>LQAF01000265.1_pt1 | contig 10859 bp, 10 predicted proteins | sample 1535781 | NCBI WGS metagenome assembly LQAF01 (sample SAMN04331583, study PRJNA305678) | bioreactor metagenome | isolation source: bioreactor_2 inoculated with Wadden Sea sediment 2nd replicate of a... | place: Germany:Bremen
TGACCCCATCATAACCCGTGTATTCAGGGGCAGGTCGCAGCCATCACAGGTGACCAAGGCGTCGACAAAGGGGTATTTACACAAAGACCCGACACTGACGATATCCCCGGGCCGGCCCAGATGATACCATCCCCGGTACCGGCCGTCATTTCCCGAAAGCCGCAGCCCGATGCCGGCTAACGCCCCCACCACGCCCTGCCCGGTGCCGCCGTGTTCCGACAGGTGAACCCCGGTTTTTGCCGCCAGGGCATAGGCGTCCGGTTTGGTCAAGACCCGGTTTTTGGCGGCTTTTCCAAAATCCATCAGGCTTTCGCCATCCAGGGAATCCGACAGTTGCGCCACGCACAGGCCGGGATCTGACCCTTTTTCCGTGCGGGTTTCCAGAAATGTCCGGAACAGGGACATGACTGCATCATACTCCCGGGGCTCCAGGGTCATTTCAAACCCCATGGCAGAGTTGTGGGAGGTATAGGGGATATCCCTGTGCACATACAGCTGATGGCGGCTGATGGCCGTGGTTTCAGCCAGTTTTTCAGCCGCCAGGATACGGCAGAGATCTTCCACCAGCCAGCCGGTCCCCCGGGTGCCGGGCATGTCCGTGTCATCGATGCACACCATATAGTTCATCAGACCCTCTCCGTTAAAAGGTCATCCGGACACCGGCATACCCGGTCCGTCCGGCCTGGGGCAGTCCGTAGGATTCTTCATAATTTTCATCCGTCAGGTTATCCAGCCCCAGATACAGAAATACCGATTCCTTATAAATTCTTTGCTCCAGTTTCACGTTCACCAGGGTATAGTCCTTGAGCTTGCCCTTGTCAAAATTATCGGAATAGTAATACTGGTCGGCCGTGTGCAGGATGTCCGCATGGACCTTCAGCCCGAAGTCCCATGTATACCCCACATCCAGAGTGTACTTATGGGCAGGGCGGTACTGGAGTTCATCTCTTCTGGCGCCCGGAGATTTATCCTTGGTATCCAGATAGGAATAGCCCAGGCCGATGGTCCCGGTGGCGAGAAACGGTTTGAACAGGTAGATTTCAAATCCTTTGAAATCGTAGGCTTCCCAGTTTTTATACAGATCCGTGGCATCATTTTTTTCAATGTACTGGGACACTTCGTTCTTGAATACCGCCAGATCCAGGGTCATGTCTTGGAACAGCCGCTGGGTGATGCCGGCTTCATAATTCTTGGATTCTTCGGGCACCAGATCGGCATTTCCGGAACTGGGATCATACAGCTGCTTGATATCCGGAAAACGGACCTTTCTGGCATAAGAGGCCCGCACTGTGGTGCTGTCGGTCAGATCATAACTCAGACCGGCCATATGGCTTCCCTTGTCCACATCACTGCCCGCATCCTTGGTCTGCCAGTGGTGACTGTAACCGGCCGTGACCCCGAGTTTGGAAAACAGCCGCACATTGTATTCCAGTGCCGCTGAATACATGTCCAGTCCATGATCGTAATAATAGGCGGTGGGCGGAGTATTGTCCTTGTCCACATTTCTGAAATCAGACGTGTAGTCACTGGCCTCGGTGGAAAGTCCTAGCACCGCGTTACCGGCAGATCCAAAGTCCGCACGGGTCTGCAATGCCGCCCCTTTTATTTCGGTTTCATCATTGCTGCGATAGGTATTTTTCTTTGTCATGGTGCTGTAGGTATCATCATCATACCGGGCATTTTCCTGCTCATTCCGGTTGGCAAACACCCATCCTCTGAAGCTGAATATCCCTTTGGGAGTGTAACTCATGGACACCTGAGTGGACAGGGTTTCCAAATCTTCCGTGCGATCGTATTTGGTTTTTTTATAAAACGGATCTTTCTTGTCATCCACGGTCATTGGGGGTGTGCCGTATTCTCCGGTGGTCCGTTCCAGGGTCAGGCCCAGTTCAATTTCGTCGGTCATCTGGTACACCAGATTTCCGAACAGGCTCAACCGTTCGCTGTCGCTGTTGTTCCGTTCGTTTCCATCTTCCTGGGAGGTGGGATCGAAATTATCTGACACATGAAACCCGTCGGAATCATAATTGTTGACGGCACCGAAAAAGCGGACAGTGTCGCTGCCGCCTCCCACATTGAATTTGGTGTAATGGTTGCCGTGTTCATCCATCTCTGCCGACACATCTCCGCCAAGCCCTGTCGTACCCTGCTTGGTGATGATATTGATGACTCCGGCAAGCCCGCCCTGGCCGTAGAGTACGGAATGGCCGCCATAAGACACCTTGATCTTGGCGATGTTTTCCGTGGAAATCATGTGGGGATCAAACTGGCTGTCATAGGTGGAATTCAAGGGAATCCCGTTGAGCAGCAAAATGGTGTGCCGACTTCTGAATCCACGGATATTTACCCGTGGGACCCCTTCACCGCCCCGGCGGATATCCACCCCGGGCAGCAGTTCAAGGGCCTTTGCCAGGGTCAGGGCATGCCGTTTTTCGATATCCTCTGCCATGATTTCCACCGTCCTGACAGGAAGCGATTTTAGACTGTTTGCCGAAACAACCACTTCACCCAGAGAATAAACCGTTGTTGACGGCTCTTTTGTATCTTCTGCCGCCATCACCAGAGACACGCCGACCCACAGCCACAAAACACTGCCGATAAAACACCCTTTTTTTAGTTTCATTTTTCTTTCCTTTTATTTTTGATTCCGACAGATCTTGATTTTGGCCACAATATAGCTATTTGTTGCACAGGTCAACCCAAAAGTTGTTTATCGTTTCTTTGGGTTATTTAAATAAAACCATTTCAGTTTTATTGACAAAAATAACCGCAATCGATATATATCTTTGGCATTATGAAACCGACAATCCTGAAGCACATGTGCCTTGTTCTGCTTATCCTCTGGCTGTGCCCTTTGATGACGGCAACGGCCAAAAATCGGGTGGAAAAGGATTTGAACGAAGACAGCATCATCGACCAGGTGTTGATTTACGATGAATCCGGCACCATTGTGCAGGCGGACATGGACCCGGACCAGGACGGTTTTTTTGAAAAACGCCAGTACTACACCGGCGGTTCGATTTCCAGAATTGAGCGGGACACAAACGGTGACCGTCAAATGGACTGCACAGATTTTTTGAACATGGAAAAAGAGTCCGCCAGGAAAGGCACGACACAAAGGGTCACCTGACCCAGGTGTCGCTGTTTGACAACGAGGGGCAGCTCACAAAAATTCAGAAAGATACCACCGGGGACCACCGGTTTGACACCTTTTTCCATTTTAAAGCCGGACAGCTGTTCTCAAGCACCAAAGATACCGATGGCAACGGCGCGGCCAATACCACCACCTTTTATCGCAATCAGGTCCCGGTCCGCCAGGAAATTGATGAAAATGAAAATGGCACTCTGGACCGAGTTGTTTTTTCGATATCCAGGGACAGATCGAAAAAATCCTGAAAGACCCCTATCAAAAAAACCGATACCAAACCACACTGATTTTTTCAAACGGACAGTTAACAACCCGAAAAATGGATTCGAACAAAAACGGCAAGCCGGATGACATCACCTGGTATGAAAACGAACAGCCCATGGAACAGAAACAGGATACCAATTTTGACGGCCGGTTCGACATCATCACCCGATTTGCAAAAGGAATGGTCAAGTTCCAGGAAAAAGACCTGAATTTTGACGGCTCCTCAGATTTTTTCGCTGACTTCGATGACGCGGGAAACGTATTGGAAACCCGCGAAGACACCAATGGAAACGGGCAGATCGACCGGATCAGGCATTATCGGTCAGGCACCCTTTACAAAGTGGCACATGACCATGACGGTGATGAATTTTTTGAAACCGTTTCTTTGATGGAAAACAACCGGATTGTGAAAAACCTGACCGACAAGAACCGGGACGGCATTCCGGATGTGGAGGTGGTTTTCAATGAAAACCAGTACCGGGAACTGCTGATCAGTGACACCGATTTCAATGGGAAACCTGACATCTGGCAGTATTATACCGACGATATCCTGATCCGAGTGGAAAAAGATGACAATCAGGACGGCAACGTGGATCTCAAGGTGTTTTACCAAAACGGCCGTAAAACACATCTGGTCCAGGACACCCGGTTTGATGGGTATTTCGACACCACCCAAAGGTATGATGACCCGGAATGGACCCTGATCGTGTCCCAGGATTTGAGTCAAAGCGGCAGGGCGGATCTTTGTTCTTTCTTTAGAAATGATGTGCTGCGGCGCAAGGAAGTGGATCAAAATCTGGACGGCATCACGGATCTGGTGGAGACCTATGATGAGAACGGACATATAGAAACCCTGGAGGAACGGAAACAGGGTAACCCCTGGCTGACCTGGTATTATGAACCGGACGAGGTTCTGGTTCGGGGGGAGGAAGACAAAAACCAGGATGGTGAAGTGGAGATCTGGTATCTGTATGAAAAGGGAAGACTGGTCACGGTCAAGGAAGACACCACCCTGGACGGCAGGCCGGACCTGTGGGAAACCTATGACGAAACCCAGGCGATGGTCAAACGCGAACGGGATCTGGATTTTGACGGGATTCCGGATTTTGTTGAAATGATTGAACAAGCTGAAACCGACTCCTGATCAGCTGAAAGGAAAAAAGCAACTCTGATGCTGGCATTTTTATCCAAAGGGGGGATCCTTGTCATCCCCATATTGTTCTGCTCCGTTCTGGTTCTGGCCATTTTTTTTGAACGCATGATCCGCTATGCTGTCAACCGGCGGCGTGGAAAGGAAATTGAACTCCAAATCGCCGATCTGATGGCCAAAGGCCTGGAACAAGATGCCCTGGACCTGTCCAAACAAAGCAACTCCCCCATGGGCCGGATTCTTGAAAAAGCCATTCTGGCCCGGGATCTGGATAAGGACACCCTGGAGTCGGTGATTGTGAATGCGACGGAAAACGAGGTCCGGGGCCTGTCCTCCTATCTTCAGGCCCTGGCCACCATCGGCAATATCGCACCGCTACTGGGACTTTTGGGCACTATCATCGGCATGATCAAGGCGTTCATGGTGATTCAGGACATGGGCGGAAAAGTGAACGCCGCAGTTCTGGCCGGAGGCATCTGGGAAGCCATGCTCACCACAGCGCTGGGGCTGGCCGTGGCCCTGCCCACCATGGTGGCCCACTCCTATCTGCTGTCCAAAGTGGACAAATATGAGGCCCGGCTGCAGAACGGCTCAGTTCTGTTCTTAAAAGCGGTCGCCGCAAAGGACCGATAGCATGCTCAAATTCAAAAAACACACCAACCGCTATCAGATTCAGGCCCCGCTGACCTCCCTGATCGATATCGTGTTTCTGCTGCTGATCTATTTTCTGCTCACCACCAATTTTATCGTGGAAGAAGGCATCAAGATCAAACTGCCCCAGACCACGGCTTCCGCCCCCCAGATCAAACAGGAGATCACCGTGTTTGTGGACAGGGAGGGTATCGCCTACATGGCGGATCAAAAAATCCCCATGGACCAGTTGTATACCCGGCTGAAAGAGAAAATCGGCAATGATCCGGACCGGCTGGTGATCATCAAGGCGGATAAAACCGTAATTTTAAACAAAGCGGTCAAAGTCATGGACATTGCCAAGGCAGCGGGGGCGGCCCGGTTGAGCCTGGCAACGGAAAAGGGGCTCTGAATCAGCGGCATGGCACAGCACTCCCATATGTCTGTCAACTGGCTGCTCCATGGATTCATTCTGGTCTCCTTTGGAATTCATGGGCTGATTTTTCTTCATATGGCCGGAATCTATGAAAACCGGACCATTTCATATATCGAACTGACCCTGCAACAGGTGTCCAAACGGTCCACCCGGGACATTCCTTCCCCCCGGATTCTGAAACAGCAGGTCCAGAAAACTCAGGTCACACCCATCGATCCCAAGCCGTTTCAGGTGCCTAAAATGAAACTGGACCCCGTGGTGACCCGGACACCCACCGTGACAAGGAATCAGATTCTTTTACCCCCGATGCCGGACACCGTGAGCGCATCGACGGTTCCGGTCACCGGATTCAGCCCTCAGCCGGAATCAGTGGTGGATACCACGGAGGTTCAGACACAATTCACCACCGCCAGAGATTATTTTGAAATGCTGAATTTAAAGATTCACAACGTCAAGGAATATCCGGAATCCGCCCGGTCCCGGCACATTCAGGGGCGGGTCAAAGTCAAATTCGTGCTGCTGGCGGACGGTTCTCTCAAAGAGGTTCAGGTAGTGAAAAGCTCCCGGCACAGGAACCTGGATGAAGCGGCCGTCAATGCCGTCAAAAAGGCGGCCCCGTTTCCAAAACCGCCGGTATCCCTGTTCAAGACCCCGGTCACGTTTCAGATCCACATTCTCTTTGAACTGGCGTAAGCCCCATGACTGATGGCTGACTGTCCCAAAACCCATTGACTTAGGACCGATTTCCCATGCGGCGGACATTTTTTGGATTCTTGATTGCCATCAGTCTTTGTGTCACCCCCATTCTGCTGCCGGCCCAGGAAACCGGAAAACGTTTCATCACGGACATGACAGGCCGCAGGGTGGTCATCACCGGTCCGGTTAAGCGGGTGGTCAGCACCTTTAAGCCGGCCAGCCTATGCGTGCTGTCCCTGGGGTTTGCCCATACCCTGGTGGGTGTGGACAACTCCTCCCGCAAAGACCCGCTGCAGCAGGCGGTCTGGCCGGATATCCAACACCTGGCAGGGGTCGGCACTAAATCCATGGGCATCAACCTGGAAACCCTGGTGTCCCTGGAACCGGATCTGGTGATTTTCTATTCGCAGAATGACGGCCTGTCCGCCACGGAAAAACTCACTGCCATGGGAATTCCCTGCATCGTGATTCTACCGGAATCTTTTGACAGCATCCTGGAGGCCATGGCACTCATTGCCCATGCCATGGGGGGATCCCAACGAATCTCTTTCGTCCGGGACCAGATGGAAGCGGTGCTGTCGCTGGTGGACAACCGGCTGGCAGACCTGCCCGTGTCCCGGGAAAAAACCGGATACTTTGCTTCCACCCTGGGACTGCTCAGAACTGCCACCGGGAACATGCTTCAGGATGAAATTTTTTCCCGGGCCAGGATCCGAAATGTGTCATCCCATTTGACCGGTTATTTTCAGGATATCTCCCCGGAACAGCTGGTGGAATGGAATCCGGACATCATGGTGTTGTCCCAGCACATGAAAAAAAATCAGGTCCGGCTACTGGACCTGGCGCCCTTACAGGGTATTACCGCCATCTCCCAAACCGGGTCTTTCGCTGCCCTTCCAGCCTGGCCCCATGGGATTTCCCTTCCCCCCTGGCAGTGCTCGCCACGCTATGGGTGGCCCAAAAAGCCTACCCGGAACGATTCGCCGACATAGATGTTCCTGCCCAGGCAGATGTGTTTCACTGGAACTTGTTCGGACAGTCCATGACCCAGATGGGCGGAACCCTTGAAGACGTAATTGACTGAATGAACGCTTCCGGTTCATCCGGCCGACTGCTGGGCCTGCTGGGGGGGATTTTGGCGGTGGCCCTGGTGATATCCCTTTTTTCCGGCCGGATTCAGATCCACTGGCACGAGATGGTGACCTTTGTCGTTCGTCTGTTGAAAGGGCAGGACTTGCCAGCAGATCTGGTTCACAAGGAGCTGGTGTTTTTATGGATCCGCCTGCCCAGATGCCTCATGGCCCTGCTGGTGGGATCCGCCCTGGCCATGTCCGGGGCCGTGTACCAAGCCCTGTTCCGAAATCCCCTGGTCTCTCCGGATATTCTGGGGGTCTCTTCCGGGTGTATATTCGGGGCGGCCTGGGCCTGATCCTGGCCTCGGATCTCTCTGGCCTGGTCCAGATGCTTTCCTTTTTTTCGGCATCACTGCCGTATGCCTGAGCCTGGGCCTGGCCAGGATAATTTCCATCAAGCCTTCTATCGTGCTGGTTTTAGCCGGTATTGTGGTGATGTCATTTTTCAATGCCCTGCTCATGTTGGTCAAATACTTTTCCGATCCCTATGACGAGCTGCCCGGCATTATTTTCTGGATCATGGGCAGTCTGAGCCGGGTCTCCTGGGAACATGTCACGACCATGGCTCCGTTCACACTGATTGGGCTGATCCTGTTCATGGTACTGGGATTCCGTCTCAACATTCTGTCTTTAGGCGATATCCAGGCCAAATCCCTGGGCATGAATCCCGGACTGTTCCGCCTGATCCTGATCACGGCCAGTTCCTTCATGGTGGCGGTGTCCGTGGCCACCTGCGGGCAGATCGCCTGGATCGGCCTGGTGATTCCCCATATGGCCCGGTCTCTGGCCGGACCGGAACACCAGAAAATGATGCCGGTCACAGCAATATTGGGCGCCATCTTTCTTCTTCTGGCTGATTCCGCAGCCAGAAGCATCTCTTCGGCCGAAATTCCCGTGGGCATTATCACGGCCCTTGCCGGTGCCCCAATTTTCGGCTATTTTTGTACAAAACCGAAACACCGGTTGGATCTGATGCTTTCCTGCCGCCAACTCGGGTTCAGATATGGAAAGGTGCCGGTGCTGCAGGATATTTCTTTTACTGTGGGAAAAGGGTGTTTCTGCGTGGTGCTGGGCAGAAACGGGTCCGGTAAAACCACCCTGATCCACTGCCTGAACCGAATTCTACACCCCATCACCGGACAGGTCTTCATCGACGGCAAAAACATGACGTCCCTGGGCCGAAATGAGATTGCCCGGGCCATCAGCCTGGTACCCCAGGAACACATGGAAATCTTTCCGTTCCGGGTCATTGAGGTGGTGGTGATGGCCAGAGCGCCGTTTCTGGGACCTGCTGCCGCTCCGAAACCAGTCGATTACAGGCTTGCGGAAGATGCCCTGAAACAGTTGCACGCCATTCATCTGGCGGAAAAAAATTTTAACCGGATCTCCGGCGGAGAACGGCAGACCGTGCTGCTGGCCCGGGCCATCGCCCAGAACACTCGAATCATGCTGCTGGATGAGCCCACCAATCACCTGGATTTCAACAACCAGTACCATCTGCTGGGGGCTATCAAAAAGCTTTGCCGCTCCAGCCGCTTGAGCGTTGTGGCCTCCATACACGATCCCAATCTGGCATCCCTGTTCGCCGACGAAATCATCATGCTGAAAAACGGACGAATTCTGTTTCAGGGACCCGTCCGGGACATCATGACATCCCGGCATATCTCTCATCTCTATGACATCCCGACCGAATCCATCGATATTGCGGATCAGAAACGGCTTTTTTTGCCGGCGCAGGCAATCGAGCATTCAGCACGCAAATGCTAATGGTTATTTTTGGTAATTTTTAGTTAAAATTTTTAATTATAGACAAATATAAAAAATTATATTGACAAATAATAACTAAGATAATATATTAAAAACCACATCGGGAAAATTGCGGTCCCGAAATCATGTTATTGGATAATGTTATAGGATAATCTATTGTTTCCTTAAAACAATCCCCATCTCCTTGGCAAGCATTATCCAGCCGCCAGATCTGCCCCGGACCCTGGCAGATCTGGCGGTACTCCTTTATTCACATCTCGGCCAAATCGGCCGGTTTTTTTGGACCTTTACAAAAAAGTTCCCCCTTATATATTCCTTCTAAGTCACTCATTAGAGTTGTCAGTCGGTTTGGTGCCGGGCATTGCCCCGGCGGGCACGCTCTATGACATATATTTAGGATGAGCGTATCCATGTTAATTGAAACAAAAGGGGCCTGGAAATGGGAGAACTGTATACGACCAAGGAAATTGCCAAGTATCTGAACATCAACGAAAAAATGGTGTATTCCCTGATCTCGGAGAAAGGGTTGCCCGCCACCAAGGTCACGGGGAAATGGCTGTTTCCCATTAATCTGGTCCGCCAGTGGGTGGAGGCGGGCACGGAAAACTACCCCCAGTCGGCCCAGCTGCCCCCTTACCACGGCCTGGTGCTCATTGCCGGCAGCAACGACCTGTTGCTAGACAAGCTCATCGCTACGTTCAACATCAAACACGAGCACCATATGGCCATGTTCGGCATGGCCGGGTCCCTGGGCGGCCTGAACGCTTTGAAACAGAACCTGTGCCACATCGCTTCCAGCCATCTGATCGGGGACAACGATGAATACAACTTTCCCTTTCTCAAGGATGACCAGCACCAGACACCGGCGGTGGTGAATTTATGCCAGCGGGAACAGGGAATCGTGCTTCAGAAGGGCAATCCGAAAAACATCGGTTCCATCAAGGACCTGAGCAAACCGGACATCCGCATCGTGAATCGGCAGCTGGGGACCGGAACCCGCAAACTGTTTGACAAGGTGCTGCTGGAACATGAGATCAAGGGAGATACCCTCCCGGGATATGAAGAGGCCCTGTCCCGGCACATGGATGTGGGACTGGAAATTCTCAGCGGAAAAGCGGATGCCGGGCCGGCCATCCGGCCGGTGGCCAATATTCTGGGCCTGGATTTCATTCCGGTGTGCTGGGAACGCTTTGACCTGCTCATCGCCAAGGACAAATTTTTTGAACAAGGCATCCAGCTGTTCCTTTCTCTGCTCAAGGGAAAAGTGATTCAGCAGACCGCTGAAAAATTCGGCGGGTATGACCTGTCCATGACCGGAAAAATGATCTACCCTCCGTCCTGATCCGGCAGACACGCCACCAGGCCCAGACAGATCAGCGCCACCACGAACACCAGCAGAAAAGTGCTCCACACCCCCTGGGCCACCGCTGTTTTCAGAACGGTTCGGGCTGCGTCCGGCATCAGAGCCTGAAATTCCGGGCGAAACAAATTTTCAAGGCTGTTCTCCAATTGTACCATCAGGTCTTTCGGCAATGAAACCTCCACCCTCTCCATGCTGTTCATCAGATCAGAGGTGACCAAGCCTCCGCTGATTCCCACCCCCAAGGTCCCGCCCAGTCCGGACAAACTGGTGGA
>LQAF01000267.1_pt1 | contig 10852 bp, 10 predicted proteins | sample 1535781 | NCBI WGS metagenome assembly LQAF01 (sample SAMN04331583, study PRJNA305678) | bioreactor metagenome | isolation source: bioreactor_2 inoculated with Wadden Sea sediment 2nd replicate of a... | place: Germany:Bremen
CCGATGGGTCGGCCGTGAACTGCCGGTACTCATCGAGGAGTGTGTGGAGGGTGAGGAGCTGCTGATCGGCAGGATCGCCTCACAGGCACCGGAGGTCGATGGTCTGGTGGTCGTGCTCTCAGATCACGGAAGACCGGGGGACCGGCTGCTGTGCAGGATCACGAGGGTCATCGGTGTGGATCTTGAAGCGATCCCTGTCTGATGGTGTATATCTGGACGAGAGGCGAACGGGGAAGGGAAGATGACTGAGAGAGCGGATGACCTGCTGAGCGTACTGAACGAGGAACAGAGGAGAGCGGTGCTTGAACATGAGGCACCGCTGCTGGTGCTTGCCGGGGCAGGGTCTGGCAAGACCCGGGTGATCACCACGAAGATCGCCTACTTCATCAGGGAGCTGGGATGCAACCCCTACTCCATCATGGCGGTGACGTTCACCAACAAGGCTGCCAAGGAGATGCGTCAGCGGCTCGACCGCATGGCGGACGGAGCACAGTACTCCATGATCCGTACCTTCCATGCCTTCGGTGCCTGGCTGCTCAGGCGGTATGCGGCAGATCTCGGGCTTTCAGCTCACTTCACCATCTATGATGATGAGGATGCGGTCACGGTGCTGCACAGCATCTATCCTGATTACAAGCGGAAGGAACTCAAACCGATCGCCAGATGGATCAGCAGGGCGAAGGATTACTGTCTCACCCCCGATGATGATCTGAACAGCATCAGCATGGATTCTCGATTTCCCACGATGTACCGGGCGTATGAGCAGAAGATGAGATCGATCGGCAATGTGGATTTCGGGGATCTGATCATGCGTTCTGTCGAGCTGCTCCGTGATAACCGGGAGATCCGTCGCAACGTCTGTTCACGCTTTCGGGTGATCCTCGTCGATGAGTATCAGGACTCGAATGTCGCGCAGTTCAAACTGCTGCAGCAGCTCTACAGTGAGGGGACCTTCCTGTGTGTCGTGGGAGATGACGATCAGTCGATCTACCGATTCCGGGGGGCTGAACTGCGAAACATCCTCACCTTCGGGGATCACTTCCCCGGTACGAAAGTGGTCAAGCTCGAACAGAACTACCGTTCGACCGGGAACATCCTGGCCATCGCCGCAGCGGTGGTGAAACACAACACCGGACGGCACGGCAAGGTGCTGCGTACCGATCGGGAGGACGGCAGCAAGGCCGCCCTCTCCTTCTTCGAGGATCAGTTCGCCGAGGCACAGTACTGTGCAGAGCTCGTCAGCAAAGATCATCGGTACGATGATACGGCTATCCTCTACCGGACCAATGCCCAGTCGGCAGCCTTCGAGACGGTCTTCATGCGGATGAAGATCCCCTATAAGATCATCGGTGCCCTGCGGTTCTATGACCGTGAGGAGATCAAGGACGCCCTGGCGATCCTGTCGCTGCTGCTCAATCCCTCCGATGAGGTCTCCTTTCGCAGGATCGCCAACAAACCGGTCCGGGGCATAGGTCCCTCATCGCTGAGTGCTGTGCTCTCCTGTGCTGCAAGCAGCGGAGGCGACTGCATCGAGGGGATGAAGCTTGCCCTTGAGGGCAAGCTCAAAGGCAAGGCCAAGAAGGGTGCTCTGGAGTTCCTCTCTGCCTATGAACGGGCAGGAGTGCGGCTTGATACGGTCGATCTGCCGGTCTTCACGCAGGAGACACTCAAGGAGTTCGGCCTCATCGAGCATTACCGGCAGCAGGATCTGATCGCCTCCACGCAGAAACTCAACAACCTCGAAGAGCTGGTCAATGCGGTGACGATCTATCCCAGAGGACGGGAGGGGCTGGTACGGTTCATGGAGACGCTTGAGCTCGATCCTACCACCGTCGGTATGCACGACCCTTCAAGTCAGCCTGGCGTGACGCTGATCACCATGCATAACACCAAGGGGCTGGAGTTCGACCGGGTGATCATCTCGGGGATGGAAGAGGGGCTGTTCCCCGGCAGGGCCAGCGAGAGTGATGAGGATATAGAAGAGGAGCGAAGGATCTTCTATGTCAGCATCACCCGTGCCCGTGATGAGCTCTACTTCACAGCCTGCCGCCGTCGTTCGCTCTGGGGACAGACCAAGTACCAGATGCCCTCCCGGTTCCTCAAGGAGCTGCCGATGGAGTATGTGGTTACCGCAGGTCGCCCTTCCTCGGAGTTCTCGGGTGAGGCCGGGTATGAGATCACCAGAAGGGCTGGCAGCCGGGAGCCTTCGGCCTTTGCACGGAGGATCGTGCAGGACAGGACGCAGAAGACCGAGCGGGGTGAGTATGCCCCGGGTGACAGGGTCTTCCATGATGCCTACGGGAACGGGTATATTGTCTCTTCACGGATAGAGAACGGGCGTGAGATGGTAGTCGTCGGATTCGATACCGGCACCAGAATGCAGTTCATCACCAAGTATGCACCGCTTGAGAAGATTGCAAAGGACTGATAAGATAGACATATGGGAAAAGAACTGAGTCAACATGCGTATACGATGCCGATCATCGTACGTGCCAGAGGGTACCGGCTCTATGACCGGACCGGCCAGCGCTATATCGATCTGTACCAGAATAATGGCAGAGCCCTGCTCGGGCATCGGCCGCCGGGAATCTCTCAGGCGGTGAAATCGACGATTTCCCGTGGATTATTTGCAGAATATCCTTCAATCTACGATGGAAGGCTTGAAAAAATATTGAAACTCATGTTCACTGACTATCCAGCATTCCGTGTGTATGCGAACAGAGAACGGACGTTTGAGGCGTTGTCCATGGCAACGGGAAAGCGGGTGAAAGGCGGCCATATCCTTGACCCTGCGATGACCGGTACGGTGGATGAACGAATGATGTATTGGCGACCATTCCTTCCGGAGCAGCAAGTTAAGCCTGACTTGCTTCTACCAATTTTTCCTTTCCCGGGAAGTTTTGCTCCGAACGTGGTATGTGTACGTGATATTGAAACACTCAAGAAGATGCCTGCCTCTGATATGCTCTCTCCGTTCCTGATTGATGCGCTGATCAAAACGATATCTGCTCTGATTCGTGAGATGCACAGCCCTCTCGGGTATGGTTCGGAGTTCCAGCGACTGATCGATGTGCTGGAATGGGACAGACGAGGCCCGTATATCAACACACGGCTGGAATCGGCTGCGTACATCGAGGTCTTTAAAAAAGCCCTCGAGCAGGGAGTTCTGCTGCCTCCGGGCGAGAACTACCCGGTGATCATCCCCAGAGAGTTCTCTGAGGGCGAGATACAGGGTGTCCTGCGGTTCGTGAGATCGATCAATGGTGGATGAGACAGCGGTATGATGCATGCAGCTGTCCGAAAGAGAGGGCAGAAGCGCCTCTGCTGTAAGGCAGAAGCTGCTAGTTCGTCTTCTCCGATGGCGGCGCAAAGAACAGGAAGTGATCAGCACATTGCTCGTTGGTGATCGGCTGATCCTGTTCATCGTATTCGATGGTGATGGCCGAAAGGGGGCAGGTCTCCAGGATCTCCTGGACTCTGCACCGAAGGATCTCGTCGTCTTTGATGAGTTCTTCGCTGTCAGGCATCAGGCACGCATGGTATCCGTCAATGAAGAAGAGTGTTGGTGCTATATGGCTGCACAGTCCGCAACCGGCACACTTGTCTGTGTCTATATGTATGTTCATAGTGTGAAGATACTGACAGACATGGCAAAAAGCAAGTGGACGTGAGGGCGGAAAGGGAACAATGGTTAGCTCAGGATTGGGGATTGGTATGCCCGGATAAAAAATCGCATACGATTCTTTGAGCTTATTGACATTAGGCGGTAAATATGAAAAGATACACCGCTTACACTGATTGAATGCTATTTCCATAATAGGGTAGAAGATATGAAAACGATATTTGTAAAACCGAAAGACGTCGTAAAAAAGTGGTATCTCATCGATGCTGAAGGCGAACGTCTGGGCCGAGTAGCTGTAGCAGCTGCTAACATTCTGAGAGGCAAGAACAAGCCTGAATTCGCACCGCACCAGGATCTTGGTGACTTTGTTATCATCATCAATGCTGAGAAAGCAGCACTGACCGGCGGAAAAGAAGATAAGAAGATCTATTACCGTCACTCAGGGTATCCCGGCGGGCTGACAAGTGAAGTCTACAAAGACATGGTTGTCAGAAAACCGGTATTCCCCATGGAGCACGCTATCCGTGGCATGCTTCCAAAAGGCAGATTGGGAAGAACACTCTTCACTAATCTGAAAGTCTATGCGGGCGCAGACCATCCACATGCTGCCCAGCAGCCTATCAAGGTAGAAATTTAAGGTTCAGGAGCGATACAGTGGTGAATAATGTAAACCTTGCACTGGGAACAGGAAGAAGAAAGACAGCTATAGCGAGAGTCTACCTCCGAGAGGGAAACGGTCAGATCAAAGTGAATGACCAGACTGTAGAAGATTACTTTGGTAACCCGAGTTTTGTCTATGTGGTGAAACAGCCGATGGATGTTACCGATGTACTAACCAAATTTGATATTGTCATCAATGTGAAGGGCGGCGGACCGTCTGGACAGGCTGGTGCCTGCCGACACGGCATCGCTCGTGCACTCGCACATTACGATGAGAGCAATATCAAGGTCCTGAGAGCTAATGGATTCTTGACACGAGACTCCAGAATGGTTGAACGAAAGAAGTATGGACAGAAAGGCGCACGAGCTAAGTTCCAGTTCTCAAAACGTTAATCAGTCAGTCTTCGGACATATCAGAAGAGGAGCTGCCGGCAAGGGCTATTTCGCTGTGTCGGAGGATGGCTCCTCTTTTTTCATTCCCAGACCTATCGTGGAGCGGCTTGCTCTGCGTGATGCTCAGAGCCTGACAGAACAGGAGTATCTCAGCCTGCAGGCTGAGTGCGAGATGATGACTGTCAGGCTCAAGGCGTTGGACCTTCTTGCCATGCGAGATCACAGTGTCCAGGAACTGCGGCTGAAGCTGATCAAGCGGTCCTATGATGAACAGGTCATCGAACGGGTGATCGCCGATCTGATCGCGTCCCGGCTGCTAGATGATCGCAGGTTCGCTGAGATCTGGATCCGCATTCGTCTGCGAAAACGTCCGATGAGTATCATGATGCTCATCGCGGGGCTGGCACAGAAAGGCATCTCCCATGAGATCGCCCAAGAGGCTGTGGAAGAAGCGCAGATCGATACGCAGGAACTGGTGCAGCGTGCGGTACTGAAGTACCGCAAGAGCGGTGAGGATCCGGTGAGGTTCATCGCCCGTCTGGTCCGAAAGGGCTTTCCCTATCGGGATGTGAAGCTGGCCGTGGATCGCCTGAGCAGCCCTGAAGAAGATTGATCACAGATAGAAAAACCACCTCCTGAAATCTTGATTTACCTCTGTGCATCAGCGATAATCTGTAGTATGAGAGGTCCCTGTATGAGAAGAATACTCTGGTCCCTGGTACTTCTGACCTGTATGCTCAGCCCTGCTGCTGCAGAAGAGCAGCACGCCGATGTCCTCATCGGTTCGAAGGTCCTTGATGCGAACCTGATCTCACTTGCCGATGACACCTGGCTGGGAATCGACCCCTTCATCACCTTCTCACATCTTCAGACCCAGGACCGCTTCTCCTATGAGCTCTCCCTGCAGGCGCAGGTAGTCAAACTGGGATTCCTGCGGCCCTCCTATGAAGAGCTCTTTACCTTCACACCCCTGATCCTCACACATGAGTACACCTGGTTCGGTGTCGAAGACACGGCCTCCCTCGGTGCGGGGGAGCTGAGCAGTTCTCTGAGATGGGATATCTACCGTATCCCCGATGGCTATATCGGCCTGAAGCCGATCCTGTATGCAGACAGGACCACGATCAGTACACAGCTGCAGCTGGGGCTCGGTAAGACAGCAGCAGCCACCGGCCGCTGGTCTGACAATGAACTGTATCCGATGTTCTTTGACGGGTATGATCTCTTTGTCGGGATGACCCCCGGGTTCTACAGTGACTATGACGGGGCAAGCAGGGAGTTCAGCTTCGGTCTCGAAGCAGCTGCGCTCTACGGCGCAGAGCTCTCAGATCATATCTGGTACCGGGCTGATGCATCACTGGAGATCCCACTGGTCAGCATATGGGGCGGGGCAGCGCACTTCGTTCCTGATGTGCTGATCTCTGCTGAGGCCCTCATCCATGCGCTGCTGAAGGATCAGTACTATATCAGCGGGAGTGCTTCGGTGAATCTGCACAATCTGATCGAACAGCCGGTGGTATTCGGGTACGGGGCAGGGCTGCAGTTCCATTATCTGCTTGGAAGGGCGAACCTGTTCGTAGGGGCTGAGCTTGAGGGGGTGTGGACCCGATCGATTCAGTCTCTGTCCTGCTCGGGCTCTGGTACAAGGTCCTGTAGCAAGCAGCCTGCAGCAGCATGCCAACCTGTGATGTCTGGCAGCTGAAAGCAGCAGGCTCATCACTGTCAGTACAGTTTGGTATCTTGATACATATATAAAGGACGGAACTGAAAAATGAGCGAATAGGCTGTGGATTTATTGATATCGGTCTGATGAGCAGGGAGGGCAGGGCGGTGCGGCTCTGGTAGGCATCCGATCAGGAAGATCGCAGGAGATGTCCTGCGTGTATATAGTAAAGGAGGGGCCCGATCATCTGATCGGGCCCCTCCTCTATCAGTATGCAGGAAGATTAGCCTTTGATGTTGAAGGTCTTCATACCGGGGTATGAAGCGGTCCCTTCCAGGTAATCTTCGATTCTCATCAGCTGGTTGTATTTGGCGAGTCTGTCAGATCGGCTCATGGAACCGGTCTTGATCTGTCCAGTCTCAAGAGCTACTACCAGGTCAGCGATGAAGCTGTCTTCGGTCTCTCCTGATCGGTGAGATACGATTGCGGTGTATCCTGCTCTCTTAGCCATATCGACAGCTTCGAAGGTCTCAGTAAGGGTTCCGATCTGGTTCACTTTGATCAGGATGGAGTTTGCTACGCCGGTAGCGATTCCCTTCTCAAGTCGTTTGGTGTTGGTGACGAACAGGTCGTCTCCGACGAGCTGTACCTTATCACCGATCTTGTCGGTAAGAAGCTTCCAGCCTTCCCAGTCGTCTTCGTCAATGCCGTCTTCGATGGAGATGATAGGGTATTTCTCTACCCAGTCAGCCCAGTAGTCGACCATCTCGGCACTGGTGAGTTTAGCCCCTGAAGTCCATTTGAGTTCGTAGGTCTTGGTCTCTTTATCAAAGAGCTCTGACATGGCAGGGTCAAGTGCGATCATAAAATCTGCATCTCTTCCTGCTTTGTAGCCTGCTTTCTCGATCGCTTCGAGGATCAGTTCACATGCTTCTTCGTTGGACTTGAGGTCTGGAGCGAATCCACCCTCATCTCCTACTGCTGTGCTGTATCCTTTTGCTTTGAGTATGCTCTTCAGGTTATGGAACACTTCTGCTGTCATACGTACGGCTTCTCTGATCGATGAAGCTCCGACGGGCATGACCATGAATTCCTGGAAGTCCACAGAGTTGTCGGCATGTGATCCGCCGTTCATGATGTTTGCCATGGGAACTGGCAGTACACATGAGTGGTAGGCGCCGAGGTACTTGAACAGTGGAACGCCAAGGAAGTCTGCAGCAGCTCGTGCTACGGCCATCGATACACCGAGGATCGCATTGGCTCCCAGCTTTCCTTTGTTCTCCGTTCCGTCAAGTTCGATCATGGCACGGTCGACATCGACCTGATCGAGGGCGTCGAGTCCGATCAGTTCTGCAGCGATGATATTGTTCACATTCTCTACAGCATTAAGGACACCTTTTCCCAGGTAACGTGATTTGTCGCCATCACGCAGTTCGACTGCTTCGTGGACTCCTGTTGAAGCACCTGATGGTACTGCAGCTCTTCCCATAGAACCGTCTTCAAGGATTACGTCTACTTCTACTGTCGGGTTCCCTCGAGAATCCAAGATCTCTCTAGCTTCGATAAATTCAATAATACTCATTTATTATACACTCCTGAATAAGTTATTCACTCCTTGACTATCTTATTTATCAGGAGGTAAGTCAAGGGTCTGAGGGTGATGTAACCGTATTCAGGATCGTGTCAGGAGCAGCTGCAGGTAAAATACAATCAATAGTTTACTTCTTTCCGACTTACCGCTACAATACAAGGGTATGAAAGAGACTGAAGCCACGAAGGACCCGATGTATCAGATGCCTCCACTCTCTGATGAGTTCGTCTATCAGATCGTATTCTGTATGGAAGATCAGTCACAGCTGTATCTTCTGGATCTGCAGAGCGGTCTCCCTGTGCAGAAGAATCTGCTTCGCGGCAGTGATGTGCATGATCGAGAACGGTTCATCGATATACCGCTGTGGCGTCCCTCAGACGGGTTCAGGGTCATGGAGAAGTTCGTTGCCAGTCTGAGGAACCCCATCTACAGGCAGAAGCTCCATGATGCCCTCGCTCGGGGCAAGGGTGTCTTCAGGGAGTTCAAGAATGTCCTCAAAGAGGAGCCTGCGGTAGAGAGGCTGTGGTTCTACTTCAAGGAGCGGGAGATCAAGCAGCAGATCTACAGCTGGTATGAGCAGCAGACCGAGGTCCTCTATCTCAAGAGCCTGGGAGAACCGGAGGAGAATGTCACCGATCTGATCCTCTCAGACTTCATCATCTCCTATGATATGAAGAAGTGGGAAGATCACATAAAGGAGATCGGTACGAATCGCCTTCGCATCGAGTTCTCTTCGTTGGGGTATCCGGTAAGTGATCTGCTTGCAGGTGAGTACGAGGAGTCCTGGGAACAGTTCGATCAGCAGTGGCTCATGGTCTTCGTCGAGTCTCCGTCTGAGGAATTTGCCGGGTTCATCGGTGCGAAGCCGATGTCCATCGATGAGCATTCACTGATCTATATGGTCCGTCATCTCTATGTCGAACCCAGATTCCGTGGTCTGGGCATTTTTAAGCTACTGGCAGACACTCTATGCAAGCGTGCAGAGCAGGAGGGTGCAGATCGCATCATCATGGAGCTCAGCGGCAAGGCGGCAGTGCTTTCACCGGCTCTGGAGCGTCGCGGTTTCGAGCTCATCGCCAAGAGATTTGCCCTTGATCTGAGTTCCTGGCGTGATATTCAGACTCAGAAAGGCTGAGAAACCCTCACTAAACTATCTTAAATACACAATCCACCCCTAATTTAACAAGATATTCACTTTTTACTTATCAATTATTGTATTAATATGCTATAGTGGTTGTATTGTTTTAGTGTGCCTCACATGCACAGACATCTGAGCACTTTTAACAATAGACACTATACGGAGAGAATTATACCAATTAGGAGGTATACACCATCTGTTATGCATAGAACGCTCTTTCGTAGTGAGAATTCTATAATTTCTTGACAGTGTACGACTCGGTTGTTATAATTGTCGAAGTATAGCTAAATAAAAGGGATTATGCGGGTCTTTGGCCTGCCCCGAACTTTTTAGGAGGAAGTATGAAAAAATTATCTATCGTACTTTTGGCGCTGCTTCTTATCGGCGGTATGGCTTTTGCTGCAGAACTCGCTCTGAGCGGAGAAGTCTCTGCAAACTTTGGATTGGATTTCGATAACGAGGAATATGGTCTCTATCATGCTGACACAAATGAGATAAACCTTTCATTTGCAGCATCTTCTTCAGCAACAGGAGAAGGTGATGTGTATGCAGAGATCGTCTTAGATGGTGCAGCGATTGCAATCGACACACATAGTGATGATGATGAAGCTGTAACATGGAGTGGAACCCTTGGTGGTCTCTCTGCGACTGTCTACGCTGGTGATTTTTCTGTAGCTTTAAGCTCAGCTACCGCTTTTGGGAATGCTGCATCAACGGATGCGAATGGTGAAGATACAGCAAATCCTGATTTTGGTGCAGGAACAGGAGTCACTCTGAAGTACATGGATGCTTCAGTAGGATTTGATTACTGGACTGATCCCGATGATAGTGATGACAATGATGCTTCAGGCGATGCTGTCGAACGATTGATGATCTATGGTGGCTATGCAATGAGCTTGACTGAAGAACTCACCATTGGTCTTGATGCTGCATACAGCAATGAAGATGTGTTTGGTTCATTAACTGCAGCATATGCAATGGATGATTATTCAGTAAGTGCAGCAGTGGATATGCAGAATGTTGCAAATACTTTTGCTTGGGATGCTGCACTTTCAGCTTCTGCAGCTGTTGCAGATGTTACTGCTGATCTTGATGTATATTTCAATGGTGATTTTGATGTCATGCTGGCACTTGGTTACACTGGGGTAGAGAACCTGACAGTTGGTGCTGGGTTTGCTATGAATGACAATTTTACTGCAGTAGCTGCAGTTGATGAAGTTGAAGCAGTTGATGCTGGATTTGCATGGGCTGATGCCAACAACGATGGTGTCGCTGATGCTGGTGAATGGTCTCCAGTAGCTGCAGTTGAAGCAGTGGATGCTGTTGAAGCTGTAGAAGCATGGTCTGTATCTTTTGATGCTGCATATGCCATTGACAACATGGCACCTTATGTTTCTCTTGGATACAATGCTTCAGAAACATTCTCTCTTGAAGTTGGCGCTAATCTGTCCATCGTTGATAATGCAAGTGTCAATATCAACTACACAAATGGTGATCTTGCAGCAGACAAAGGTGCTGTCAATGCATCAATCGTTGTTTCCCTGTAGGACGTAACGCACTAAGAAGATAGATTTATTCATAAATCAAGTCTGTATTAATAATAAGGGCCACCCTGTTTGGGGTGGCCCTTTTCAACTTAAGCTGACAGGTCTCTTGAGCTATACCTTGCCCAACCCTTGATTGTTTATCATTCTTATAGGTATAGTTGCTTTCTCGCAAGAACGGTAAATGCACTCCTATGGTTTAGAAGAAGCTTTAGCCTGCCTATTCCTTCATACCTGTACT
>LQAF01000272.1_pt1 | contig 10608 bp, 11 predicted proteins | sample 1535781 | NCBI WGS metagenome assembly LQAF01 (sample SAMN04331583, study PRJNA305678) | bioreactor metagenome | isolation source: bioreactor_2 inoculated with Wadden Sea sediment 2nd replicate of a... | place: Germany:Bremen
TTATCCCCTGACCTTTGAACGCCGGGACGGGGTGAAAGTGGAAGGGAATCTGTCTGCGTCGTTTCTCTATGATGAGAACGGTAAGGAGACCGCTACCGTTGCTCTGTTCGTGGATCTGCGGGAACGGCTCAAAACAGAGCGGGAACTCGCCGAGGCCCGGCAGCACCTGCTCCAGTCGGAAAAACTGGCCGCCATGGGCCGGCTCACCTCCCAGATCGCCCATGAATTGAACAATCCGCTGTTCGGGATCATGAATACCCTGGAGCTGTTGAAAACCGAGATTCCGCCCTCCAACAAGCGTCGGAGGCTTCTGGACATGTCCCTGTCGGAAACCGTCCGCCTGGCGGACATGCTCAAAAAAATGCTGTCTTTTTCCAGGCCCGATGAAACCGAGCGGGCCGAACTGGATATCAACACGGTGATCGAAGAGCTTATGGTGCTGTATGACAAGCGGTTCCGGGAGAACTCCATCAAGGTGAAGTTGGACCTGACCCCGGATCCGGGCCGGATCATGGCCTCCCGGGATCAGCTGCGCCAGGTGTTCATCAACCTGTTCTCCAATGCCATGTATGCCATGCCCGACGGCGGGATCCTGGCCATCACCACCCGGCCCAACGGCCACATGGTCCATATCGTTGTGGAAGACACCGGTACTGGTATCAAGCCCGATCACCTTGAGAAAGTGTTTGATTCCTTTTTCACTACCAAAACCGACAGCATCAAGGGCGTGGGTCTGGGGCTTTCGGTCTGCTATGGGTTTGTCAAGGACCACGACGGCGATATCACCGTGGAATCGCAATACGGAGAATGGACCCGGTTCACCATCAAACTGCCCTTGGCGTAACAGGCTCGGCTGCGTTGGTTAAACCTCGAAGAACACGAAGAATTATTCGCCCATGGCTTTATCCTGATTTTTCAGCCTTTCTTGACGTTAAATTATTTTCGCCCCGCTTCGTTCCGAACCTGTTTGCCCCCTCTTACTGATTTATCCCGGCCGCGTCGTTTGCTGTGTCCGTTCAATGTAACAGATTGCCCATGAAAACCCTGCCACCTTCCTTTTTTATACTTTATGAACTTTGTGTGCTTCCCGGTAAAAGAGATCATGCAATCGCAGAAAGAAAGTATAGTTATTTTAGTTATTTTATTTATTATTTTTTTATTGACATGATATATTATTTATAATAATAGAAAAAACTATAACACCATCAATGCAAAGGAGATATTCTGTTATGGAAGACACATTGACTGTATTCACGGCCAGCAAGTACTGCAATGTTTCGTCTAAAACCATTATCAACTGGGTGGAGGCCGGCCATATCAAGGCGTACCGGACGGTCGGAGGGCATCGCCGCATCAAGAAATCAGACCTGGAAGCTTTATGCGCAATCAGGGGATCCCCATCCCGGAAGAGAATGAAACCGGTAACCGTAAAAAGATCCTGGTGGTGGATGACGACATGATCATTGTTGAATCCATTGTCCAGGCCCTGGAGGAGGATGAGTTCGACTATGAGGTGATCTCGGCGTCCGACGGGTTCGAGGCGGGGCTTCAGGTCAACCATTTCAAGCCCGACCTGATGATCCTGGATATCATGATGCCTGATATCAAAGGCTATGAGGTCTGCAAGAAAATCAAGGACAACGAGGATACCGCCCACACGAAAATTATTGTGCTGTCTGCATATCTGGACGATGAAAAATTCGCCCGGATGAAGAAGAACGGGGCGGATGTCTGTTTTTCCAAACCCTTGCCGTTGCACCAGCTTAAGAAAGAAGTCGCAAAATTGCTTGAACTTAAATAACGAAGGAGGCAGATCATGAATTTAAAAGAATCTTTGGAAAAAAGAGATTTGTTGTGACCTCTGAAGTTCAGGCACCGCTTGGCGATGACGAACCCGAAGCACTGGTACAGAGCCTGAGCAGGGTCCGGGGCAGGGTGGATGGGGTGTCTGTGTCTGACGTGGAACTCGAAGGCGTGGTGGGAGACAGCATCCAGACCTGCGACCTGCTATTGAAAACCGGTTCAACGCCATCTATCAGACCACCACCAGAGACAAGAACCGGTATCAGCTTCAAAAAGACCTGACTTCGGCCCATGAAGTGGGCGTGGACAACCTGCTGGTGTTTACCGAGGATTACCGCATTTCCGGCGACAGCCTCCAGGAGACCATGTTTTTTCACGTGGATTCCGGCAAACTCGGATCGGTGCTGGATCACCTGCGCCAGGGGGTCACCATCGAAGGTAACGATATCGGTGAGAAACTGGAGTTCACCCTGGGATCCGGTGTGGAAACCCCCTGGGGAAAACAGATGCCCAAGCGGGGCATGGAAGAATTGGAGGATATGCTTAATGTGGGGGCCGGCTATTTTCTCACCACTCCGATTTTTGACGTGGATCAGTTTGAAAAGTTCATGAAACAGGTGGCCCCGTTCCGGGTACCGGTGATCGCCGAAGTGATGATCCTGCGCACGGCCGGTATGGGAAAATTTCTGAACCGCCATTTCAAGTCCGGCCTGGTGCCGGAATGGGTGATCCAGAAGCTGCTCAATGCACCAGACAGGACCAAGGCCAGCATCGAATTGTTCGCAGATACGGTCAAAAGTCTCAAGGATATCTGCCAGGGCGTGCATATCATTACCATCGGTGGAGAAGACAAACTGGCCCTGTATCTGAACGCAGCCAAACTCAGGTGATCTATGATCGAGTGATGTGATCAGATGACATAAGCCACAAACCGAATACAGGGGGGCGCAACATGGCAGAGGCAATCAAAATAGACACCCTTGATGGTGAACTCAAGGAAGCGGTACTGGACAAGGTACCGGATGCAAACTTTGATCTGTGCCTGACCTGCGGCACCTGCACCGGCGGATGCCCTGCGTCCGAGCAGTTTGGCATGGATCCCAGAAAACTGATCCGTATGCTCAATTTCGGCATGGACGAAGAGATCCTCAAATCAGACTGGAAATGGGTATGCAGTATGTGCGGCCGGTGCCAGCTGGCATGCCCCATGAACATCAACATTCCTAAACTCATCTACAACCTTCGGGCAAAGATGGCCCGGGAAAAGCGACCCAAAGGCATTCTGGGGTCCTGCGACCAGCATATCCGGACCGGATCGGCCATGGGCGCGGCCAAAGAGGATTTCGAGTTCACGGTCCTGGATGTGGCCGAGGAGATCCGTGAAGACCATCCCGGATTCGAGGACCTGGAGGTGACCGTGGACCGGGTGGGGGCCCAGATGGTCCTTAACCAGAATTCCCGGGAGCCGGTCACCGAACCCGAAGAGATGGGCCCTTTGTGGAAGATATTGCACCTGGTGGGGGTGGACTGGACCTATCCGTCGGTGATGTGGGCCGGTGAAAACTACTGCATGTTCCTGGCGGATGATGAGGGATGGCGGTACATTATCGAAGAGTTTGTTCTGCATGTGGACAACACCCTGAAAAGCCCGCTGGTGGTTAATACCGAGTGAGGCCATTCCTATTTTGCAATCCTGGAGGGATTGCGTAAATATAACATTCCCCACAAGTTTGAACTCATCACCATCATTGAGTTGTACGCCCAGTGGATCCGGGAAGGCAAACTCAGGGTCAATGCCGACTGGAACAAGGATATCGGTGTGAAATTCACAGTACAGGATCCCTGCAACATCGCCCGGAAAAGCGGGTCCGACAAAATTGTGGATGATCTGCGGTTTGTGGTGAAAACCGTGGTGGGTGAAGAGAATTTCATCGATACCGTGCCCAGCCGGATGAACAATTTCTGTTGCGGGGGCGGGGGCGGGGCCCTGCAGGCCGGGTTCCCGGACCAGCGCCGTGCCTATGGCAAAATTAAGTACGACCAGATCATGGCTACGGGCGCGAATTACGTCATCGCCCCCTGTCACAATTGCCACGGCCAGATCGAGGACATCGGCCACCATTACGGCGGCAACTATCATGTGGTTCATTTGTGGACCATCATCTGCCTGGCATTGGGGGTACTGGCGGGCACCGAACGGTCCTATCTGGGGCCGGACCTGGCCGAGGTGGGAATATAGACCCCAAGCGGGACTAAATGCAAGGAGGGATGAGATGACCGAAATGGAAAAAGGATCGGTAATGGTGGTGGGCGCCGGTATCGCCGGCATCCAGGCTTCCCTGGATCTGGCGGATTCCGGGCACCTGGTGTATCTGGTGGACAAGAACACGGCCATCGGCGGCACCATGGCTCAACTGGACAAGACATTTCCCACCAATGACTGCTCCATGTGCATAATCTCCCCCAAACTGGTGGAGGCCGGCCGGCACCTGAATGTGGAACTGCTGACTTCAGGTGATATCGAATCCGTGGAAGGGGAGGCCGGCGATTTTACGGTGACCCTGACGCAGCATCCCCGGTACATCGACCTGGAAAAATGTACTGCCTGCGGGGAATGCGGCAAGGTGTGCCCCGTGGACCTGCCCAACCGGTTTGATGAGAACCTGCAGGACCGCAAGGCCGCGTTCAAGCTTTATCCCCAAGCCATGCCTTCGGCCTGGGCCATTGAAAAGACCGACACCGCGCCCTGCCGTCTCACCTGTCCGGCCGGGCTTAATGTCCAGGGATATGTGCAGATGGTCAAGCAGGGCAAATACAGACAGGCTCTGGAGATTATCATGGAACAGCTGCCGCTGCCCGGGGTGCTCGGCCGGATCTGTCCCCATGAGTGCGAGGATGCCTGCCGCCGCTGTCAGGTGGAGGCCCCGGTGGCTATCAGAGACCTCAAACGGCTGGCCGCAGACCAGTTTGATCCCCGGGATGTAAAGATTTCCTGCGATCCGAAGATCGGGAAAAAAGTGGCCATCATCGGATCCGGTCCGGCCGGTCTGTCCTGCGGATTCCATTTGGCGAAAAAAGGGGTGAATGCCGTGATTTTCGAAGCCCTGCCCAAACCCGGCGGCATGCTGCGGGTGGGGATCCCGGATCATCGGCTCCCCCCTGCCGTACTGGACAAGGACATTGATGTGATCACCAATCTGGGCGTGTCGATTCACTGCCATCAGCGCCTGGGGCATGATTTTACCGTGGAAAGCCTGAAAGCCGAAGGGTTTGATGCCGTGTTTCTGGCCTTGGGCGCCCACAAAGGGCTGTCATTGGGCATTCCGGGCGAAGATCTGCCCGGGGTCCGCCAGGGGGCGGATTTTCTGCGGGAACTCAACCTCAACGGCGAAACAGAAACAGGAACACAGGTGGGTATCATCGGCGGGGGCAATGTGGCCATTGATGTGGCGAGGTCTGCGGTCCGCATGGGGAGCGGAGAATGTCACCATCATTTACAGAAGAACCCGGCAAGAGATGCCGGCCTGGGAAGAGGAAATCCGCGCCGCTGAAGAAGAAGGCGTGGTCATCACCTATCTGGCGGCCCCCAGACGGTTCTGGAAAAGGACGGCCGGGTGGCGGGACTGCGGGTGATCAAAATGGAGCTGGGCGAGCCCGATTCATCCGGCCGGCGGCGGCCCATCCCGGTCCCGGGCAGTGAATACGATATCGAAATAGATCAGCTCATCTGTGCCATCGGCCAGCAGCCGGACATTTCCGTGATCGAGGATCTGGCGGATGTGAAAATCACCCGGTGGAACACCACGGAAGTGGATCCGGTCACCCTGTCAACGGACCGGGCCGGTGTGTTTGCCGGCGGGGACGTGCAGACCGGTCCCGGGGTGGCCATCGGGGCGGTGGCGGCCGGCATGGAGGCGGCGGAGTCGATCTTCCGGTATCTCACCGGCAAGGACATGGCCGATGGCCGGGATGTGCCGGTGGCGGCAGAGCCGGTCTACCGGCCGGTGGATCCGGACATACCGCATGAAGCCCGGTACCGGATGCCTGAGCTGCCCATCGAAAACGGGCCAGCAATTTTGACGAAGTGGAACTGGGGTATGATCCTGCCGACGGTCAGAAGGAAGCGGGAAGGTGCCTGAACTGCGGGTACTGCTCCGAGTGTATGCAGTGCGTGGATGTCTGTCTGGCCGATGCCGTGGACCATTTCATGATGCCCGAAACCCGCAAAGTGCAGGTCAAGGCCATCATCCTGGCCCCGGGGTTCACCCCGTTCGAACCCAGACAGATGATCACCTACTGCTACGGCCACAGCCCCAATGTGATGACCTCCCTGGAGTTCGAGCGGGTTCTGTCCGCGTCCGGCCCCTATGCCGGCCATCTGGTGCGGCCTTCGGATGAAAAGGAACCGAAGAAGATCGCCTGGCTTCAGTGTGTGGGCTCCCGGGATATCAACAAAGGGGACCATGCCTATTGCTCCGGGGTGTGCTGCATGTACGCCACCAAACAGGCGGTGATCGCCAAGGAGCATGCCGGGGGAAAACTTGACTGCGCTATTTTCTACATGGACATGCGCACCCATGGCAAGGAGTTTGACAAATATCAGATGCGGGCGGAAGACGACGCCGGGGTGCGGTATGTCAGATCCCGCATTCATTCAGTCTTTCCGGAGCCCGGGGACCGGTACCGTCTGGTGTATGCCACCGAGGCCGGGAATCTGGCGGAAGAGATATTCGACATGGTGGTGCTGTCCATCGGACTGGCCCCCAACCGGGAGGCCGCTGTCCTGGCGGAAAAGATGGGAATCGATCTCAATACTCACGGGTTTGCGGCCACCACCGATCTGTCCCCGGTGGCGGCATCCAAACCCGGCATCTACGTGTGCGGTACCTTTCAGGAGCCCAAGGATATCCCTTCCTCGGTGATGGAAGCTTCGGCCGCAGCAGCGACCGCCGCCATGACCATGGCCGAAGACCGGTGGACACTCACCCGCACCCGGGAGTTGCCGCCGGAAACCGATGTGGCCGGTGCAGCCCCCCGCATCGGAGTGTTTGTGTGCAACTGCGGCATCAACATCGGCGGGGTGGCGGATGTGCCTGCAGTCCGGGATTACGCCAGAACCCTGCCCTATGTGGTGCATGTGGAGGACAACCTGTTCACCTGTTCCCAGGATGCCCAGGATCATATGAAGCAGGTGATCCAGGACAACCGGATCAACCGGGTGGTGGTGGCGTCCTGCTCTCCCAGAACCCATGAGCCGTTGTTCCAGGAGACCATTCGGGATGCGGGATTAAACAAATATCTGTTCGAGATGGCCAATATCCGGGACCAGAACACCTGGGTTCATATGAACGAACCGGACAAAGCCACGGCAAAGGCCAAGGATCTTGTGCGCATGGCCGTGGCCAGGGCCGCGTTTGTGGAGCCCCTGCACCAGGTGAGCCTGCCCATCAAAAAAGCCTTGCTGGTGGTAGGGGGCGGGGTGGCCGGAATGGAATCGGCCCTGACCACGGCCGCCCAGGGCGTGGCGGTCCATCTGGTGGAAAAGACCGGTGCCTTAGGGGGAATCGCCCGGCATCTGAACTTCACCTGGCAGGGCGAGCCCGTGGCCGCCTTTCTGGAGAACCTGGCTGAAAAAGTGCTGGCCCATCCGTTGGTCAGCGTACATCTGAACACCCGGGTGGTCCGCACTGCCGGCTCCATGGGCCATTTCACCACCACCCTGGTGCAGGGCGGCGGTCCGGACGATCCGGCCGCCGGACAGGAACTCACCGTTGACCATGGGGCTACGGTCATCGCCACCGGCGGCATGGAATATCGTCCCCATGAATATCTGTACGGCGATCACCCGGACGTGCTCACTCACCTGGACATGGACGCAGCGTTTCGTGAAAACGATTCCCGGATTCTCAAGGGCCGGTCTTTTGCGTTCATCCAGTGCGTGGGCTCCAGAAACGAGGAAAACCCCTACTGTTCAAGGTTGTGCTGCACTCACAGCCTCAAGTCCGCCATCTGCCTTAAGAAGATGGATCCCCGCAAACGGGTGTTCGTGATCTACCGGGATATCCGGTCCTACGGATTCCGGGAGGACCTGTACCGGGAAGCCCGGGAGCGGGGCGTGCTGTTCATCCGGTATGATCTGGAGCGTATGCCTGAGTTGAGTCCGGCTCATAACGGCAAAGGCGGTCTGATGCTCACGGTATTTGATCCCGTGCTCCAGATGCCGGTGACCCTTTCTCCAGACCTGGTGGTGCTGGCCTCGGGTGTGGTGGCGGGAGACAACAAGAAACTCTATGAAATCTTCAAGATTCCGGTGAACAGCGACGGGTTTCTGGTGGAGGCCCATGCCAAGCTGCGGCCCGTGGATTTTGCATCGGACGGACTGTTTGTGGCCGGACTGGCCCACTATCCCAAGCCCCTGGAGGAGAGCATCGCCCAGGCCCGGGCCGCCGTGGCCCGGGCCATGACCATCCTTTCCAGGGATGCCCTTTTGGTGGGCGGGGTCGTGGCCACGGTGGAAAAGGAAAAGTGTGCGGTGTGTCTGACCTGTGTTCGCACCTGTCCCTATGGGATCCCGTTTATCCATGAAGAGGGATATGCACAGATTGAGGCATCGGAATGCCACGGGTGCGGAGCCTGTGTGGCCGAATGCCCGGGAAAGGCCATTACGCTGAATCATTTCACGGACCGGCAGATCACTGCCAAGACCCATGCCCTGTTTGAAGAAACCCTGGAAACCGAGGAGGCGGCATCATGAAACCTGATCAGCAAACCCGTGTCATGGACAGTCCGGCGTCCGAACCCAGAATCGTTGCATTCTGTTGCCAGTACTGAGCGTACGCCGCAGGGGACCTGGCAGGTTCCATGAGGCTGTCTTATCCGGCCAACATCAAAATCATCCAGGTGCCGTGCACCGGCCGGGTGGACATCGCTCACCTGTTGTCCGCCCTGGAGGACGGGGCGGACGGGGTGTACGTGGCCGGATGCCTGGAAGGGGAGTGCCACTACCTGGAAGGCAACTACAAGGCAAGACGCAAGGTGGATTATGTGAAAAAAGTGCTCACCGAACTGGGCATCGAACCGGAGCGGGTGGCTATGTACAACCTGTCCTCGGCCCAGCGCCCGGTTCGCCGAGATCGCTAACGAAATGGTGGATCGGATCAGAGACCTGGGCCCCACCCCGGTCAGATAATAATTATGGGGTCAGAGTGGGGTCAGGCCTGACCCCGAAGCTCGAAGCTGGCCCCGGAGATCAAGGAGGGTAACATGATAGTTGCAGATCGCAAGTCTCTGGAAGAGATACTGGGGATGGTGGCGGACAGGGAAAAACTCCTTATCCTCGGATGCAAGGGATGTGTAACGGTGTGTAATGTGGGAGGTTTGAAGGAGGCGGAGATTCTGGCCTCAACGGTGAGGATCGCCCGAAAGAAAGAAGGGCGGCCGGTCGAGGTGGAACACCGGGTCCTGGAACGCCAGTGTGACAACGAATATGTGTCCCAGCTGGCCGATGATGTGGCAAAATATGATGCGGTGGTGTCCATGGCCTGCGGTGTGGGACCCCAGTTTCTGTCGGAAATGTACCCGGACCAGGTGTTTTTTCCGGCGGTGAACACCACGTTTTTCGGGGGTGCGGTTCAGCACGGGGTGTGGGAGGAACGCTGCGCCGGGTGTGGGGCCTGCGGCATTCATCTGTTCGAAGGCCTCTGTCCCATTGCCAGGTGCGCCAAAAGCCTGCTCCACGGCCCCTGCGGCGGATCTTCCAGCGGCATCTGCGAGGTGAACAAGGAGACCGCCTGTATCTGGGATGCCATTGTAAAAAAGAAAATGGAAACCGGCCGCCTGGAAGATCTGGTGGCGGTCAAGCCCTTCAAAGACTGGCGCACGGCCCGGGACGGCGGTCCCCGGCGCAGTATCAGAGAAGAACTGGTCAAGGGAACCATATAAAAGGAGACAGATGCCATGACAGCAAGCAAATCAGGCAGCAATCTTGAAAAAGTCCTGACAGCCGGTCACTTTGCATTCACCGGAGAGTGCGGTCCGCCCAAGGGAGCCAATGCAGATCACCTCAGGAAAAAATTCCAATATCTCAAGGGCAATGTGGACTGTGTCAACATGACCGACAATCAGACCGCAGTGGTACGAATGTCTTCTCTGGCCGGATCCGCCTTGATGGTGGCCGAGGGTCTGGAGCCCAATTTCCAGATGGTGTGCCGGGACCGGAACCGCCTGGCCATGATGTCCGATATCCTGGGGGCTTATGCCTTGGGCGTGCGAAACATGCTGTGCCTGTCCGGAGACCACCAGAGTTTTGGCAACCACCCGGAAGCCAAGAACGTTCACGACATCGATTCCATGCAGCTCATCTCTATGGTGAAAAAAATGCGGGACGAGGAGAGATTTCTGAACGGCGAGGAAATCGACGTCGCTCCGAAGATGTTCATCGGCGCGGCCTGCAACCCGTTTGCCGATCCCTATGAGTTCCGGATCCATCGCCTGGCTACCAAGATCGCGGCAGGCGCGGATTTCATTCAGACCCAGTGCATCTTCAACATGGACAAGTTCCGGGACTTCATGAAACAGGTGGTGGACAAGGGACTTCATGAACGCTGCTATATTCTGGCCGGGGTGACGCCCATGAAAAATGCGGGTATGGCCAACTTCATGTCCAAGTATGTGCCTGGCATGGATATCCCTGAATCGCTTATCAAACGCCTCAAGGGCGTGGACAAGCGGGACCAGGCTGAAGAGGGCATCAAAATCGCCCTGGAACAGATCGAGGAATTCAAGGAAATGGAAGGGGTGGCCGGG
>LQAF01000274.1_pt1 | contig 10497 bp, 7 predicted proteins | sample 1535781 | NCBI WGS metagenome assembly LQAF01 (sample SAMN04331583, study PRJNA305678) | bioreactor metagenome | isolation source: bioreactor_2 inoculated with Wadden Sea sediment 2nd replicate of a... | place: Germany:Bremen
GTTTGGCTGTCGAGAAGGCCGCCTGAAGATTATACCCGCCGGTATCACCGTCGATATCGAGTACCTCTCCTGCCAGGAAGAGCCCCGGGACGATGCGTGATCCCATGGTCGTCCGCTGCACTTCAGCAAGTGATACCCCGCCTGCAGTCACCATGGATGAGGAGAAATACCCCTTTCGTGATACGGTGAACGGGTAGGCTGCAAGCAGCTGCACCAGAGCTGTCCGGTCCTTCTTCGACAGCTCAGCACATCGCACATCCCGGGAGAGCTGCAGCTGATCGAGCAGGTGCTCGATCAGTCTTCCGATCAGCCCGTAGGATTTCAGGATCGTACTGACCTGCTTCTTCGGATCACTCAGCAGTGCCCGATGCATCTCTTCTCGTGCCGTCTCCCCTCCCTGTGAGGGGAACAGTGATGCGGTGATCAGGTCTCCTGTGCGGATGTGTCGCGAGCTGTTGAGGATCACCGGTCCGGAAAGACCCTTATGGGTGAACAGCAGATCCCCATCTGCCTGCAGGTAGCGTCTCTGCTCATGTTCATGAAAGCATGTTATATGACTGTCTCTGATGGAGTTGCCCGAAAGCTCGGAGAGGCCGTAGTCTTTGATCACCAGCGAGGTCAGAGCCTGCGTCGGTTCGATGATCGTGTGGCCGAGGGACCGGGCAAGGGCGTAGCCTGAACCGTCTGAACCGGTGGCAGGGTAGCTCATGCCTCCTGTGGCGATGACCACCTGCAGGCTCTGATAGGAGCGGGCTGCGGTTCGTACGGTGAAGATCTGATCTTGAACGGAGACCTCTGTGACCTGTGCATCGCAGGTGATCTCTACCCCGTTCTGCTGTGCCTGATCTTTGAGCATCGAGATGACCGTTCGGGCATCAAGGGATCGGGGGAACACCTTCCCGTCCTCCCTGCCGTCAGGGGGACTCCCCGTTCGGTGAACCAGACTTGCGTCGCCGCAGGGGAGAGGTTCATCAGGGCAGGTTTGAGGAACGTACGCTGCTGCGGGCTGCCGAAGTGGATGAGGAACCTGTCAGGCTCGTCACAGTTGGTGAGATTGCACATCCCCCCTCCTGTGATGCGCAGCTTGTTCCCCACTTGAGCGGTCTTCTCAAGCAGCAGGACCCGGGTATCGGTGATGTTCGCAGCCAGGAAGAGTGCACTTGCGCCTCCTCCGATGATTATGATGTCATACATACCCCTATCATACCGGTAATGGCGGTTTAGCATAGCTCCTGCATGATCGATCTGTGGAAAAAAGAGGGAGGAATGCTGTTTTATCTGGGAGACCGGGATCGGCAGCGGTAGTGATAAGGATGATCGGGGGGAAGGGGGATCGTATCAGAATGATGAAACCCGTTGGTGTTTCGGTTGTTTCAATGATATGATCGATATGTCGAACAGCAGATCAGGAGGTATCCTGTCATTGGAGTTTCTCCGGTTACCGGATCAGAGGTGCTCCTGCGTGTATCATACCCCATATGCTGTGGGAAGGTTCCAGCAGGCTGCTTTTTCAAGCTGCCGGCAGATATGACAAAAAGGATGTACAAGATGGTAAAGAACTTATGGTGCGCACTGGCTCTGGTTATCGTTCTCGGATCGGGGGGGATGCTCGTCGCTCAGGAGTCCCTGCAGCCGGATGTGTCGCTCTATATCGAAGGGCTCGAATCACTTGCAGAACAGCAGACAGCCCCTGCCGAGAGTTCGTTCATGCAAATTGTCGACCGGTACCCCCGGTCACCATTCGCTCCGAAGGCATCAGCGTATCTTGAGGATCTGCACAGCCGTGTCGATAACTCAGGGATCGTCCCGTTCTATCTGGGGAATCTTGCGACGGCTACCTACACGGCATCGATGCTGCCGACGATCTTCGAACTGGATCAGAGCGCAGTGACCATCGGTCTCTCAGGGCTCGGCGGTGTGGCCCTCGGTCTTGCCGGGTCTGCCGCGATGGCCTCTGACTATCCTGTGACCTCAGGACTCAGCTGGGCGATCACCACCTCCCAGCTGGTATCTCTGGGGAACTATCTCTACCTCAATGGTATCATCGATCTCGGGCAGCTGGTAGGGCAGGATGCAGAGATGAAGGTCTTTCTTGGAGGTCAGCTGCTGACCCTCAACGGTTCCCTGCTGGGATCCTACTTCTCCCTGAGAGATCGTGATGTCTCTGCGGGGAAGGCAAGCTTTGCCCTGCACAGTTATGCGTGGGCTAATGCGTACTACTGGATGGCAGCGGTGATCGCTCAGAGCAGTGATCTCAAGCGTACCAGCACCATCGGTCTTGCCGTGACCGATCTTGCCCTTGCAGGGAGTCTCTCTCTGTGGGATTCCCTCAGATGGACACCGATGCGAACCGGTCTGGTGACTGTCGGCGGACTGGGAGGGGCCCTTCTGGGATGGTTCGGGACGATGGTCGTCGGAGAGGCTCTGGATCTCGGGGTCTCTGAGGTCTTCACTGCGGTCATGTCCTCAGCGGTCGCCGGACAGGCCGCAGCTGTCTACCTCACCTCGAGGATACCCCCGGAGGCAGAACAGCTGCAGGCCTCTGATGAGGCTGCAGCCGATGTGCCCATCTCCCTTGCTCTACTTCCGGTACCCTCCGGCGATAGTCTGCCGGGTATGCAGCTGCGCGTTGGACTATCGTTCTAAAAAAGCGTCAGAAGGGGACCGGATCACCGTTCTCCATACCGAGTGATTCGCTGACCTTCTGGTATGTGGGTGATTGAAGAATTCGAAGAACTGCAGTAGAATCCTGCAACGGAGGATCGTATGGGAAAGTCACAAGATTCCAAGAAAGCGGAGAAGAAGAAACCGCTCAAGACGGCAAAAGAGAAGAAACAGGCTAAAGAAGAGAAGAAGAAGAACCGATAACCCCTGCATCAGAGAATCTCAGACTGTGAGCAGTGAAGCACTCTCATAGTCTGAGGTCCTTCATCCCTCATCACTTATCGATGGTAAAGACGATTCCCCAGTACCTCGATCTCCGGTTACGGAAGTTGTTCATGATCGACTGCCCGTCATAGAGGGAGGCAGCGAACTTCATGCGCTGTCCTGATTTACCGTCGGGCAGGATGTAGCCTGCCTGGATGCTGTAGTTCGGTGCATAGGCAGATTCCTGCCATCTGCTGATCTGGGCTGCAGCGAAGACCGAACCGAGATTCTTCTGTGCCAGAGGAAGTTCCAGCTCAGCACCGTACTGGTACCAGATATAGGCATGAGCCGATGGGGAGTTGGCACGAGAGCCGAGCAGATCGGATCCTGGGAGATAGGCACTGTAATCCCCGTAGAGCCGAAGGATCTTCGAGAACTCGGGGAGCAGCGGCCGCAGGAAGAAGAACGGCTCGAACGTTGTCGAGATGAGGTAGTCATCACGGACGAAGGAGCCGCTGTGTATCAGCGGGTTGAGGTCGAAATCGACAAATTCAGACCCATCTCCCAGACGGTCCAGCTGATCTCCCGCATGCGAGCAGATATGGTGGCGGGTCAGCCGGAAGGCCGCCCAGTCGACCGGCTTCAGGGAGAGGGCGAAGTAGTAGATGGCGTCTATCCCGAGCAGGTCTGTCCTTCCCGTATCCATGAACGTCGCAAGCCCCATGCCCCAGTCCATCTCGATCCCCAGGTTCGGATGACCGGTCGGGGAGATCCTCATGAACGAGTAGCGGGTCCCTATCGTGATATCAAAATGCCCCTCGGTCCCGTCTGATCCGGGATGGATCTCATCGATCCGGTACTGCCGAAAGGCTATCTGTGAATGCACTGCCAGCGGGTCTGCAAGGTATGAGGGGTAGAGGAAGTCATCGGGCAGACCTGTGTAGGAGAACGGCAGGGGGCCCAGCGGTATCGGCTCGTTCGAGGCGTAGGGGAACGCTGAGATCGGGGACGCTGCCAGGATCAGCAGCAGCAGGATGATCGCAGCAGAGTGTCTGTTCATCTTACTCTCTCTCCATGGTGGCATAGACGATGTCGTTGACAGCGCTGCTGTCGGTGAACCCGCCCAGGATATAGAGGCGGTCCTCATCGCAGCCTGTCGGGCGGAAGACCTCTGTGGTGTAGCTGTAGCGCGGACCGAACCCGGAGCCTGAAGAATCATCAGTCCAGCTTTCTTCAATCGTGTCGTAGACCTGAGTGGAATACAGTTCATGATATCTGGAGAAGTGCAGACTGGAATTCGCCTTGCCTGAGAGCATCCACAGCCTCTCTCCAAAGACTGCCAGCTCGTGCTCAGCTCGTCTGGTCGCGTTCCCGCTCGGGTTCTTTCCTACCACCCATCCGGCAGATTCAGCGGTAGGATCGAAGACCCACAGCTGATGCCAGGCAGGTCCAGAAGGGTTGATCGTGCCCCTGTTACTGCCGACCGCATCGTAGTAGGAGCCTCCCTGCAGATAGATCTTCCCGTCCCCTGCAAGGCAGGAGGCGAACGATGCACGGGCTCCGGGGATGAGGACCGGTGCTTCGTCTGCATCGGTCACCTGTTCCCAACTGGTCCCATCAGTGCTCTTGTACATGTCATCACAGTAGTATCTTCCGTCATAGAACCCGCCGAACAGATAGAGGGTATCGCCTGCAGCGACCAGAGCATGGTTCATCCGTGCTCTCCACTCTGCATCAGCAGTGAGCTGCTCCCAACCTTCAGTGGTAGAGTAGGTCCACACGTCATTGCAGTAGCTCCGCTCCCCGGTCGTCTCATCTACGGCGAACCCTCCTGCTATGAGGATCTTATCACCAAAGAGGACTGCAGCATGTCCCCGTCTGCCTTTGAGCGGGGAAGAATCGGTGATCAGCTCCCAGGACGTGCCGTCCACACTTCTCCAGAGGTCTTCCTGATAGCTGTCTTCGGTGCCCCTCACAGTCGGGTCATACCCGCCGATGATCCACATCGCACCATCATAGACCACCGAGGCATGGTCGTATCGGGGAGAGAAGGCCGCAGGTCCAATCTCCTGTGTCCAGATGAGCTCTCCATCGTAGGCGAACGGCAGTACGACCGGTTCGAACATCGGGTCTTCACAGCTGATGAGCGAACCGGCGAGCATGATGGTGATACACAAAGAAAGTAGTTGTTTCATCGATGTGCCTCTTCATACGGGAACTGCTTCAGTCTGCTGGGGCGGATACCTCTCTGTATCTCAGAAGCTGCAGACCTGAGAACATGATGATAACAGTATCATGGGTATGGTTTGTTTCACAAGGATTACCGGTACGTGCAGCCGGTTTCTTCCATGGTCACGACTGCTGGATAGGTCCTGCAGAGTAGGGACTCGCTGATCGTGATCAGAGCTGCCGTTCCCTGTCCCAACAGATGGATATTCGGATTTTTGATGCAGAACAGCAGCCATATATGGTATAGTGATGAGAGTAGTTCTGTAGTGTCAGGAGAACAGGTCGGTTCTCAGAGGGTCTGTGTACAACGATTGTCACTGGAGTCAGAACCCCTGCTGGTCTATTTCGCAGCACCATAGGATCAGCAGCACTGAAGAGTCCCGTACAAAAAGGAATGCATCATTGTCAGCAGCAGGAAGAACGAGAAGAACGCCCCTCATCTGTACAGTCATCATGATCCTTACTCTGTTGAGCCCTGCAGGGATCCTCGCTGCTGAAGAGCCTGTCATCCGTGCAGGTTCTGAGATCGGGTATCCTCCGTACTGTATCGTCGATGAGAACGGTGAGGCTGACGGGTTCTCGGTAGAGCTGCTGTCCGCATCTCTCGATGCGATGGGCTTTCGGACCGAGTATGTCATCGATCAGTGGTCGGTGGTGAAGCAGCAGCTGGAAGTGGGGGCCATCGATGCCCTGCCGCTTGTCGGGCGTACTCCTGATCGGGAGGATGTCTATGACTTCACCTTCCCCTATCTGACGATGCACGGGGCACTGCTGGTGCATGAAGATGAGACTGCCATCACCTCTCTGGAAGACCTCACAGGAAGAAGGACTGCCGTGATGGCCGGTGATAATGCTCAGGAGTTCCTCAGAGCATCCACCTATGAGACACAGATCATCACTACCGACACCTTCGCCGATGCCCTCGTGGCACTGTCGGCCAGAGAGGTGGATGCGGTGGTCATCCAGCAGTTCCTTGCCCTGCAGCTGATGCAGGACCTGTCGATCTCCGATCTCAGGTTCGTCGGCAAGCCGATCATGGACTTCTCTCAGTCCTTCTGTTTCGCGGTTCAGGAGGGGGATGCCTCTCTGCTGAATATCCTCAATGAAGGGCTTGCCATCAGTATCGCCGATGGCACCTATGACCGTCTCTATGCCAAATGGTTCGGACCGCTTCAGGTGCTGAAGAACAGCTATGCCCGAGTGCTGGTAGGCGGGGATCATGACTATCCACCCTATGAGTATCTTGATGGGAACGGGGAACCTGCAGGCTTCAATGTGGAACTGACGCAGGCCATAGCCCGGGAGATCGGTATCGATGTGGAGGTCATCCTCGCCCCCTGGTCAGAGACCTTTGGCAAGCTGCTGAATGAGCAGATCGATCTGGTGCAGGGAGTCTACTACTCGTTCGATCGTGATGAGTATCTTGATTTCTCTACCCCCTATACGGTGGTGAATCATTCGATCGTGACCAGACGAGGTGAGTTCGAAGAGCTTGGGTCCCTTGAGGACCTGGCCGGTCTGCAGCTGCTGGTCATGGAACGCGATATCATGCAGGATCGGGTCATCGAGATGGGTATCGATGCAGAGCTGATCCTGGTGGCCAGTCAGAAGGAAGCCCTCAGGCTCCTTTCTGAAGGGGTCGGTGACTGTGCCCTGGTCGCAGAGATCCCGGCGCTCTACTGGATAGAGGAGAACGGTTGGGAGGACCTGAGGGTCGGACAGCAGGTCATGACTCCTGAATACAACTACGCTGGTCTCGCTGATGCTGAGACAGATCTCCTGCTTGCCCGGTTCTCTGCAGGACTTACCACGCTCAGGTCCGACGGGACCTACCGGGAGTTGACCACAAAATGGTTCGGTACCTATGAACAGCAGTCAGTCACCCTGCTGGAAGTGCTGAAGGCCTTCGCCTATATCTTCGTCCCCTTCGTGGTGATCCTGCTGCTGAGCCTGCTCTGGTCGGTGATGCTCCGCAATCGTGTGCAGCAGAGGACCCGGGAGCTCGAGCAGCGAACCAGCGAGCTGCATACAGAGATCGACAAGAAGGAAGAGGCTGAACGGCAGGCACTGGAGAATGAGGCCAGATTCAAAGAGTATATCGCGAACTCCCCGGTTGGGATCATCGTCTCTGATGAACTGGGAACGATCATGGAAGCAAACGGTGCTGTCGCTGTCATGACCGGCTATATGCGTGATGAACTGCCCGGCAGGAGCCTGTTCGAACTGTTCGACCCTGCCTTCGATGATACGCACTATCAGCAGTTCGTGCAGCTGAAGCAGGGCGAGCGACTCGGGTCTCAGGAACAGCCGCGCAGAAAGGGTCACAGGAGTTCACATCTGAAAGTAGATGTGTACAAGCTCTCAGCGCATGAGGTGCTGGGTTTCATCACCGATATCACGGAGATCAAACAGGTCCAGGATGAGCTGCTGTTCGATCGGGAGCGGTTGAGCGTGACTCTCAGGAGTATCGGTGACGGGGTGATCACCACTGATGTGACAGGCAGGGTGGTGCTGATCAATGCCATAGCAGAACGGCTCACCGGCTGGACACAGGCGGAGGCGACCGGTCGTCCTCTTACCGAGGTCTTCCATATCATCAATGAACAGACAGGTCTCGAATGCAGAGACCCCGTCTCCCGGGTCCTTGAGACCGGGGCGATCGTCGAGCTTGAGAACCATACCATGCTGATCTCCAGACAGGGGAAGCGATACAGTATCGCAGACAGCGGGGCTCCGATCAGAAACCGTGATGATCAGATCATCGGGATCGTTCTGGTATTTCGTGACATGACCGAGGCGTATCTGGTGCAGGAACGTATCCAGCAGACGGCAAAACTCGACTCGCTCGGAGTCCTTGCCGGCGGGATCGCCCATGACTTCAACAACCTGCTCAGCGGGATCTTCGGGTATGTACAGCTTGCTCAGGAGCGTATCTCAGCCGGTGAAGACGGGATGGAGTATCTCGATGAGGTGATCTCCGTCTTCCATCGTGCGAAGGATCTGACACAGCAGCTGCTGACGTTCTCGCAGGGAGGGACTCCCGCACTCAAACCCGTCGATCTGGGAGAACTGCTCACCAGCAGTGTCTCCTTTGCCCTCTCAGGCTCGTCCCACGGCTGCTCATACCAGCTTCAGGATGATCTGTGGCTGTGCGATGCGGATGAGAATCAGATGGGACAGGTGTTCGACAACCTGGTGATCAATGCCCAGCAGGCGATGCCCCGGGGCGGGACGATCACCGTGACAGCGGAGAATGTACATCTCGGCAGTGATCATCCTGCTCTGCAGAAGACGGGTGACTATGTCCATATCATGATCGCTGATACCGGGGAGGGTATCCCCCATGATATTCAGCGCAGGATATTCGATCCCTTCTTCACCACCAAACAGCAGGGGAACGGGCTGGGACTTGCCACCTGTTACTCGATCATCACCAAACATAACGGCATGCTCACCGTCGAGTCTGCACCCGGTGAGGGTGCTGTCTTCCATATTCATCTTCCCCGATCGGTCATGATTGAGAAGACTGCAGCCAAGGGATCAGCAGCACTGCAGCGAGGAACAGGCAAGGTACTCATCCTCGATGATGAGAAGATCCTGAGGGATATCATCGGTAAGATGCTCTCTGCCCTGGGGTATACGGCAGTGGAAGCTGCCGATGGGAAAGACGTGCTCGAGTTGTGTATCGATCTGCACAGCAGGCAGGAATCAGGTGAGATCGAAGACCATGGGTTCACCGCAGCGATCTTCGACCTGACCATACCAGGCGGGATGGGGGAAAGGAGACGGTAAGGCAGATCCGTTCCTTCTGCCCTGATCTGCCGATCTTCGCTTCCAGCGGGTACTCTGAGGATCCGGTGATCGCTGACCCCCACCAGTACGGGTTCAACGGCAGTATCTCAAAACCGTTCAAGATGCAGGATCTCGCCCAATTGCTTGCCGGGGTGGAAGAGCTCTGAATCCGGTATCATCCCGGCAGACAGCAGTTCCTGTACGCATACGGTAGACACCCGGCTGTCTGTGTCAGTATATTCTTCTCTACATACGAACACTCATCGATCATCGGAGGGAATATATGCACAGCTATCTGAAGATCCTGACCCTGTCGTTCCTCATCACCGCGGGGGTGTTGGCTGCCGGCGGCAGTCAGGAAGAGGTGGTCTCAGCTGATAGGGATTACCGTGATCCCCTGCAGCTCAAGGAACTCATCTCTGAGGCAGAGATCCCGTATCTGCTCATCGACGTACGGACTCCGGGGGAATATGCCGGAGGGTATATACCGCAGGCGATCAATATCCCGGTAGATGTGATCGGGACCGCCATAGAGGAGGTCGACCGTGATGAGCTGATCATCCTCTACTGCAGATCAGGTAACAGATCTGCTGTGGCCAAAGGGATCCTCGAAGGGTTGGGGTATACGCATATCGTAGATTTCGGCGGTATCAGCCGCTGGACGTATGAGCTTGCCTACCCGTAGGAGGATACGGCGCTCCCGATCGTACCCGGTCAGGTCTCAAGGGGATCTGTACCGTGAACGATGAGAGTGCCTCCCGGTCCTCTGGATCGGTTCAATGCAGTTCGTACTGACTCCAGTCACTGGCGGTGTAGACACCGCTCAGGACTCCTGCTGATGAGACGCGTCCTGAGAAGACTCCGCCTCCCGGCAGCTGGAAGTCGAGGTTGCCATCCGTGTCAGGGATGATCTCATAGAGGGTGCCGTTGAAGAATGCCTGATAATGCAGGTATCGGTTCACCAGACGGGAGTTGAGCACGATCTCCCGGTCTCCGGTCACCTCTGTGATCCTCATCCGGTAGAGCCCCTCCCAGTAGCCGAACCGATCGTTCATCATGAAAGACACATAGGTATCGCAGTTCTCTGTGCCTGCATCCCTGACAGCATTCAGGTCATCCCCGCGGAAGTAATAGAGCTGATTGTGGTAGGTGGGCTGACCATCGAGGTAGTAGAGCTGGTAGTGTCGGTGCAGGTATGGGTAGACATCGCTGTGAGGCGAACGCTCGAGCGTCTTGACGTCCTTCATGAGGAAGTCTCCGCTGCTGTCACGGTAGATCGCATGGGCATTGACGATCTGGTCGGGATCCTCATCCCCAAGGCTCATGTAGTAGCTGATACCGGCAGCCACACGTCCCGGGGTTCCCTCTGGGATCTGCAGGATCGCAGGGTAGGAGGTCGTCGCGGTCTCGGTGTAGTAGTCATTCTGCTCGGTGAGTGCATCCTCGCGTGAGTAGGTGAATCCCGGCTGGTCATCATCAGAGGTGCGGAAATCGAAACTCCTGGTGAAGGAGGAGTAGTCATCCGGGCTGTGAACGATCGCTCTCTGATCCCAGAACCGATTGAAGTAGTAGTCGAGGTCATGGTTGGAGTCCTCGCGGTAGAGACGA
>LQAF01000275.1_pt1 | contig 10492 bp, 10 predicted proteins | sample 1535781 | NCBI WGS metagenome assembly LQAF01 (sample SAMN04331583, study PRJNA305678) | bioreactor metagenome | isolation source: bioreactor_2 inoculated with Wadden Sea sediment 2nd replicate of a... | place: Germany:Bremen
TTTTTTCTCAGGGTTTTCTGGAAATTCATCTTTTCGTCCACCAGCTTTTTGTAGGGCAGGTCAATGACAGTCTGTGCTTTTTCCTTGGTGGAGAAATCCGGAGCTTCATATCCGGCAGCATTATATTTGGCTAAAACCACCTTGAGCTTGAGCCGGGCCTCATGGCCCTTGTTGATGGCTGAACCCAGTATTCTGAGGGTTTCTTCGGGCGCGTGGAAAAAAGAACCATGGCTGGCAATGGAGTAATCCCATCTCCACTGGGCATGGCGGATATCGGTGAGAATGTCTGCCATATCGTCTTGGGTAGCCCCCAATTCCCAAGCCTTGCCGGCCTCCAGATGGGCCTTGGCAATGACATCCATGGCAATGGTATTGAGTTCGGTCTTTCTGGCCAGTTTCCGCTCAACCGTATCCTTGAGTTCTTTTTCCGTTCCCTTGTGGCAATTCATACAGGTGTTACCCATGTTATCCAGGGGACTGCCCACGGTATGGGAAGAGTATTTAACCCCGCCTTCCCGTGTATAGGGCATGTGGCAGTCTGCGCAGGACACATTGTTCAGGCCGTGGGCCCCTGTCTTGAAGATCTCGTAACCCGGATGCTGAGCCTTAAGCATGGGGGTTTTGCTGATTATATGGGTCCAGTCCTTGAACTCCCTCTCATCATAATAGGCTTCCATGTCCTCCACCTTGAGACCATTATCCCATGGAAAGGTGACGACAGCGGCGGTTTTTTCTGTACCGTCCTGGTCGGTCCAAGGGGTCTTTTTAAAGTAGTACTCAGAGTGGCACTGGGCACAGACCAGGGAACGTTTGTCATGGTGGGTGGCCTTTTCAGCAGGCAGGCTGCCTTCATTATCCAGCGCCCTGACCAGATAGGGACGTGTAATGGTCAGTTCCATGGTTTCATGGTTGTGACAATCCGCACACCCGACAGGATTGGAGATCTCTTTACCCAGCCGGGCCCATTTCCCGGTGAAAAAGTCCATCTCTCCGTGTTCATCCATATACCGGGGCACGTCGGTGGACTTACAGGTCATACAGGCCGTGGGCATGGGGCCTGTTTTGTCATCCACGGGCGCACCAGTCCGAAGGGTGTTGATATTGTCTTCAAGCATATAGTAATGACCCCTGGGGGCGTTATAATCTTTGGAAAAACCGTATCCGGCCCACAAGACAATCAGTGCAGGATCTTTTTTAAGCATATCGCCGATGTGGTCGCTTTCTTTGGTTTTCATATACGAATCATACTGGCGCGGATAGTATTTCCCCCATTCGCTGCTTCTGGACTCAAACTTGGCTATATCGGCAGTGGAGCTGATGGCCAGCGCATTCATGGCTTTTTGCTCTGCCTTATTCTTGTTGATGGACATCCCCAGATAGAGCAAGCCCACAATCGCAAATGCACAAACAATTGTGATCACTAAGGGTTTTTTCATCTTACTTGTCTCCTTTAGTCTATTTATATAATTCTTTCACCCCGATGTTGTTGGGGGTTGATGTCAGGCTGCGGGTGGAACCATGGGAGGTTATTCTGTGGCAGTCCCAGCATTTTCGGTCGTTCATGAAGCCTTTCCGGTTAACGTTTGCACTCTCCATCATATTGGAAACCAATTCTCTGTGACATGAAATGCAATTGGCCTGTACTCTTAGGGATGCATTGTCGCTGATCCGGACATTATTGGGATAGGTCCTTAACGTCATGGCCACGGAATGGTTAAATCCGTCACGGCTTTTGGCGATCATCTTATCAATAAAGGAATCCCTGGGCAGGTGGCAGTCCACGCAGGTGGCTCTTTCCCTGTGGGAGCTATGCTGCCAGGTGGCATACTGGGGATTCATCACGTGGCAGTTGATGCATACCTTAGGATCTTCGGAGAGGTATGAAATCATGTTGGAGGCATTCCCTACATAAGCAGAAAGACCGATCAAGATGATGACAGATCCCAGAGCAATGTATTTCATCAGGTTGTCTGTTTTCATACGTATCCTTTCGTCCGATCGCCATGCCGTGGCCATTGCCAAGTATGAGCCAGACCGTTTTGTTTTTTCTCTATGATGCCAATAATACCTTTAATATCAGATTTGCGTGTAACGAGGGTGTTAAAGGATGTAACAAAGATGTTAAATTTACCCGAACACCCTTGGGATCGTGGAACTGATCTTGAAAAAAAAACGTTTATCAGGCAAGATAACCCATGCTTTCTTATATAAAACAGCGGGTTTCGTTGAAGTATATCCTGGTGACCTCAGTCACCATTGCCTTTGTCTTTACCCTGCTTTATTTCTGGCTTTCCCACCAGGAAAAACAGCTGATCATGGAACAGGTCAAGAAACAGGCCGTTATCCTGCACAAACAAATCGTACTCACAAGGGAATGGGTCTCTGATCGTAACTATGTTTTCATCAAAGAGCAAGAAGACAGACCCGTGAAATTTTTTTAAGGCGTGCTGAAATCAAGGATGATCAGGGCGGGATCTACGTCAAAATCACTCCTTCCATGCTGACACGGCAGCTTTCAGATTATGCCATGAGAAGCAACCTTTATTCCTTTAATCTGACTAACCTACACACTCTGAATCCTGATAATCGGCCTGATGCCTTTGAAGTCGAAGCCTTGCAGGGGTTCATTTCGGGTCAGGCCAGCGAAGCCAGCCGTATTGAAACCCACGCCGGTAAAAAGGTATTTCGGTATGCCGCCCCCCTTCCCATAAAGCAAAGCTGCTTGAACTGCCACAAGGACATGAAGGAGAAATCTGGCGGGGTAGGCGGCTGCATTAGCGTGTTTATACCCTTTGAACAAGTCCAAAAGGCCATTAACAAGAACAACCTCATTCTTTTTTCACCATGACCAGCCTCACTGGTTCGATTATTATCATTCTGTTTTTTTCACCAACCGCCTCATCTTTTCCCCGGTAAAAAAATACGGAAGCTCACCCAGCGCATCCGGGCCGAGGAATTCGAGGAGGGCCGTGTTGAGTTCCAGGGGGATGAACTAAATGAATTTGGAAATATCTGCCATGTGATCGACAAAAAACTCAAAAACCGCCACAATGAACTGGAATTAAAAATTCAGGAAGCCACTGAGGATCTCTATGCCACCACCTTGAACCTAAAGCAGGCCAACGAGGAACTCACCGCCCTGAACACGGCCAAAACCGAATTTTTTCCGATATCTCCCATGAGTTGCGGACCCCCTTAACCTCTATTAAGGGGGCTGCGGATATTCTCATCCGCAAATCCTCCTGCAGTGATCCCGTTTACCTGGACATCATTAAGAATAATACAGACCACCTCATCCGAATTATCTTGGATTTCCTGGATTACTCTAGGATAGAAGCGGATAAGCTTGAACTGGATTATACCCATGAGTCCCTCACCGACATCATTCGGGAGGTGATTGATGCCAGGAAGGCGGAAGCCATGGAAAGACAACTCATCATTGAGTTTAACCCCTCAAGGGATTTTGAGGTCCGGGTGGACCGGTATCGCATCTACCAGGTAATTTCCAACCTCATGGCCAACGCCATTAAATTTTCCCATGACAAGGGCCGGATATCCGTTTCCATTGAATCCTCGGGAAACGAATTCATGGTTTATGTGGCAGACGAGGGCATAGGGATTGAGCCTGAATACCATCAGGTTATTTTTAAAAAATTCCAACAGGCACCCCGGGCAAATGGCAAACAGGATTTTCAAAAAGGATCTTCTGGCATTGGGCTTGCCATCTGCAGAGGAATTGTAAAAGCCCACGGCGGAATCATCCGGGTGGAAAGCCGGAAGGACAAGGGAAGCACATTTGTCTTCACCCTTCCCCGGCCCTGATGGCCCTGATGTTCTGTCGGCGCCACCCCAAAAGGAATGAAAAATGGAATCATTTAACATTTTGGTCGTTGACGATGATCCGGATATCCTGACCATTATCAGAGATAATCTCGAACTGGACGGGTATACCGTATACAAAGCCCACGGCGGCAAAGAGGCTATTGCGATTTTCAAAGCCAATGCCATAGACTTGATTGTGTTGGACCTCATGCTGCCGGACATGGACGGGATCCAGGTTTGCCGGACCACCCGAACCCTCTCCCATGTGCCAATCATCATGCTTACTGCCAAGGATACGGTGTCCGACAAGGTGCTTGGCCTTGAAAGCGGGGCAGATGATTATCTTGTCAAACCCTTTGAATACCTGGAGCTGGCAGCCCGGATCAAGGCCCGGCTAAGGCGCAGCCAGGCATATCGCTCGGAAGCAACCTTATACCGTGTAAGAGACCTGGAACTCATCCCGGAGCGTAGGAAGCTGAAATAAAGGGAAAAAAGATACCACTGACCAAAAAGGAATTTGACATCTTAAGTCTGCTTTTCAAACATGCAAATCGTGTCCTTGATCGGGAAACCATTAAGGCAGAGATCTGGCCTGGCCAGCAATTGTATAAATGGAGCCGGACTCTGGATGTGCATATTCTGAGGTTGAGGGCAAAGCTGGAAGAAAGCTCGGATCAGCCCGAGTATATCGTCACTGTTCCAGGCGTTGGATACATGCTACGCCCACCGGACTAAACAACCACCGGAAACTGCGGTTAACCCCAATTTTTAGACCACTATCTTAAGTGGAATTTACGTCCTGAAAATGGTAAGAAAGGACGTATGAAAATGACACGTAAAAGAAGACAGTTTTCTGACAAATTCAAGGCCAAAGTAGCGGTTGACAAAATCAAGGGGATAAAGACTTTAGCTGAATTATTAACGGCCTATAAGGTTCATCCAAATCAAATATCGGCTTGGAAGAAACGACTGTTCACAGCTGCTCCGGAACTCTTTTCGTCAGGAAAAAACCGACAGGCAAAACGCGAAGAGGAACTTACTGCACCACTTTACGAAAAAATCGGGCGACTAAAGATGGACATCATGTCAATCGAAAACGGATGGCTCGTCTAATGCGGCGATGGGGCTTCAGGCCATCACACCTGGGCCGCACACGAGCAAGCCTGCTCCAGGACATAGAGTATATCCGTATTTGCTTCGAGGTGTTGAGATTGAACGTGTCCACCAGGCTTGGGGAACCGACATCACCTACATCCCGATGCGGCATGGGTTCATGTACCTGAGCGCTGTAATCGACTGGTATAGCCGATACGTTCTTTCATGGGAACTGTCGAACTCATTGGACAGTCTTTTTTGTATTGCAGCGCTGGAACGGGCATTGTTCTCCTTAAGTAAGATTCGGGTGGATGATTCCCATTTTTTGAGTTCCGGTTATTACGGGTACCGGCCGCAAAAAAGAGCCGGTCATTTTTGATCTGTGCTCCTTGATTTTTAAGCGCTTGAATGACGAACTTCGGATCATTTTTCGAAACTGATCATATTGGGAACATAAAATAAAAAAAGGCTTTCAGCGAATATCGTTGAAAGCCTTTTAAAATCTGGTGCCCAGGAACAGAATCGAACTGCTGACACGGGGATTTTCAGTCCCCTGCTCTACCGACTGAGCTACCTGGGCGTGAGCAGCAAACGTTTGGGTTTATATGTTTTTTGATCGGTCATGTCAAGCAAAAAATAAAACTTTCGTGGCAGGATTACATATCCCCCAGCCGATGCTGAACCAGGGCGGCCCCGCAAAGGGATGCGGTTTCCGCCCGGAAAATCCGGGGTCCCAGGGAATAGGGGACGAATCCTTTTTAGATGCCTCAAGGATTTCAGATTCCGAAAACCCTCCTTCCGGTCCGATCAATACCAGGGCCTGGTTGATGCCTTTCGTGGGTGTCAGCCTGGATAACGTTTTTCCACCCTGCTCCCAGAAAGCGATACAATGGTCATACTCATTGTGCATACTTAAAACATGGGCGAAGGTCACGGGATAAGATATGTCTATCACCCGGCTTCTTTGGCACTGTTTGATGGTTTCATCGGCAATGGTCTGCCAGCGCGCCATGCGCCGGGTTAGGGCTTTTTCATCCGGGGACGGGACCGACCGTTCACAGAAAAAAGGAATCCACCGGGTAACCCCGATCTGGGTCAGGCCCTGGATCACAGTGTCCATTTTCTGATGTTTGAGCATGCCGGTGCAGACGGTGAGAGACAAAGGGGATTCGGTTCGGGAGGGGTGAGTCTCCAGGATTTTCACCTCCACACGGCTTTGGTCGCCGCTCAGAATGCGACCGAAAAAATCGGTCCCCCTGCCGTCGGTGAGTGCCAGAGGATCTCCTGTGGAAAGTCGCAGCACTTTGACAATGTGTCGAACGTCAGATCCGTTTAGGATGATCCGGTCATTATGGATATGGTCTGAGTTGATTAAAAATTTCTGCATTCAGTTCCTCAAAGTTATTCTATGCAATCGAATAATACGAAATCAATCAGAAAAAAACAATCCCGCTTCCATGCCGGCCTCAGGTTTAATATATTGACACCGGAGTGTCACTTTGATAAATTTTACAAATTAGTATCTATAAAGATCTGGTTTGTTTTCGAAAAAAGAGAGGATATATGACCGAAGAAACAAAACAGGGTGATTCGATCATCGAATTGACAGATGTGGTGGATGACGGCGGCGAAGAAGAAGATTTGTTGCCCGATCATATCCTCTCTGAAGATGAGATCCCGGAAGACAGTTCCATTGAACTGACCGATATGGAGGATTTCAGTGGTTTTGAAATGGAAACGGAATCAGATGTTGAAGAGATCGGGATGGAAAATTCCCTTCGAGATGAAGCGTCCGGGGACAGGCCGATTCCTGAAGACGAGGATGCTGCGGAACAGGCATCCGTCTTGAGAGAGGCAACTGATCTGGAAGAGTTATCGGTTTCCGAAGCACAGTTAGAGGCGGCATTGGAACGGTTCATCGAAAAAAAGTTTGCTGAAAAGATCGAACCGCTGCTTTTCGAGACGGTGGAACGGGTGATTTTGCAGGAAATCCAAAAAATGAAAACCGCGTTGCTCAAGGACATGGATCAACTCGGTCCGTTCTGACAGCAGGCATAAATTGACGTAACAAACTCTGGGGGTTCATTTACTGATCCCCTTTTTCATTAATAAGGGTATTTAGGAGCAGATTATGGGTTCGGATTCTCTGGACAAAGGGTATGAGCCGGCAGGAATTGAAGAAAAATGGTATCAATTCTGGCAGGATAACGGGTTTTTCAAGGCGGAAGACACGAGCGACAAACCGCCTTTTTCCATCGTCATTCCCCCGCCCAATGTGACTGGTGTTCTCCATATGGGGCATGCCCTGAACAATGTGATCCAGGATATCATGTGCCGGTATCGGCGGCTACTGGGGTATAATGTGCTGTGGATGCCGGGCACGGACCATGCCGGTATTGCCACCCAGAACGTGGTGGAACGGGACCTGGCGGCCCGGGGAAAAAATCGGGATCAGCTGGGCCGGGAAGCCTTTATCCAAGAGGTCTGGAAATGGAAGGAAAAGTCCGGCGGCGCCATCATCAACCAGCTCAAGCGGCTGGGGGCCTCCTGTGACTGGGACCGGGAGCGGTTCACCATGGATGAGGGGCTGTCGGATGCGGTGCGCAAGGTGTTTGTCCGGCTTTACAAAGAAGGGCTGATCTATGAAGGCCAGTATATCATCAACTGGTGCCCACGGTGTTTCACGGCCCTGGCGGATCTGGAAGTGGAATATGAGGAACAGGATTCCTATTTGTATTATATCCGGTACCCGTTCAAGGGCCAGAAAAAGGGCTGACCGTGGCCACCACCCGGCCGGAGACCATGTTCGGGGATACGGCTGTGGCGGTGAATCCTTCGGACGAGCGGTTTTCCGGTTTAAAGGAAACGCATGTGATCCTGCCGTTGACTAACCGGATTATTCCCATTATCCAAGATGACTATGTGGATACCGCCTTTGGTACCGGGGCCCTGAAAGTGACGCCGGCCCATGATCCCAACGATTTTAATCTCGGGGAAAAACATGGGCTGGAGCGCATCAAGGTCATTGACGACAAAGGGATCATGACCCAGGCGGCCGGCCCGTTCCAGGGACTGGACCGGTTCGAATGCCGGACCCGGGCGGTCAAGGCTCTTGCCGATCAGGGGCTGCTGGAAAAGAAAGAACCCTTGAAAAACAGTGTGGGCAGCTGCTACCGATGCAAAACCGTGGTGGAACCGGCCTTGTCCAAACAATGGTTCGTCAGGGTAAAGCCTCTGGCAGAAAAAGCTACGGAAGCGGTCCGGTCCAGTCAGACCCGCATTATCCCGGACACCTGGTCCAAGACGTATTTCGACTGGATGGACAATATCAGGGATTGGTGCATTTCCCGGCAGATCTGGTGGGGGCACCGGATTCCGGTGTGGAAATGTCCGGGGTGCGGTCATGTGATGGTGGAGGAAACTGATCCAAAAGATTGTGCCGTGTGCGGGTCCAAAAAATCACTCAGGAAACCGATGTGCTGGATACCTGGTTTTCTTCGGCCCTGTGGCCGTTTTCCACCATGGGGTGGCCGGAAGACACCCAGCTGCTCAAGACCTTTTACCCGACCAGTGTGCTGGTCACCGGCTTTGACATCCTGTTTTTTTGGGTGGCCCGGATGATGATGTTCGGCATTCATTTCAAAGAGGAAGTCCCGTTCAAAGATGTTTACATCCATGCCCTGGTCAGAGACGAACACGGCAAAAAAATGAGCAAGTCCAAGGGCAATGTCATCGATCCCTTGAAGGTGATCGATCAGTACGGTGCGGATGCCTTCCGGTTTACTTTGGCTGCGTTTGCGGCCCAGGGCCGGGATGTGAAAATGTCGGAATCCCGGGTGGAGGGATACCGGCATTTTGTCAATAAATTATGGAACGCGGCCCGGTTTGCGTTGATGCACATCACCCCGGAAGACACCACATTTGATGATGATCATTTGGTGCTGTGGGAACGCTGGATTCTGTCCCGGTCAGCCGCCACTTCGCTGGCTGTGAAGCAGGGAATCGAAAATTACCGGTTTAACGAGGCGGCGTCCGCCGTTTACCAGTTTGTGTGGCATGAATTCTGCGACTGGTTTATTGAAACGGAAAAGCCGGCTCTGTATGAAAAACAGGGAGGAGTCCGGCGGAAAACCGCCCGGGCGGTGCTGGCGAAGGTGCTGGAGGATATCCTGGTGATGCTGCATCCGTTCATGCCGTTTGTTACGGAAGAACTGTACCATCTGCTGCCCGCCACCCGGGGATCGGTGATGCAGGCAGCGTTTCCCAATACGGAAGAGGCCTGCACCCGGTATAGAAACGAAGCGGTCGAAGCGGACATGGGCTTTGTCTTTGATCTGATTACCGGAATCCGGAATATTCGAAGCGAAATGAACATTCAGCCGTCCATGAAAATCAAGGTGCTGGCTCATACCGACAATCAAAAGGAAAAACTGCTGATGGTTGAAAACAAAGCCGTGATTTCCACGCTGGCCATCATGGAGCGGCTGTCATTCTGTGATCTGGAGAATGTGCCTAAGGCCTGTGCCAGCTCCGTGACCAGCAACACCACCTGTTTTGTGTCGCTGGAAGGGGTGATTGATTTTGAAAAGGAAATTCTTCGCCTGGAAAAGGAACTGGATAAAAATACAAAGGAGCTGGTGGGGGTACAGAAACGCCTGGGAAATGAAAGTTTTCTGGAAAAGGCCCCCCAGGATGTGATTGACAAGGTACATGCCCGGCATGCCGATTTGACGGAAAAACATGAAAAGCTGACTGCCAATCTTCAGCGTATCCAGGAGATGGCATAACCCATGGACATGATAGAACAGATCATTACACTGGCCTTGTCCGAGGATTCGGGACTCGGAGATATCACCTCGGAAAGTATCCTGGAACATCCCCGGCAGGCAGTGGTGTGATCGTTGCCAAACAGGACTGTATCCTGGCGGGAACCGATGCGGCCCGAAGAACATTTCAGATGGTGGACCCAGATGTGACACTCCGGTTTTTGTTTCAAGAGGGCGATGCCGTGTCCAAAGGGGATGAGTTGCTGCGGGTGGAAGGTGATCTGCTGAGCTTGCTCAAGTCAGAACGGGTGGCATTGAATTTTTTGCAGCGGCTGTCTGGCATTGCCACGTTGACACATCAATACGTCGCCGTCCTCAAAGGACATTCGGTAAAGCTGATAGATACCAGAAAAACCACTCCAGGCCTACGCCTGCTGGAAAAGCAGGCGGTCCGGGCCGGTGGCGGCTTTAATCACCGGTTTTCCCTGTATGACGGCATTCTGATCAAAGACAATCACATTGCGGTGGCTGGCAGCATCCTTGCCGCAGTTCAGGCGGTGAAAAACCGGATGTCCCATCTGATGAAAATCGAGGTGGAAATCTCAACCATGGATCAAGTGGATGAAGCCCTGGCAGCTGGTGTGGACGTGATTATGCTGGACAATATGTCGATCCAGGAAATGGCAGCGGCTGTGAAGCGAATCTGCGGGCGGGCCCTGGTGGAGGCGTCCGGCAATGTGTCCCTTGACACAGTTAAGGACATCGCTGAAACAGGGGTGGATTTGATTTCATGCGGTTCCTTGACCCAC
>LQAF01000279.1_pt1 | contig 10410 bp, 14 predicted proteins | sample 1535781 | NCBI WGS metagenome assembly LQAF01 (sample SAMN04331583, study PRJNA305678) | bioreactor metagenome | isolation source: bioreactor_2 inoculated with Wadden Sea sediment 2nd replicate of a... | place: Germany:Bremen
GGCGGCGGAGAGTCGGGAAGATCCGTGGCCGGCGGCGATCACCAGTTTGTTGCAGGACCAGGTCTCTTTGGCGGTTTTCACCTCAACGGTACCGTTGGCCTTGTGGCGGACTTCCCGGACCATGGCATCGGCGTGATACTCCCCGCCGTTTTTCTGGAAATCCGCCCGGACCGCCCCCAACAGTTTCAGGGGATTGACGTGGCCCTGTTCCGGGGTATACATGCCGCCGGAAATCTCTTCCCCCAGTTCAATTTTGGGCATGAGATCGGCAAATTCAGCCCGGTTGAGCATCTCCACCGGATAATCCAGTCCGTGTGCTTCACATTGTTGGGTCAGGGACTTTACCCCGTCGGCAAACCCGTCCCACTCTTCCTGGCCAAAGGCATGGATCGCTCCGCCGGTCCAGTCCAGTTCCACATCATATCCGGTATTATCCTCAAGGGTGGCGGCGAATTCGGGCCACTCAGCCGCGGCCCGCCGGGACCATCTGGCATAGCTGGGATTTCCCGCGCCTTGCACATGAACCAGGTCAGACCGAAGTTCCCCCGGGAGAGGCGCTGGCTGGGCAGCTGGGCATCCAGGAGCACCACTTTTCCCGCCCCCTGCCGCACAAGGCCCAGGGCAGTGGCTGCACCGCTGATCCCACCGCCTACCACCAGAATATCTGCTGTTTTCATAATTTACTTCCTTCACAACTCATTATTTACGCAAAAAATTATAAGTTTTTTGTAATATTTCATTTTTTCAAATCCTCATACAGCAAAGCCGTACCAACCCAATGCCAAAATCTGCTGATATTTCAGAACCCCTTGTCCGGCGCAGGGTTCAACGCCATAATTTTTATTATTTTGTGAGATTTTCTTCCAAATTGAAGCACTTATGAGAATGCTGCATTTTGAGACACCCGACAGAGTTATTCAATACAGAGCAGCAAATACCGGGGCTCTTCAGCATGATGCCTCAAATTTAAACATGTCTCATAATGAGAAGGTGTATTATCCACATCCGTCATTCCGGTTTATTAATTATTTCCAGCGGGTTGAAACCGGCCTTCCCCATCTGTATACTGGGCCCGAGACGCTTCAATGACGGACAAACGCATTTGAACACGCCCAGAATCAAAACATGTATTAAAAAGAGACAGACCATGCGGACAGGACATATCATTTCCCCCGGGGAATTGCGGGACAATATAAAAGACTCTTTTCGGCGGTCCAGAGCTACGGAATTGACCCCATATACAGAAATAACAGTCAGGAGATGTTGTCACCGGCTGAACTCTCACAGCGGCGGCGGCAGAATGCCGAATTGCTGGATGTGGTCCTGCCCCAGTTCGACGAATTCTACAACCTGCTGTCCCCCAAGGATTTTTTCATTGTGGTGGCCGACGCCGACGGGTACATCCTCCACATCAACGGCAGTTCCGATCTCATTGAAACCTCGGCCCGGCGCAATTGTGTCCCCAGCTACCGGTGGACGGAACGGGATGTGGGCACCAGCGCCATCGCCCTGAGTTTAAAGCTGAAAAGCCCGGTCCAGCTGGTCAAGGAGGAACATTATTGCAAACAGGCCCACGGCCTGACCAGCTCCGCCGCTCCGGTGTTCGGCAAGGATAAAAGCCTGCTGGGGGTGATCGCCGTGTCCGGGGCCTGGGACAAAACCCACCCCCACACCCTGTATATGATCACCACGGCAGCCCGGGCCATGGAACAAAAGCTGAGGGTGCTGCGGCGGAACAAGGAACTCAAGGCCAACATCAACTTCCTGGACCAGGTGATCTCCTCCTCCAAAAACGGGCTGCTCATCGTCAACAATGAAAACATCGTCTGGCGAATCAACCGCAAGGCCGCCCAAATCCTCCGGTGCAAAGACCTTGAAGGCACCCCCCTGTCCACCCTAAGAGGACTGACCATCGACCTGGACGATGTCCAGGCCAACCCCGAATCCTGGACCCATAAGGAGTGCCGGATCAAGGTGGAGGGGAAAACCGTGGATTTTATCTATTCGGTGCAGCCGGTGATCTCCAAAGAGGGCGAACGGCTGGGGGCTGTCCTGTTTGTTCAAGAGATCAAAGATGTCTACCGCATGGCACACACCATTGCCGGTACCCGGGCCCATTACACCTTTGACAGTTTGGCAGGGGGCTCCCCGGAATTTCTCAAGGCAGTGAAACTGGCCCGGCGGGCCGCCGGCTCCGACGGCACCGTACTGGTCCAGGGGGAGACGGGCACGGGCAAGGAGCTGTTCGCCCAGGCCATTCACAACCACAGCACCCGGCGCAACAACCCCTTTATCCCCATCAACTGCGGTGCCATCCCCTCCAACCTCCTGGAAAGCGAACTGTTCGGCTATGTGGCGGGCACCTTTACCGGCGCGTCCAAAAAGGGCAAGCCCGGCAAGTTTGAACTGGCCGACACCGGCACCATCCTTCTGGATGAGATCGGGGACATGCCCCACCGCATGCAGGTGAAGCTGCTGCGGGTCCTCCAGACCGGAGAGGTCTACCGCATCGGCGCGGACAAACCCGTGACCATCGACACCCGGATCATCGCCGCCACCAACATCAACCTGCCCCAGGCCATCAAATCCGGCCGGTTCCGGGAAGATCTGTACTACCGCCTCAACGTTTTCGCCATTGAGATTCCGCCCCTCAAGGCCAGGGGCAAAGCCGACATCCTGGCCCTGGCCCGGCTTTTCATCAACGAAAACGCCGACACCCCGCCGGCCCTGACCCCGGAAGCCGAAGAGATCCTGGCCGCCTACCACTGGCCCGGCAATGTCCGGGAGCTGGAAAACTGCATGCAGCGGGCCACCCACCTCTGCGAAGAAGCGATACTCACCCCGGCCCACCTGGGACTCTCCCCGGCACAAACCGCTCCCCGGGCCCCGGCCGGCACCCTGGAAGAGCTCATCAACCAGACCATCATGGACACCCTGGCCGCCAACGGAAACAATATGGCCCTCACCGCCAAAAGTTTAGGGATTTCCCGGGCCACCCTCTACCGGAAGGTGGAGAAATTCAAACTCCGCTGAATCGAATTGTTTTATCATTGACAGAAAAGAGGCCCCTGGTTTACCTAAGGCCCGGCGCAATCGTTCCTCACGGCCGAAGCCGGACTTGCAGGCGACTTCCTCAAGTCCCTGTGCACCGGATTCAAGCAATTCTCGTGCGCGATCGATTCGTAGCTGCTCGATAAACCGGCCCGGACTCATACCGGTTTCCGACGGAAAGATTCGCGCAAAGGTTCGAGGACTTATATGTGCCTGTTCAGCCAACCGTTCCACGGTGAGGTTTAAGTCCAGATGAGTGTCCATCCAGTCGAAAAGTTTTTTGAATCGTTTTCCCGCTCTTGTCTGCATGGCCAAAGAGGTGCTGAACTGACTCTGGTTACCGGGCCGCCTGCGGTAAAGCAGCAGGATACGGGCCACCTCAATGGCCAATGCAGGGCCGTGGTCGTCTTCAACCAGAGCCAGTGCCAGATCGATACCGGCCGTAACACCTGCACTGGTAAAAATATTGCCGTCCTGTATGTAGATGGCATCCTGCTCCACGCAGACTTCAGGGTAACGCTCAGCCAGGCGGTCAGCAACAATCCAATGGGTGGTAACCCGACGGCCATTGAAAAGTCCGGCAGCCGCAAAAAGGAATGCCCCACTGCAAATGGATACGATTCGCTGTGTTTTCTGAGCAGCCAGATGTATGGCCTGAACAATTTTTGAATCGTCGGATATGGTTTCGGCAACCATGCCTCCCGGTACCAGCAGGCTGTTCGCCGGCTTCATGCCAAGAGAATTGTCGGCGTAAAACCCAAGCTCCGACGAAGTGGGAACAAGTCCTGGTTGCAAAGCGGAGAAAACCAGTTCGTATCCTTCCTGCTCTTTCTGGTACTCCTGATCCCGGCTGTTGAGGCAAAGCAGCTCATTGGCGGCCTGAAAAACTTCCAACGGGCCGGTCAAATCGTCATTCCGCCGAAACTGTGGGAACCAATCATATCTTTTTAACTCCAAAGCAATTCAATGAAATTGGCTCTATTAAACAAAAAAATTATCAAAAATGCAATTGGGTATTCAAACCACGTACCTTCAGAACAGATGCAAAATAACACTTGACTTATTATGAAATTACTATACATTAAAGTCCATAATTTGCCATTTAATAATAAGTAATTTATTTTGGAGTCGATTATGAAGATCTCAAAAGAACAAAAACTGGAAAATCGACAAAAGATAATCCGGGCAGGAGTGGACGTGATGATTGAAAAGGGTTTCAAGTCCGCCACCATGCGTGAAATCGCCCGGAGAGCCGAAATCGGCGACGCCACTATTTATAATTATTTCCCCACCAAAGAATCCATATTATATGCATACTATGAAGATCATGTTCAGAATTGCGTTGACACTCTAAAAGGTATCAAGGGTTTTAATACTTATTCTTTTCAGGAACAGATCCAGACACTCTTTGAAACAAGCCTGGACAGGTATCTGCCGGATAGGGAATTCGTTGCGCTGAGCTATAAAACCGTCTTTTTTTCACTGAGCCAAAATACCCGGATGTTTGAGCCCATTCGTCAACAATTTATCGCTGCGATAAAAGAGATGTTCGATGCGGCGGTTGAGGTGGAAGAAATCCCACCTTTGATGTTCTCGGAATTGGTCATGCAATTGTTCTGGGATTATTACATCGCCGTTCTTGCCTATTGGCTGAATGATGCGTCGCCTAATTTTGACGACACAACGGTTCTCATCGATAAAAGCATGGATTTGACGGCAGCACTGCTGAAAGCCGGTGTGGTCAACAAGATGTTTGACCTGACCGTCATGTTGTTCAAGACTCATGTTCTCAATCGGCTGCCGAGGCTAAAAAATCATGTAAACATGGCGCATGCATTAAAACGCGAATTCATGGGAGGCATTGATGCAGACCGGGATTCCGGAAAATAAATGGCAACGCTCCCTGGCCGGAGGCAAAACAGCAATAAAGATCGGCGGAAAGGTGTTGAAATACCTGGCGGAAAAACCTTTTCTCAGCAGCGAGAAAAAAACGCCGCAAAACAGCGAGTAAACAAGGAGAGCGCCGACATCCTGTTTCAAGGACTGAGCTTGTTAAAGGGAACCGCTCTGAAAATTGCCCAGCAACTCAGTTTTGAAATCGATTTTTTTCCAGAAGAAATCGCCCGGGAACTCGAAAAGTCCTATCACCAGGTGCCGCCCCTGAATCGGGCGTTGATACGCAAGGTTGTCCAAAATGAGCTGGGTGGTCCGCCGGAAAAAATATTTTCCGCATTTGACTCCCAGGCCTTTGCCGCGGCCAGCCTGGGGCAGGTGCATCGGGCTCAAACCCATGACGGCGCGTCACTGGCGGTAAAAATTCAATACCCGGGGATCGACCGCACGATTTCCGGTGATATCCGCATGATAAAGAACATGCTCCGACCAACACCGGAATATCATTTGTATCGATCCGCCCTGGATGAAATTGAAGCCAGGTTGCTTGAAGAGATCGACTATGAAACAGAGGCCGCTAATCTGGCTTTTTTCAGGGGAAACCTGAATCCAGCTAAGGTCATCATACCGGAGGCAGTATTGAATACAGCACGCGTACCATCCTGGCGGAAAGTTTTATAACCGGGCTTACCCTGGATCAATGGATAAAAACCAATCCAAGCCAGGACCAGCGTGACTCGGTGGCTGAAACGCTGAACCAAATTTTCTTTACCGGCCTGTACGAACTCAATTGTATCCATGCCGACCCGAACCCGGGCAATTATATTATCGATGAAGATCTGTCCGTGGGCCTGGTTGATTTCGGTTGTATCAAACGATTGGACAAGAAATTCGTTGAAAAATATAGTCAACTTCCCGCGGCGGTGATCCATCCCGACAAAGACCGGTATTTCAGGCTTCTGAAGGAACTAAAGATGATAAGAACTGACCTGGATGAGGATACGATGCAATTGTTTTACGAAACCATGATCGTTTTCAGCCAATGGTTTCGGAAACTGTTTCTGGAGGATTATTTCAATTTTGCCGAGAACCCCGGATTTTTTGCTGAAGGGCAAAAACATTGGAATAAATTTTACCGCTTGAGAAAGCATGTCGATGTGAACCCCCATTTTGTGTTTCTCGACCGGACGCGATACGGCCTTCTGCGAATTTTTGAAAAATTGGGTGCGCGGGTCCGGATGCGCTCACCCTATGAATGGAGTTAATCAATGGACATCCAAAAAGATTGGCCTCAAATTAAAAGAATTTTTTATACCGGCTTTAAGACCAGCGGATATTTTACTGTTGCCTCCACCGGCCCGGATGGTTCGCCTCATCTCACTCCCATCGGCTCACTAATTCTATACGGCCCCGGACACGGAATCTATGCCGATGAATTTCCGGTCCGTCTCTCAAGAAATCTCACGCATAATCCCAGGGTGTGCGTGATGACGGTCAGTAGCAGCAGAAAAATGTGGCTGATGTCTCTGCTCAAAGGCCGATTCACTCAACCCCCTGGACTTCGTCTTTATGGGACTGTGGGAGAAAAACGCCCGGGTACCGAGGAGGAAATCGGCAATTGGTTGAAACGAGTTAAAATCTTCCGCAGATTAAAAGGCTATGATCTGTTATGGCGAAATATGAAATATGTCCGGGATATTCGCTTTGATCAGGTCAGAGTGCTTTCGATGGGAAAGATGAGTAAGGAAATAAAATCATGATTCAACACCGTCTACAAATTATGATTTCAGCACCCCCACAAACAGTATTTCACCATATTGACACGATGCCCGACAAGTTTCCGGTATATCGCATTTTGGAAACCAAACCCTTCTTGTTTATCAGGATGTTACTCGTCGATGGTTTCCATTCGGCATGGGAAGTCGCAAATTTTGATAAACCCATAAAGGAAGTCCGTTTGAGGGTTGGCGAAACCATGGGGCCGTTTACCTTGGATGAACGAATCGCCCCATCGCGATACTGGTTTTCGCTTAAATCCTTTTTTATAAGCTGCCGCACAGGATATATACTTGAGAAAGACCAATCCGAAACCGTACTGCATTTTGATTTGATTGCTGAAAATCCATGTTTTATGGAAAAAATATGGTGGTTCTTCGTCAAGCCCATTCACGGTTTTTTGGCGGCAAAGGTTCTGAAAACCATTAAAGCGAAAGTGGAGGAGATAGAAAATGGATAGTCAAATTGCAGTAAAAAACTCGAAATCTGCTAAAGGCATTCATGGCCTGCTTTTGATTATCACCGGTATTGCTCACTCGCTTTTCGCGGTATTGCCCGCTGCTTTCGGCAAACAATTTGCCGTGTTTTCCAACACCCTATTTTTCAACATTGATACGGGACTCATGGATTTCCCACTTTTCGGCGGAAAGCAGGATTTTGAATCGCTCTGTGCTTTTTTCTTCTTTTACGCCGGCCCAATGTACATTGTATTCGGGCTGGCTGTATATCACCTGGAAAAGAGCGTCTGGGAAATCCCTGTTTCAGTATCTTTGGGTTTTCTGCTGTATGCCGTGATCGGCGCCTATATGGTACCATTATCAGGCATGACGTTGTTTTTATTACCCCAAGCTGTTTACATGCATATGTCTGGAAGACTCTCCGAAAATGAAAATCGAAAAACATCATACCATTCATAAAGACTCTATTATTTCCGCTGATCTTACCCTACCCGTCCACTATATGGACCGGTTCGGTATTTCATTCCAAAACACAGCGGCTTGGAGTGTTGATTATCTATCAACCTTACTGTTCACATCAATACCGGGATGGGTGCGTGGCTTGCTGACAATGAGAGACGCCATTGTAAAACCTTTCGGATTATCAACAGGTGAACCGCCCATGCCGGAAAAAATCGCTCCTACGATTCGATCTTCAATAGGTGAAAAGGCGGTATACTTCACGGTAATTGAACGAACCGAATCTGAAATCGTTATGGCTGAAGACGATAAGCATCTTTACTTCAGAGTATCGGTAATAATAGATAGAAACAACACAACCGGCGATGACACCCTATACTTGACGACTATCGTTCACTTTCATAATATTTGGGGAAGAATCTATTTCACACCGGTTAAGCCTTTTCATCAATTGATAATAAGAAGTCTGCTCAAACGTCTACATAAGAACCTTCATGCCTGAAATAATTTGTTTTGCTGCGGCCCGGTCGGTTTTTCCTTTGACGACAGCCTGGATCAATGAGGAAAAAACAAGGCAATACCCGGGGAATTGTTTACAAATCACCCAATCTCAAACCCCAACCAGGAGAAGGACACATATGCCCAAACAACTATCGTTTACCAAAGATGAAAATCAAATCGTCGGAGGCTATCGGCAAAAACTCAACCAGGCGGAATCCACCGAGGATGTGCGAAGATGCTTCACCTATAAGGTTTCAGAGCTTTTTGCCAAAGTGTTCGACAGATACAAACAGATAGGAACTTGCTTTTTGACTCCCAAAGTATAAAAAAATATTAGAAGCTTGAAATATGCCTCCGCCTTGCTACAGGCACGGATGATATATCTTGCCAGGTTGCCAAGCCCTACTTTATCATCAGGCTCGATTCTGCCTCCGATATAAACATTATGCCGGTTTTACATTATTGCGAAAATCAATGAGCACAAGCACATCTCTATTCCCATGAAAAGGGACCCACAAGCAAAAGCATCACGAGAACCTCAATCAGGACATCAACGACCGTGGCTAAAGCCGCTCCCGAAGATAACCCAAACAGCATAAAAGCGGTGGCGATGGCTACCTCGGATTTGACACCTTCCATTTAGAGCAATATCTGCATCGCTTTGGTCAACAGATCAGTCATAAAAATCCAAAAGCAGTATCGTTTGACAAATAGTCCATATTCACCTTAACGTTGCATAAAAATTTGTAAAAATTCCTTCCCAAAACTACTTAAATCATGCAGCTTCCAGAAGTTTGTCCATAATATGTACCAGATCCTTTTTTACAGCACGATTTGCACTCATCACCAAGCTGAGTTTTCCCTGAGGCTTGATAAATCGGCCTGCTCTTTGAAGGATTTGATGCCGGATCGTATCAAGCCTTTTGAAAGTCCATCCTGCCGGGCGTTTGGGTCTGGCATGTGTTTTAGCGGGATTTGCAACCATCTGTATCTCAAGGGACAAATTGTGTGCCATCATTGATGCCAGCGTGAAAATCCGGTTGGCATTCAATCTTTTGCATGGGATAACACTGAGGGCTGTATCCTTTTTGGCATTTCCAAACAAAAGCTCCTGAGATCCGCGGCCATTATGAAACAGGACAACTGCTTTTGCCGATTCCATTTTGTTGGTAACGATCACCTTGTACTGATACTATTTGGAGACCGGTTCAAAAAGATCCAGTTGAATAGCGCCTTTTTGGATCTTTTTCACTTTTTTTCTGGTGAACACAAACCGATACCGGCTATTCGAGGATTTTGGTTTCCATTTAGTTTCAAAATACGACCAGTTGTCATCAATGTCGATCCATGAATCGCAGGTCTCTATCAATTGTTTGAGTTCTGTAAACCGGTGGAAAGGAACGGAAGCGGTGAAACTGATCCGCCGTTGGGACATCATATCAATGATTTTCTGGTTGAAAAATGCCCCATCCATACGGGATTCAATGACGGATCCTGAAAATTGTGATCTGACATGTTCAAAACATTTTTGCATGAATTCAGGAGCGCCATTTGAGTCATGGACATTGCCGGGGCGATGGTGCATATCAAAAAATTGTCCGGTCTGGGCAATGGTACAAAACAGCGGGTAATAGCTCCTGGCTCCTTTTCTGGTTTTGTTGAAACCAACGGAGGTACCTTGGGCATGACCTTTTGTCGACAACACGGACCCATCGAAATCCATAGTCAGGCGCGGGAACTGTTCCCGCACCAGGCCTTCAACTACAAGGGATCGGGACAGGTTTTGAACGTTATCAACGCTGGCATCATCCATTTGGGAAAGATTCCTTGAAATGGTCGATATATCCGGAAGAGACCTGAGCCCCAACGTTCGAAGAATCATTGGATCGTCTTTGTAATAGGCAATTTCACGCAAACGTCTGAAACCCAGAATCAAGTGGGTGACAAGAAGCATTACCACCATGTGATGGCCAAATATAGGGGATATTTTTAGATGGAAAAAGCATCTTTTTCAACCTTTTTTTCAGTGCAAGCCGCTTAAACAAAAGCGGAAATACGATCATGCCGGAAAAAGATGTCAGTTCTTGATCTTCAAAACGTATTGTCGGAATTTTTTGGAATTTAGCAAAAATTTGTGCTTTACTGGACTTCACTTGAGGTGGCCTCCTGAATATGGTTATTTTTTGTTTCGCTAACTCATTAGAACCTTTATTCATGTGGCTTCTCAAGTATTTTTCTACTTATTTTCTACTTTTTTTTTGCAATACCAGGG
>LQAF01000280.1_pt1 | contig 10370 bp, 12 predicted proteins | sample 1535781 | NCBI WGS metagenome assembly LQAF01 (sample SAMN04331583, study PRJNA305678) | bioreactor metagenome | isolation source: bioreactor_2 inoculated with Wadden Sea sediment 2nd replicate of a... | place: Germany:Bremen
ATACAAAGAAAAAGTCCTGGCTTGGATAAAACGGATTGAGAAGGAAGCAAGATATCCTTGATCCTTAGCCTCTATTTTCTGTAATGAATGATTACAAGTGCTGTAACAATGAACGTTCCAGTTATCACAGGAAAAAGTAATATGGATTTTGCAATGGTTATTTCTGATCCGTTAGCAACAAGGCCGACCAAAAATAGAAGCACAGTAATTATAATACCGACAGCCCAAAGAATGATTCCATTGGGATCTCTTTTGTTTTGCATGTCGCCTCCTCGTCATTATAACATTATAGGTGGAAGAAAGCTCTGCACTGTGTCATGTATAAGCCGCTGGTAATAATGAAACAAGGAATAGAGCCGTGGTGCAAAAAAATACCACTCAAACACTACATTTAATGATTCTCAGACTCACAATTGAAGGCAACTAATTATTGTAATTCTCTGATTCTTCGAATTTAACACATTTATTCTTAAGCAGATAAAGAATTGGGTATAGGAAAGGTATTTTTCATTTCTGGCATCAAGAATACCATTGACCAATCGTCAATATGTGTTTCCAGGTAACGGTTTCAGAGCCTAAACCCCAGAGAAGTAATCAAACCGAAAACTGAAAAAGAAACTCTGAGAAACAGGAATAACTTAGATAGGTTGAAAAAACATGGCCATTCTCAGAAGATCATTGACTGGAAAGCTGTTCTTTGGTGGTTTTTTGCAATACTACTTTTCTATAACTTCAAAACTCATATATTGATTATGCATGGTTTATGTGCTTTTCTACTCTAAAATGAATGGTTTTCTAAATCCTATCCAATAATATTGTAAAGAGAGGCTATATGAATAGAAAATCAGGAGGGAACAAAGTCACTTTAGATAATAGGTTCCTTGACGCTCTCGAAAAATACAAAGCCTACGAAAATATAACTTGGGATGAGCTATCAAAAGGGATCACAACAAACAGTAAATACATACTTTCCATCCGAAGGCAAATCCAGAGGAATCATCAAGCTACCGCCAAGAAGGATTTGATAGAAGCTTTTTGTAACCGCATTGGAGTTTCTCTCAAAGATATTGTGGTTAATCCCCAAAACTGGAGAGCAAATGAAGCTGCTTCAAAGGCTATAAAATTCAAAACAAAAAACCCAAAGACCATCAAGAAATGTGTTTCATCGGTGCTGACACTTTAACAATTACAACACTTGCCAAAGCTTTTTGTGAGCTAAACGTATCAGAAGAAATACCAATTGTGGTAAAGGGCCGTGACAATCAACACAATCTCGACAATGTTGAATTTTTAGGACATATCACTGGTGCAAAACTAGATGGATATCAAAGAACCATTTATATGACTGGTAAAAGCATTCATAGCGATGAGCCTGAACCAATCGATATTGGAGGGGATAATGCCTCTATAGAAAGGATTGCTTCATCATACATTTGTATGCACATTCCTACTGAGATATTAAGCGAAGTTGCAGGCAAAACAATCAACAATGGCTCTGCAATACCTTTTGGTCTCAATATAGAGACGTTAGATACACAGAACTTAGAGAGTATGATAAAACTTTTTTTAGATAATCACGCTATAACACATGCCATAGATCTTGCTAAACAAATTCGGACACCAAGATCCGTTGAGCTCCTAATGACAGCCCTCGACAGAAATTATAGTAAAGAGATAAACGCTCAGATCACGGACGCATTCAGAGTGTTTTATGACACTTGCAAGAACAATCAAGTGTTGTCTCTTAAGTTAACAAAAAAGCTTGTTAACCATATATTAAAGCATCAGGATGATGATGATTATTCTCTAGCCATAATATATGCAGCTGAAGCTTTGGGGGTATGTAGCAAACTTTTTCGCCAAAGGCTCGGAACGCTGCATTTGAGTGTTTATATAGGGCGACCAGCAAGCACGGACAATCCAGTCGCCTAAGAGATTTTGTTTGGGCTTCAATAATTAGTATGGAACGAACCTTCATTGATGATCTTGATATTGAAAGGTTCCAAGACTTAATAAATTTAGACGACGACTTTCTAAGAATCGCCTATAACCGTCTTAAGATAGTCTATGATCAGTCAACATTAATAAGGGGGAGATTATGAAATTTAAAAATTATGTGGCACTTGTAACTGGTGGTGGTACTGGAATGGGAGAAGCCATTGCTAATAAACTTTACAATGAAGGGGCATCTGTGCATTTGATTGGTAGACGGGAAGCCCCGCTTAAAAGAACATGTGAGTCTTTAGTTGGTGGGGTAGGTAAATGTAGCTACACAGTTGGCGATGTTGCAGATAAAGGGGCCGCAATTGAAAGTATCAAAGAGATTAAACAAAGATATCAAAAATTAAATATATTGATCAACAATGCTGGCACAGTAGAAAACTTATCATCTGTTGGAGAAACCACGATAGAACAATGGAACCATGTTATAAACACTAACTTAACTGGTGTATATAATATCACCCATGAAGCCCTTCCATTGCTTCAGTCTTCATCTCCAAGTTCTATAATAAATATTTCATCTGTTTTGGCTTTAGGTGCTGCCAAAGGATCATCGGCCTATATAGCTAGCAAAGCAGGAGTACGGCTTTTAACAAAATCCATTGCTTTAGATTATGCAGCTGATAATATCCGCTGCAATTGTATTTGTCCTTCTTCGGTTGAAACTCCGATGTATACAAATTTTTTTGAAAATGTTGAAAATGCAAAAGAAGAGCAAAGAAAACTGGCAGAATCCCATCCTTTAGGTCGAATTGGGCAGCCAATTGATATAGCCAATGCCGTTTCTTTTTTAGCATCAGAAGAGGCATCATGGATTACAGGCATTGATCTTGTTGTTGACGGTGGTTTGTCAATGGTGATGCAATAATTTTTTTAGATTTGGAGAAAAATCTATACTTCACCAATGTAATAATGAGGTGTTTCACCATAATTAATTACACAATTCTTTGAAGCGGTAATGGCTGTTCTACAAGGTTGGTTTTGGATTGACTAATGAATTGCCAAAGAAAAGTATATTGCTGAGGTGTGTGGTGATAGATCCCTATAAATGTATCGAAAGTACAAAGCATTTGGTTATGGTGGGTGGACATGCTGTCTTTCTTAATAATACAAATAAAGACATTTCATGCGATACCAACTGGTATTTATATGACTTCCAGAAAGGAGAACCAAAATTCTACATTGAGCATATTAAAGCTGGAGTTGAAGAAGCCAGTAAAGATGATGAATCTTTGCTGATTTTTTCTGGCGGGCAAACTCGTGAAGCTGCGGGTCCAATTTCTGAGAGCCAAAGCTACTGGTCTGTGGCAGAAAAATTTGCTTGGTGGGATTACCCAGAAGTGAAGATTCGATCTACAACTGAAGAGTTTGCTCGTGATTCTTTTGAAAATATACTTTTTAGTATTTGTCGATTTTATGAATGTACTAATAGATTCCCATCAAAGATAACAGCTATTGGATGGGGCTTTAAAAAAGAACGATATTTTTTCCACATTAAGACGTTAAAATTCCCTACAGAAAATTTTAAATTTATTTCTGTTAACAACCCTATTGACTTACAAGCCGCCATGGATGGCGAGCTAAATAATTGCCGTATCCCCTATACTAAAGATCCTTTGGGTTCCAATATTGCTGGTGTAGAACTACTCTGCAAAAACCATGAAGCCTGTATTGTCTCAAAAAAACGCAAAAGGAACCCTTTCAGGAGATTTCATCCATATAAAAATAGCTGCCCCCAATTAGCCGATTTAGTCCAATACGATACGCCTTGTATTCCTCATAAACTGCCTTGGTAGCGGGACAACCCAAAACCTATAAATTTCTATAAAATGTAGGTTTTGGGGTAGTTGACCATCAATTTTCAAATATTTTCATCTCTAACGGTGTTAAAACCGATCACAGGTAGTTTGTGATTGTGTCTCATCTTCAAAATGATCCAAATTAACAAAACCAGCTTGCCCTGCCCGTTTATGTTGGCAGACCAAGCATTAACGACATGGATTCATGGCCGCCACCAGCATGAACTGGCAGGGAAACACCGCTTTGATACCGGCCCGTGCAATGGTCACTTTGCCGTCTTCCAGGGGCTGCCGCAGCACCTCCAGCACATTTCTTTTGAACTCAGGCAGCTCATCCATGAACAGCACCCCGTGATGGGCCAGACTGATCTCGCCGGGCATCGGACGGGACCCCCACCCACCAGTCCCGCATCAGATATGGTATGGTGAGGAGAACGAAAAGGCCGCCGGCCGGATGGCTGTTTCCACGTTTCCAGCCCGCCCGCCACGGAATAAATCCGGGCCACTTCCAGAATCTCTTCAAATGTCAACACGGGCAGGATGGTGGTCAGCCGTTTGGCCAGCATGCTCTTGCCAGACCCGGGAGGTCCGGTCATGAGCAGATGGTGGCTGCCGGCGGCACTGATTTCCAGCGCCCGCTTGGCATGGGACTGACCTTGGACATCAGACAGATCTAATGCTGCATCGGACGGCTTCAGATCTGTCTGATGGCAGGCATCCCGGACAAACGGCGTGATGGTCCCATGTCCGGTAAAATATTCCACCACCTGGGACAACCGGGCAACCGGCAGAATGTCCAGGCCATCCACAAGAGAAGCCTCATCTGCATTTTCCGCCGGGACCAGGAGACCTTTGAATCCCTGTTCCCGGGCGGTGAGCGCCACCGGCAGAATTCCTCTGACCGGTTTGATCCGGCCGTCCAAAGACAACTCTCCGGACATCAGATATGCTGTCATGGCATCGGAGGGAATCAGTCCCGAAGCCCCTAAAACGGCCATGGCGACGGGCAGGTCCAGCCCGGATCCGGTTTTCTGCACATCTGCCGGCGCCAGATTCACCACCACCCGGTCCATGGGAAAGGTGTATCCGGAATTAGTCACCGCGGCACGGACCCGTTCCTTGCTCTCCCGGACCGAGGCTTCGGCCAGACCGACAATCTGGAACACCGGCAGACCCATGGAAATATCTGCTTCCACCTCCACCACAAATGCATCAATGCCGTTAATGGAACAGGAAATTGTCTTCGCTATCACCGGATCACCTTCAGCACAGTTAGGCCTGGTTTCAATCTGTTCTTCCGTGTTTATCAAAATTTTTCCCTGAACCAAAGAAAAATCTGATTTGTTTTGCTATATCCATGAAAATCAAGTATATATTAAAGACTTTCACAGACGGTTAACATAAACAGCCCAGACGGATATGACATATACAGCACACAGGCAACAGACCCTGGCAAAAAACGTGGCCCTTTCAGGAACAGGGGTCCATTCCGGGAAAAAAACCATATCATGATACGGCCGGCCGAAGAAAACCACGGCATTAAATTCCGCCGGATAGATCTGCCCGGCACTCAGGATATCCCGGCTCTGTTCAAACGGGTGGTGGATACCAGCCTGGCCACGGTGTTAGGTGTCAACGGCGCCATTGTCTCCACCATTGAACACCTGATGGCCAGCTTTGCCGGGCTTGGGATCGATAATGCCTGGTGGAAATGGACGACTATGAAATGCCCATCATGGACGGAAGCGCCAAAGAGTTCACCCGGGCCATTGCCGCTGCCGGCATCGTGACCCAGGACCTGCCCAGGCATGTCATGATCATCAAACAGCCGGTCCGGATCCAGGATGGGGATAAATTTGTCGAGGTGCGGCCGGCCAGGTGCTACAAAATCACCTGCTCCATTGAGTTTGATCACGCCCTCATCGGCAGACAGTCCATCACGTTCGACCGGACCCGGGACAATTTTGAAAAAGAGATCAGCCATGCCAGAACTTTCGGGTTTATCCAGGATCTGGAACTGCTCAAAAAATTCAGCCTTGGAAAGGGCGGCAGCCTGGACAATGCCATTGTGATCGACACAGACAAAATTCTGAACTTAGAGGGGCTGCGGTATCCGGATGAATTCGTCCGGCACAAGCTGTTAGACAGCCTCGGGGATTTTTCCCTTCTGGGGATGCCGATTCAAGGACATATCACCTCCCATAAATCAGGGCACACTCTGAATCACCGGTTTATTCAAACACTGCTCAATGACAAGAATGCCTGGGAAACCGGCCCGGCCGTCAGGGAGCTGCTTTGCATATGAACGTTACGCGTACATCCTGTCTCAAACCGCTGGGTATGTTCCTGATTCTCATTTTTTTGTTGCAGATGGTGACACCGGGCGCCATTTTGGGCCGGGAAAAAGAACAGCCGATTCTGACCGACATCAAACTGGCCAACACAAGGGATGACCTGCTCCTTTATTTTGAGGTGGAAAATGCGTTTTTGCCAAAAATCATCCAGAATATTGAAAACGGGATTCTCACCCCTTTTTCGTTTCGGGTGTCATTATACAAAACTGGGGGATCCTGGCTGGACAAAAGAATAACCGATCTTGATATTCAATCCTCTATCAAATTCAATTCCCTGAAACAGGAATATACGGTTCACAGACCCTGGAAAGAAGACAAACCGGTGGTGACAAAGTCCTTTGATGAGGCCAAAGACTTGATGACCCGGATAGACAATCTGGTTGTCACCCCGCTGACAGACCTGAAAAAAGGTGAAAAATATCAGATCCGGATCAGAGCACAACTGACAAGGGTCACCCTTCCCTTTGCACTGCGCTATGTGTTCTATTTCGTGTCTTTCTGGGATATCAAAACAGACTGGTACATCATTAACTTCACATATTAGCCGGCTTCTATTCACCCATGGCACAGGTTTCCGAACAGGTCGGGCAAAAAAATCCAGACGCAGGAAAGAGTTTGTTTTCATTTTGTGATTCTTGCTGCAGTGGCGGTTCTGACGCTGGTCGAATCCAGCATTACCTCTTTAGGTGCTGAAATCTCACTGTCCAGCACCGTGATGATGTTCATTCTCATCAACATCAACCTGCTGCTGCTGCTGACCCTGTTTCTTCTGGTGTTCCGGAACCTGGCAAAACTGTACTATGAAAAAAAGAAAAACGTTTTCGGCTCCAAACTCAAAACCCGGCTGGTCACCTCTTTTGTCATTCTCGCCCTGGTTCCCACCACGGTATTGTTTTTCTTTTCCATCCAGTTCATTTCCTATTCCATTGCCTTCTGGTTCAATGCCCCGGTGGAACGGACATTGACAAACTCGCTGAACGTCGGTCAGCAGCTGTATACATATATCGAGGAAAAAGACGCTTTTTTCGCCAAACGTGCCGCTTTTCAAATCGATTCCAGAAAAATGTTGAAAAAAGAAAAACTCAATGATTTGAACCGCTACGCCCAGGTGGTTCAGCGGGCGTTCAACCGCCATGCCGTGGAAATCTATACCCCGGATGCCAGGCGGGTCAGCCTGTCTCTGGCCAACGAACTGGAACATCTGTATTTCGGAATTCTTACCACGGCAGAACTCAAAAAAATCCCCCCGGAACGATCCACTGTCACCATTTACCAGACCTTTGACCAGGGGGAATTCCTTCGGACTGTTTCCACAATTCCCTTTGACGCTCCGCTGGAAAATGCCGAAGGATTCGTCGTGATCACCACCCTGATTTCCAGAGACCTGTCTGAAAACCTGACCGCCATTGTCAGCGGTATGGAAGAGTATCATCAACTCAAACTTACCAAAAAACCGGCCCAGCTGTCCTATTACATCGCGCTGTCCATCGTGGCACTGCTGGTAATTTTCTGTGCCATCTGGTTCGGGTTTCAGCTGGCCAAATCCATCACGGTTCCCATCATGAAATTTGCTGAAGGCACCCGCCGGGTCACGGAAGGGGATTTGAACTACAAGATCGATTTTGAAACCGACGATGAAATCGGCACCCTGATCAAATCTTTCAATTCCATGACCACCCAGCTGGCCGCCGGCAGAGAACAGGTGGCACGTTCCAGAGAAATGCTCAGCCGGCAGAATCAGGAACTGGAAAAAAGCCGCCAGTATATTGAAATTGTTTTGAAAAATATTTCCGCCGGCGTCATTTCCATCGACAGCACCGGGGTGATCACCACCATTAACAAAGCTGCTGAATCCATGCTGGCCATTAAAGGTGCACAAATTACCGGACAAATCTTCAGACAGGTGTTGGCCGGAGAATATCTGCACATGGCGGAAAAGCTGTTCGAACAAAGCAGTAGCCCCGGCCGGCAGTTTATTCAGATGCCGGTTTCCACCGCCATTTCAGGAATTCCAAAGCACTTTTCACTGCATTACAGTACCCTGAAGGATGACACCGGAAAAAATATCGGCGGAGTTCTGGTGTTCGATGATGTAACAGAACTGGAAAAAGCCCAGCGGATGGCGGCCTGGCGGGAAGTGGCCCGGCGCATTGCCCATGAAGTGAAAACCCGCTGACTCCCATCAAGCTCTCTGCCCAGCGCCTCAAGCGCAGATACAGCAAAGACATCAATGACGAGGTGTTCGACAGCTGCGCCGACACCATTGTCAAACATGTGGATCTGATCCGGAATCTGGTCAATCAGTTTTCCACCTTTGCCAAATTTCCGGATGTGAGTTTCACCCGGGCCAGAATCGAAAGCATCATTCTGGAGACCATCGCCCTTTTCAGGGAGGGTCTGGAAAATGTCACCATTCATACCCGATTCGACGAGAATCTGCCTTCTTTGAAATTGGATCACCAGCACATGAAACAGGCGTTTATCAACCTGATCGACAATGCGGTATCCGCCATGAATAAACAGGGGATCATTGTCATTGATGTGTCTTTTGATCCCATCCTGAAAATTGTCCGGATTGAAATTGCCGACACGGGCAAGGGCATTTCCGATATGGAAAAGACCAAAATGTTCGAACCTTATTTTCCACCAAAAATCCGGCATGGGTCTGGGGCTGGCCATTGTCAATTCCATTATTTCAGACCATAACGGGGTGATCCGGGTTCAGGACAATCAGCCCTCAGGGGCCAAATTTATCATCGAACTGCCCATCGCCTGAATATGAACCGTTTTGAATCCGGGGAAACAGGCACCCCGGACAAAAAGAAAGGATTTGCGTTATGTATCCGGCTGTTCTGATTGTTGATGACGAGACCACCATCATTGAGTCACTTTCCGGCATTCTGTCCGATGACGGATTTGAAGTCATCCACGCATTTAACGGATATGAGGCGTTGAAAAAAATTGAAACCGAATCCCCGGATATCGTACTGCTCGATATCTGGATGCCAGGGATGGACGGTATTGAAACTTTGCGGGAAATCAAACTCAAGTTCCCCAATATTCCGGTGGTGATGATCACCGGCCACGGCTCCATTGAATCCGCCGTGGATGCCACCAAGTCCGGGGCCTTTGATTTCCTGGAAAAGCCGCTGTCCATTGACAAGGTCATGGTCACCATCAACAATGCCCTGAATTTCAGAAAACTGGAAGAGGAAAACCTGTATCTTCGCAAAAAAACCATTGAAAAGAATTCCATCACCGGCACCAGCCCAGCGGTTCAAAAACTGTACCAGGAAGTCATGGTTGCGGCCCCGACGGACGCAGCTATCCTGATCACCGGCGAAAACGGCACCGGCAAGGAAATGGTGGCCCGAACCACTCACCAGTTCAGCCGGCGGCCGGAAGAGCCATTCATCATCATTAACTGCGCGGCCATCCCCGAGGAAACCCTGGACAGTGAACTGTTCGGCCATGAAAAAGGGGCCCTGGGCCATGCGTTTTCCAAAAACATGGGCAAATTCGAACTGGCGGCCGGAGGAACCCTGTTTCTGGATGAGATCGGTGACATGAACATCAACACCCAGGCAAAAATACTTCGCGCTCTGGAATCCAGAACCTTTCAACGCATCGGCAGCAGCAGGGTCATTCATATGGACGCCCGGATCATCGCATCCACCAACAAAGATCTCAACACAGAAATTAAAAACGGCCGGTTCAGGCAGGATCTGTATTTCCGACTGAACGTCATCCCCATCCATGTTCCTCCGCTGCGGGACAGAAAACAGGACATTCCCGTACTGGTGGACACCTTTCTGACCAAACTGGCCGAACAGTCGGCCACACCAAAGAAAACCATGTCCCAAAAGGCCCTGGACCTGCTGGCCTGTTATGCCTGGCCGGGAAATGTGAGGGAATTGAAAAACCTGATGGAACGCCTGTCCATCATGGTTGATGAAAATCATATCGATATTTCCCATCTGCCGAATCCCTATCATTCCCCATCCACGCCTGATTCAAATGCCGACTCCGGGGAACTGTTTGCCATCAACAATCTAGAGCAGGCCCGGTCCGCATTTGAAAAAGAATATGTCCGCCACAAAGTGGCCCTGGCCAAAGGGGATATCACACTGGCCGCAAAAACCCTGGGTACCAGCACCCGTTACATCAAAAAAACTGAACTGATTTTTTGAATATGCGAATTATCAGCGGCTCCTGC
>LQAF01000281.1_pt1 | contig 10367 bp, 11 predicted proteins | sample 1535781 | NCBI WGS metagenome assembly LQAF01 (sample SAMN04331583, study PRJNA305678) | bioreactor metagenome | isolation source: bioreactor_2 inoculated with Wadden Sea sediment 2nd replicate of a... | place: Germany:Bremen
CAGGGGCCATATCCCAGGTATTCATGATTTTACCCCTGAGGGGCATAATGGCCTGAAACCGCCGGTCTCGGGCCTGTTTGGCCGAGCCTCCGGCGGAATCCCCTTCCACGAAAAACAGTTCCCGCCGCTGCTGATCCTCACTGGTACAGTCCGACAGCTTGGCCGGCAGGACCCCGCCGCTGCCCGTCTGTTTCCGGCTCACTTTTCTGGATTTTTTCACCCGGGCACGGGCATGGTTCATGACCAGTTCTGCCAGGGCTTCCCCCCGGTCCACATGCTGGTTAAGCCACAGACTGAAGGCGTCTCTCACCTGAAGGTTCACCAGCCCCGCACAGTGACGGGATGACAGCCGTTCCTTGGTCTGGCCGGAAAACTGGGCCTCAGACAGTTTGACCGACAGCACATATCCCACCGTGTTCCAGATGTCTTCCGGTGCCAGATACAATCCTTTAGGCAACAGATTCCGAAACTTGCAGAACTCCCGAAGGGATTCGAGCAGTCCGGACCTGAACCCGTTGACATGGGTACCGCCCAGGCGTGTGGGAATCAGGTTGACATAGCTTTCCTCCAGGGCATATCCAGGGTCGGTCATCCAGTTCACAGCCCAAGCTGCCTGGAAGTCATCGGTCTGACATTCACCAGTGAACGGCTGGTCAAACAGGGTGTCGTGGTCCTTAAGACTTTCTGCCAGATACTGATCCAGGCCATGATCAAACACCCATGTCTGTCTGTCACCGGTATTTTCATCCACAAAGCAGGTCGTCAACCCGGGACACAGCACGGCTTTTGATTTCAAGGCGGTCTGAATCACGGAGGTGGAAAAGGTGGTGCGCTCGAAAAAATCAGGGTTGGGATAAAAATGAACCGATGTGCCGGTCCGGTCCGGTTCCGTATCTTTCACCGGCACCAGGTCCCGGGTTTTGATGCCGTTCTCAAATCCGATGGCATATTCGCGTCCGTTGCGGAAGATGATGATGTCCAGACGGGCGGACAAGGCATTGACCACGGATACCCCAACCCCGTGAAGCCCGCCGGAAAATGCATAATTTTTGTTGGAAAATTTGGCCCCGGCATGAAGCCTGGTCATGATCAGTTCCACCCCGGAAATGCCTTCTTCAGGATGCATATCCACTGGCATGCCCCGGCCATTGTCCGTCACCTTTACGCTGCCGTCTGCCTTCAGGATGACTTCAATGGTATCGGCAAATCCGGCGATGGCTTCATCCACACTGTTGTCAATGACTTCAAACACCAGGTGGTCCGGGCTGGTGGTGTCGGTATACATCCCGGGCCGGCGTTTGACCGGATCCAGACCCTTGAGAATTTCAATGGAGCGGGCGTCATACCGGCCCTGTTTTTCCGGGAAACCGGCGCTTGACTCAAACAGATTCATATGCAGACTGTCACCATGATTTTCTAATCCTGATTCGTTTTGTACATCCGGGAATTATTCCAAAAGATGCAGAATCTTTTTCTATACCATACAAAAAACATACGGGCAAAGCTTTTAATCGTTTTTCCAGCACCGTAATTCAACTATTTACATGGATGATTCCAATTCACCCGCCACATGAAGCGGCCCAAGATCACACAGCGGGCAAAACGACCCCGAAGACTGGTTATTCCGGATTTTTATCAACGGCTTTTCCGGAAAATGAGCCCGAGCAGAGTCAATTGTTTATCAAGCTTTCATGCCTGTTTCTCCGGGTGAAACCATCTGGCAAATCCGAGTGGAATATGGTATATCCCCATACAGGGGAAAAACACCTTGTCTACCCGTTTTGACATACATTGACTTTAACGGGTTGATTGACTTTTTGCCTGGAATCCTTTAAGAGTAGAAAATTTTTTTAGAAAGACGGCCAGATTGAACAGACAGACACAAATATCTCATCAGACCATTGTCAAGAATAAATTGGGAATGCATGCCAGGCCGGCTGCCAGAATCGCTCAGATAGCCATGAATGCCGAAAATAATATTTGGCTATCCGATGGGAACCGCCGGGTGGATGCTTCCAGTATTATCGATATTCTGACTTTGTGCGCCAAGAAAGGCGCCCGCATATATATCCAGGCAGAATCCGGCCAGGATGCGGAGGTTCTTGAACAGATTAAAGCATTTTTTGACGATGGGTTTGGAGAATTGACATCATGACACTGAAGAAATCCCGTGAAATGATTCTCAAGGGAATCAGCGGATCCCCGGGCATCTGCATCGGTAAAGCCTATGTAGTGGATAGGGAAGGGATCAATATCATCGAGCGATATCCAATTGCCAAAGCCATGCTGTCCAAAGAGATCGACCGGTTCAAACATGCAGTGGCAAAAGCCAAAAAAGAGCATGCCAAGGTGATCAAGGCCCTGGACAAGGATGTCAGCGAAACTTTGAATATTCTGGAAACCCATATGGCCCTGTTCAAGGACAAGATGCTTTATGGCCGGACCATTGAGACCATTCAAAATGAACAAATCAATGCCGAATGGGCGCTGCGGAAAGTGTCCCGCCTGATCAAATTGATGTTTCAAGAGGTGGAGGACCCCTATCTTCAGTCCCGAGTCAATGATATTGTCCAGGTCTCTGACAAGATCATGTCTAACCTGCTGGGGGCCAGGGATATCAAAATTGCCGATATCAACAAACGGGTGATCATCGTGGCCCATGACCTGAGCCCGGCCGACGCGAGCCAAATTCAGCTGGAACGGATCAAAGGATTTGTCACTGACCGGGGAGGCAAGGATTCCCATACCGGGATCGTGGCCAAATCGTTGAAAATTCCTTCGGTGTTCGGACTGGCCCGGGCCACGGCCAGCATCAACAATGATGACATTTTGATTGTGGATGGATCCTCCGGACTGATTATCATCAATCCGGAAGAAGACACCCTGTTCAAATATGAAGAACGGCTCGCCCGGTTTGAAGCCTACCGGGCCGATATCGAAAGAGAAAGCCATTTGCCGGCCATCACCCGGGACGGGGTTTCCCTGAATCTTATGGCCAATATCGAACTGGTGGAAGAGGTGGTATCTGCCAAGGATAACGGGGCGTCCGGTATCGGACTTTTCAGGACCGAATTTCTGTATCTGGATCTAAAACGGTTTCCCACGGAAGAGGAAATGCTGATCAAATACAAGGAACTGGCGGAACTCATGGCACCTGAGCCCGTCACCATCCGGACCCTGGATATCAACGGGGACAAGTTCAATCCTTATATCGATCCGGTGGAAGAGGCCAACCCGGCTTTAGGGCTTCGGGCGGTGCGGTTCTGTCTGGAAAACAAGGATATTTTCATCACCCAGATCAAGGCCATCCTCCGGGCGGCGGCATTCGGCAATATCAAGCTGCTGATCCCCATGATTTCCTGCATGGAGGAACTGATCCAGGTCAAGGCCATTGTCCGTCAGGCGGTTATGGAACTGGAGCGTGATGAAAAAGTATTCAACAAGGACGTGCCTTTGGGCATCATGATCGAGGTGCCCTCTGCCGTGCTCATGGCGGACGAACTAGCCAAAGAAGTGGCATTTTTCAGCATCGGCACCAATGATCTGACCCAGTACTCCATGGCCATTGACCGGCGTAACCGCCGTGTGGCGCATTTGTACCAAGGGCTGAATCCAGCGGTGCTCAAAATGATTAAAATGACCTTGACGGCTGCCCGAAACAACAATATCGAAGTGATCATGTGCGGAGAGATGGCGGGAGATCCCATCAACATCCCTGTGTTGCTGGGATTCGGAATCAGGAACCTGTCGATGAACGCCGCCTCCATTCCGGTCATTAAAAAGATGGTTCGGGAGATCGATATGGAAAATGCCCGGAAACTGTCAGATGCGCTGTTTCAATTTATCACGGTGGAGGAAATCACCCGGTTTGTTCAAGATGCGTTCAATGATGTCATTCCATACAGAGAAGTGGAAGCGTAACCCATGGCCGATTATATCAAACTGATTGCCAGCAACAAAAAAGCCCGACATAATTATCAAATTGATGATGAATATGAAGCCGGTATTGTTCTGGTCGGATCGGAAGTCAAAGCCGTTCGTGAAGGCCGGGTCAGTTTTCAGGACTCGTATGCCGATATCAAGCGGGGGGAAGTTTTTTTACGGCAGCTGCATATTTCCCTTTACAAATTTGCCTACAATGACAACCATGAACCCATGCGGACCCGGAAGCTGCTGCTTCATAAACGGGAAATCTCCAAACTTATCGGCAAAATCAAGGAACGGGGTTATACGCTGGTCCCGTTGAAAATCTATTTCAAAAATGACAAGATCAAGGTGCTGCTGGGTTTGGGAAAAGGCAAAAAACTCTATGACAAGCGCCAGGACATCAAAGAGAGGGATGTCAAACGGGATCTTGCCCGGGAGCGCAAAAAGTATTCCACATAAGACTGATATTGACTTTTTGCATATATTGGTTATACTAACTTTGTAATCAATATCAGAACAATGGATCTTTGAAAATTTGGGGGCGAAATGGTTTCGACGGAGATTTTGAAGCCCATGGTAGCATGCCGAGTCGTTTGCCAGCTCGTAAACCTGGCAAAGTCTAAACATAATCGCAGACGATTATAACTACGCTGTAGCTGCTTAACACCAGCTGCCGTTCCCCTGAGATCCCTCTTGCAGATCTCAGACCGGAACGTCGACTTTGCAAGACCGCTGTTCCGGCTGCCTGAGACTGAACAGTTGAATTTTTCAGGCTACACCCTGCTGCATCCCTCCTGAAGGAGGCGGCAGGACCAATTTTAAAGTTCAGGATAAGCATGTAGAAGCCAGGGAAGATGGTTTTCGGACGCGGGTTCAACTCCCGCCGCCTCCACCACAAATTTTCAATAAATTCAATTTCTTATCTTTTTTATCCCCTCGAATATGTTGATCACATGTTGATAACTCTGCATTTGATCAATTTCCATGATGGCCTCATTCATATCCGGCAGCAGATATCGCTTGAATGCATCTGATGCATGACCGGTGGCACCCCGCTGAATCTGTTCTGGGGACAGTTTTTCCCAGGGCGGTGACGGTGCTGTGTTTGGTGCCGCCGTACAGATCCACGCCGGTGATGCCCAGGTTTTTACAGGCCCGATCCCACCAGGGTTTTAAATACTTTTGTCCGAACCGGTCGCCGGCACGGATACCTGACCGGCTTGTCAGGTGCCTGAAAAAATAAATATGAGGCAATGCCCTGGGGGGCCAGATCGATTGTATCAACTCACAGTGCTGGGGCAGGAGATGGATAAATTTCGGATCCCGTTTCCTTGGCTGGGGAAAAACAATCCATTTTTCCTGTAAATTGATGTGTCCCTCCTGAACATTCCGCAGCTCACCCGGCCGCACCAACCAGGTCCAGAAATCAGTCAGCACCGATTTCCAGTTTGACAGTGTGTTTATTGCCCACGCCATGGTCTTTGATGAAAAAATCATCGATTTCAGCCTTTCCAATGGCCTTTACCGATATAGTATGTCCCAGGATTTTCCGGCCAGTTCCAGGACTCGGGCAATATGACGGATCTGCTTGCCCGAAATTCCGGATCTTTTTTTTGAATTCAATAAATTTGGGCGCTGGCTGTAAAAAGAGAGCGGCTGATCCCGCTGCCAATCCTGACCAGGCGGCTTCAAACGCCAGGGTGGCCTTAATTGTTTTGTATCCGACAGTGAACCCCATAACCCGGGCCTGAACCAGCGGATCCGGCCCGGGAAAGAGGGGAAAAAATCGTTGCAGATCAGACACACGGCCTGGGCCGGATCGATTTTCTTTTTTGCCGTTCAGATGGAATACCGGTGGCAATAGTCGCCACGGTTGATTCGTCCGGGATCGAGCGGGCAGGTCGCCCCTGAACACAAAAACCCGAAGCAGCCGGATGGACGGTTTCGGGTTTTTCAAATTGTCTTGCCATTCAGTCCTCCGTTTCCGGAGAGCCTGGGGCGCTTTTGGATGATTTTAAGTTACAGGATGTAACAGGAGAGTGTCAGGGATAATTTTTTCATTGAATTATACGCCTTTAAGACGTGTGTAAAAAATATGAGATAGGTCAAGATCCGGATTGCTCCACCTTGAACTTGAAATTGACGGCCCGCAACACCTTCATGATGGTATCGAATTTTGGTTGCACATTGCCGGAAAGCGTCCGGTAAAGGGCCTCTCGTTTGACACCGGATTCTCTTGCAATCTTGGTCATGTCTTGGGCTTTGGCAACGTCTCCGACTGCACGAAGAAAAAAAGCCGGGTCGTTTTCCTCTATGGTGGCATTGAGATATTCTGCTATAACCTCCGGGTCATCCAGGTATTCGCTGATATCTAAGTCTTGTATTTCCATGCTTCCCTCCTTGCTTCGCCAGCCATTTCCCTGGCCCGTTCGATGTCCGCTTTCTGGGATGATTTATCCCCGCCACACAGCAGCACAATAATCATGTTTTCGAGGATAATGTAATAGACCCGGTATCCTTTTCCAACGGGGATCCGCATCTCGTAAACACCTGAATCAACCGGTTTCACATCGCCTGGGTTTCCTTCGATCATTCTTTTTAATCTGATCAATATCCTTGCTTTGGCCCGATTGAGCCTCATGCTGGTGGGGCTTGCCTTGCTATAAACCTGCTGATAAAGGGTTATGTCAGACATATTCACCTAAATGACCTGGACCGTTCCACATATGCTTTTTGACATGTTGTTCTGAACTCAACCGAGGCTGGGATCGCCAAAAAAACATCCAGTTCAATAAAAATTCTGTCAGCTTATTTGATCTTGGGATATCTACCTTTTTTTTGAATCAAACAAACCGCTCTGGAATCATTAGTGGCGGTGTAATCGGAGGTAAAACACAGTGTGGTAAATATTTCTTTCTTCATTTGACACCTCCGTGTGGATTATTAACCCACCTCTAACCGAGTCTGAACGACATTGTGGAACAGTCCCTTGACAATCGGTCGTCATGCCTTTATTGTTAGATAACGAGCTAAATCGATATAATGATTGGTATTTTAAATGCTGGGGATCTTAACATCAAGGATATTAAGATCGAAAATGATAACAATATAAATAAGCAAAAAAATCCAAAATGCCATCATCGCTAATCCTGAAGACGTTCCTCAAATTCCAGGCGCATTTAAAGAAATGATTATGAATTCTATGAGGTATGATGCTTTTTTGGGACATTCAGTGTACTCTGAAGGGAAAGAGACAGCTGAAATTATATTTTTAGATTTAGAGCGAGCAAGATGTATGATATGGCGATCGAAATCATTGATTCGCTTAAAAATGGGAATGTCCTGCTGATTGATGAATTCGATAAGGACCGGGTAAGAAATAATACCAATTTTTCGAAATGGTATTTGGATGGTAGATTCAAAGCGATATCGTTGCTTGACTATGACAAATTTAATTTATGGAATGATTAATTGCTTAAAAAAAGACCAAAATCTGGTTCGAGAGAAGTTGAAAATAGACTTTTGCTTCTGCGAAGGTACGAAAAATAAATCTGAGAGTGATCACTTCAATGCGCTCATCAAAGATTTGAAATTTCCTGGTGAAAAAATTGAATTAAGAAATGCAAGGAGATCTATATACTATGCCTGATAAGCCAAAAGGGATAAAGCATTATGAGAAACGTTTTGGACTCATTGCCATAAAAAAGGATTTATCACGGAGGAAGATCTCATAAAAGCCCTTTCCGTCCAGGTTCGAGAGGATGTAGAGTTCGGAACCCACCGCCAGGTAGGAGAAATACTTCTGGATTTGGATATCATGAATGCCAACCAGATCGAAGAAGTGATCAAGGAAACGATTGAATGCAGGTCCGGATGAGTGCCTTGTCAAAGCCCCCAAAGGGGTTCGTCAGCATACCCTTCTCAATCTGGGTACGGGGTTTTCACTGCCACAAGAGCAATGGTCTGAGCCGGTGACACGGATTCAAGAAATAATAAGCTGACCTGGAAACGTCGAACCGGCCAGGACACCCGGAAGGACCTGCCGTGTGTATACTGCCTGAGAACGTCCCATAAAGATCCGGACGAGAAAACGCTGTGGCATACCTATACAATGTTAACCGATCTGGAAGCCGTTTTTTGTTCATTGAAAACCGAACGGGGCATTTGACCGGTGTTCCATCAGGTGACCGAACGTGTCACCGGCCATCTCTTCATAAGTGTTCTGGCCTGACATCTGGTTCACAGCGTTCGATATCGGCTGAAACAATCACAGATCAGCAGTAGCTGGACTCAATTGAGAAACCAGCCCGAAGGCCAGAGCCGGGTGACGGTTTCAATGCAATCCAAGGATGGGCAAACCGTCCATATCAAAAAAAGTACACGGCCCGAATCCAGACAACAAAAAAAATTTATAGGGCTCTGGAGAAAGATTTAAATCCCGGCCGGTGATTAAAACAATTTTGAACAAAAGTAGTGCCTTAACACGGGGCGGTTAAATGATAAATCTTGTGATTACAGTGCCCTATAATCCATAATTGAAAAGTTGGGTTAGGGTGTGCCTGTTTCGGTTATCGGTAAATCAGCTCAGCAGGGATATTAATTCCATTTTCAGAATGATCATTGCTAAAGAATAAACCGAATGAGCCGATAGTAAAAGTGTTGGTTAAATAAATAATTAATTATGGAGGTTCAGCATGCCAAAAAGGACGGTTTTACTGGCAATAACCATTTCACTTCTGATGGTGGGGGCAGCCACTGCAGAAACCTATAAGATCGGTGTTCTTGCAAAAAGAGGCCCGGTCAAAGCCATGAAAAAATGGAAGGCAACAGCCGATTATTTAACGGAAAAAATTCCCGGAAAAACGTTTGAAATGGTTCCATTGGACTTTGATGCGGTGAACCCTGCCATTGAAAGAGAGGAAGTTGATTTTTTCTGGTCAACTCATCTATGTTTGTGACGGCACAAGTTAAATATGGTGCTATCCCAATTGCCACCATGATCAATTCTCGCCAAGGGCAGCCGCTGAAATCATTTGGTGGTGTCATTTTGACTTTGTCAGATAACGAAGATATAAACAGCATTGCCGACCTAAAAGGCAAATCCTTTATGGCCGTCGAAGCCTCCTCTTTTGGTGGGTGGCAGATGGCCTATAAAGAAATAATTGATGCAGGGGTAGATCCAAAAAGTGATTTTGCCAGCCTTGAGTTCGGCGGCAAGCATGACAATGTGGTCTTTGCAGTTCAGAACGCTGTGGTTGAAGCCGGAACGGTGCGAACCGATACACTTGAAAGGATGGCTGCAGAGGGTAATATTGATATTGAAGAATTTAAAATTATAAATAAAAAATCCCCTGATGGCTTTCCGTTTGTATGCAGCTCCCAACTTTATCCCGAATGGCCCCTGGCAAAAACAAGTAAAACATCCGATGAGATAGCCAATCTGGTGGTTGATGTGTTGAAGCAGTTAAAACCGGAAGATGCAGCGGCCAAATCAGCCAAAGTGGTCGGCTGGACTGATCCGCTCGATTACGGGCCGGTGGAAGCCCTCCAGAAAGCCCTTAAAATCGGTGCTTACGCATTGTAGAAAATTTAACCTACAAACAAAGTCCTGATGATCTTTGAAAACCTCAAACATGTGCCTTTTTCGATGTGACAAGTGGGCACGACAGTTCCGGGCCTGTATCCGAACGGTCTGTTCGAGCAGACTTTCCAACGCATGCCATTTCATTGGCGAATTGAGTTTGAGAAGGATCTTAAATTGTGACAGCGCAACAGACAGACGGTGCTTTTTCCCATCCTGATTATCAGGTGCCAGAGAAAAAAATAGGTCAGCACGCATGTTAACATGTGGTACTGCCACCCAGGAAGCTTGCGCACCTCATATTGGTCCATGGATAGCTCGATTTTGGCCTTTTCAAAATACTGTTCGATTGCCCAGCGCAGGCCGTTGAGCCACACAAGTGTTTTCAGCTTTGTATCCGATGCCGCATTGTTGATGAAATAACTGTATTGCGGATCGCCGCCAAGGCTACGCCGGAGCAGCAGCCAGACGGCTTTCTGGGGAGGCCCTTCAGCAAACAGGATAATCCGGTAACGGATAAGCCCATAACCGATCGGTATTTTTGTGCCTTCGGATACCTGCCGATGATACCAAAAATATATGTTGATGTTCCGGGCCAGTTCTTCCACGGTCAATGGCCTGCTGTCTGGATTGTCTAAAAGCGTTCTGGTCCTGGTTTTTCCACCCCATAGAATCTGGCCTTTTTTTGACAAAGCTGCTTTCGTAGAAAATCAGGACGTCGCCAGGACTGTCAAGATCAGTCGTTAACGTCACTGCGATACTTGGCTAAAATATTATCATCATTTTATGGCACATCACTTGCGAAGCGCTGTATCTCCCTGACATTGCCATTTTTCACTGCCAGTGCGATGGGTTCAAC
>LQAF01000282.1_pt1 | contig 10348 bp, 11 predicted proteins | sample 1535781 | NCBI WGS metagenome assembly LQAF01 (sample SAMN04331583, study PRJNA305678) | bioreactor metagenome | isolation source: bioreactor_2 inoculated with Wadden Sea sediment 2nd replicate of a... | place: Germany:Bremen
TTTTGTCCGGAGCAGATCCACCAGACGGTCCCAGTAAGGGGCCTCGTTGCCGTCCCGGTTCTGGATGGTCATGGATAGCAGAATATAGGGATGGTTTTCCGGATACAGGACCTGGTCCCGGGTGAGGGCGGCGGCATCGATGATATCGGTGTGAAAGATCAGGCCGTCGAACCGGCCGTCCAGATGTCCGGATGCCCTGTAATACTGATAAATTACGCCCGCAGCGGACGGGGCCACGGCAAAGGCCCCCTCAAAATCATGGTCAGGCCGGTTGGATATATGATGGTCAAACCACAGGGAACACCGGGCATCATAAGGCAAGTTGGCAAGGATGTCGCCGGCTTGTATCTGGGCGGTTTTCTGCTGCACGTCTCCGGGTTCCACCCAGTAAACCGGGGTGTCGATATTCAGGGCCTGGCGCAGCAGGACGGCACACACAATGCCGTCAAAATCGGGGCGAGTAACGATTCTCATGAGTATTTTTCTCTGATAAGCGTGAAATCGGTTGCATGGTTCCAAACAGGTGTCATAGTATGAAAAGGTATAGATCAAACCAGCAAGCTTTTCAAGGCAGATACACTGATGACAGATGAAAACCCTTTTTTTTCCATTGCCGCCGATTCAGACCATTGTCGGGCCATGGCCCAGCTCAAAATCCGGCGGTCCGAATTCATCTGCCGTCTGGCCCGGACCGATTCCGTCGAAACCGCCAAGGCGTTTATTTCAAAGGTCAGCAAAGAGAACAAAACCGCCACCCATAACTGCTGGGCCTATGTGGTGGGAGATGCCGGGCAGATCCGCCATAGCTCGGATGCCGGCGAACCGTCGGGCACTGCCGGAAAACCGATGCTCAATGTGCTGATATCCCATCAGATGACCCGGGTGACGGCAGTGGTGACCCGGCATTACGGCGGGGTGAAATTAGGGGTCCGTGGGTTGATTCAGGCCTATTCCGAAGCCGTGGAAGCAGCGCTTTCCACAGCAAAAAAAGTCCGTTTAATCCAGGCGGAATCCATAAAAGTTCAGGTGCCCTATGAATGCAATGATCAGGTGTTGCACCATGCCCATCAGTTTAACGCCACCGTTGCGAACACCGAATACCGGGAATGGATCGTTCATGAATTTCTGGTGAGAAGAAGCCGGGCCAGGGCCTTTGTTCAGTTGTTGTCTCAGTTCGAACCCCAGGGGCTGAAGCGGTTGTCATAATCTGATTGACAGGGCATTATATTTAGTATAATTTAATTAATCTTAATTATACTGAACTATTTAACTGATATACGACATTATGAAAACAAAACTTGGCGCATTGTTACGGGCCATCCGAAACACCCGGAATCTCACCATCAAGGACGTGGTAGCCAAGGCCGGCATCAGTTCCAGCCTGCTGTCCCAGATCGAGCGGAACCGGATTTCCCCATCCCTGGACACGCTGCTGCAGCTGCTGGAGGTGTATGGGGTGTCTCCGGACAAATTCTTCAAGGATTACGAAACCCAGTCCCAGGTAGAGATCATCCGGAAAACCAGCGGAAAATCTATAAACGCAAAGGATTTTCCTATGAGAAACTGTGCGGAGAAAGCCAGACCCGGGGCAACCATTCCTTTAACGCTTTTTTTCTGGAACTTGCCCCGGGCCAGGAGCGGGGAGATGCCGAGGACGGCCACCTGGGCCGGGAGCTGGGGATTGTGGTGGCCGGCACGGCACGGCTGATTTACGGGGATGAACAGCATGAAATCGAGGCCGGGGATTCGGTATCGTTTTTCTCCCAGATTCCCCACTTGATCCGAAATACGTCCGACACCCTGTTCCAGGCCTACTGGGTGGTGACCCCCGCGGACGGAGAAGATTATTTTGGTGAAAAAACCGCTTGATTCAGGAGACTTACATGGGAAAAACCATTGCAGAAAAAATTTTCGACGATCACTTGTTGGACCGGCCCTTTAATGCGGTAAACGTTCTCCGCCTGGACCGGGTGTTCTGCCATGAAATCACGACCCCCACCGCTATTCAGGACCTGAAGGCCCGGGGCAAGGACCGGGTGTTTGACCCGGACAAAATCAAGGCGGTCATCGATCACGTCACCCCGGCCAAGGATGCCAAAACCGCCATGCAGGGAAAGGTGCTTCGAGACTGGGCAAGGTGGCACGGCATCAACGATTTTTTGATATCGGCCGCAACGGGGTCTGCCACGCCCTGTTTCCGGAAAAGGATTTGTCCGTCCCGGGTTTGTGATCATCATGGGAGATTCCCATACCTGCACTCACGGAGCGTTCGGTGCCTTCGCAGCCGGTGTGGGCACCACAGACCTGGAAGTGGGCATTTTAAAAGGGGTGTGCGCCTTTAAGCAGCCCGACACCCTGAAAATCGAAATTACGGGAACGCTTCAGCCCGGCGTATTTGCCAAAGATGTTATCCTGGAGGTAATCCGGCGGATCACCGTGAACGGGGCCACCAACCAGGTGATCGAATTCTGCGGTCCGGTGGTGGATGCCATGTCCATGGAATCCCGCATGACCCTGTCCAACATGGCGGTGGAGGCGGGTGCCACCTCGGGCATCTGCCGGCCCGATGCCGTGACCGTGGATTATCTGTGGCCTTTTATCACGAATGACTATCCAGACCGGGAAACGGCCCTGGCGAGTTTCTCCCGATTTCTGCCGGATAAGGATGCCGTATATGCCAGCCATATCGTCATCAATGTCACGGATCTGGTTCCCCTGACCACCTTCGGGTACAAGCCGGACAACGTCAGCCCGGTATCCGAAATGACCGGCACCAAGGTGGACCAGGTGTATATCGGATCCTGCACCAACGGCCGGATCGAAGACCTGCGGGTGGCGGCCCAGGTGTTGAAGGGCGAAAAAATCGCCGATACCGTCCGGGCCATTGTATCCCCGGCCACACCAAAGGTGTTTTCCCAAGCCTTGGAAGAAGGGTTGATTCAGGCATTCATGGAAGCGGGGTTCTGTGTCACCAATCCCACTTGCGGGGCCTGCCTGGGTATGAGCAACGGGGTTTTGACATCCGGCGAGGTGGCAGCCGCCACCACCAACCGCAATTTTAACGGACGGATGGGCAAAGGCGGCATGGTGCATCTCATGAGCCCGGCTACGGCTGCGGCCACGGCCCTGGCCGGCACCATCACCAATTCGTCCCTGTTTACCGGACCGGTTCAGAAACAGCAACCCGGACAAACCATTAGGAGCCTGTCATGACAATATTCAAAGGAACCGCCCTGTGCCTGGACCGGGCAGATATCAATACGGATGAAATCATCCCGGCAAGGTATCTGACGGAAATCGACAAAAACGTGCTGGGTCCCCATCTCATGGAAGACCTGGAACTGAAAGGATTCGACCCGAAATCAGACCTGGCCGGCATTGGGGTAATGGTGACAAGGCAGAATTTCGGATGCGGCTCCTCCCGGGAACATGCTCCCTGGGCGTTGGAGGCCAACGGCATCCGCATGGTCATTGCCGAAAGCTTTGCCAGGATTTTTCACCAGAACATGTTCAACTGCGGCATGCTGGCCGTAACCCTGCCCCCGGCCGACATCGACCGCATTTTCCGGGCGGCCGGTACGGCCTCTCTTCACATCAGTGCCGATGTGGACAAGGAGGCGATCACCGTGACCACCGGCCCGGATACCTGGACCCTCCCCTTTACCCTCACCGGGTTTGAAAAAGCCCTGGTCCAGCCGGCGGATGGGTGGAATACGCGGACCGGAACTATTGAAACCCACTGGTCCGATATGATATAACACCGGCCCATGATAACCTTCATTAAGGATGTGCGCATGACCAGAGACTGGAATTTTGACGAAGAGGTGGACCGGAGCCATACCGCTTCCATGAAATGGGAACCGGAAGTGCTGTCACGGGTGTTCGGCGATGGCAGGGACATCCTTTTGCCCCTGTGGGTGGCGGACATGGATTTCAACTGCCACCCGGCCATCCGCAAGGCCATGGAAAAACGGCTGGCCCACCAGATCTACGGATACAGCCTGAAGGACCCGGCGTATCTGCCGGCCCTGATTTCCTGGTACCGTAGAAGGCACCAGTGGGAGATCCAGGAACCGTGGGTGCTGACGACTCCTGGCGTCGTGCCGGCCGTCAATTACATCATCCAGCGGTTTTCCCAGCCCGGGGACAAGGTGCTGATCCAAACACCGGTCTATTATCCCTTTGCCAGGTCCATCCTGAACAACGGGCGGCAGGTGGCGGACAACCCCCTGAAGATCGAAGGCGGCCACTTCCAGATGGATTTTAACGACCTGACGGAAAAGGTCAAAGATCCCCGGGTCAAATTGGCCATCTTGTGCAGTCCCCACAATCCCGTGGGCCGCGTCTGGACCCGGGAGGAACTGGACACCTTCGGCCGCATCTGCATCGAAAACCGGGTCCTGGTGATCGCTGATGAGATTCACTGCGATCTGGTCATGCCCGGATTCAAACACGTGTGTTTCGCCGCCATCTCTGACACATTCGCCCACCATTCCATCACCTGTCTGGCGGCCAGTAAAACCTTTAACCTGGCAGCCTTCACCAGTCCAGCATCATTGTTCCCGATCCGGTTCTGCGCCGTGAACTGCACGCCCAGCTGGAGAACCTGGGGTTCGTCGATGCTGATGGCGGCACCTGTTCGGGGCCGTGGCCGCGGCCGCCGCCTACAATCAGGCCGAGCCCTGGCTGGAGGACCTGATCGTGTATCTGCACGCCAATTTCACATACCTGAAAACCTTTCTTGAAACCGAACTGCCTGACGTCCGGGCATACGACCTTCAGGGAACCTATCTGGCGTGGGTGGATTTCAACGGCCTGGGATTGGCGGAACAGGACCGGATCCGGATTCTGGAGGAACAGGCCGGTGTGGGCCTGGACCACGGGGCCTGGTTCGGTGAGAACGGCAAAGGGTTTGAACGGTTCAACATCGCCTGCCCCAGGACCATCCTGGCCCGGGCCGCCGAAGCCATTGTCGCGGCATTTGGACAATAGCCCGCCAATAAATCCCGGCTCCCGAACAATTTTTTGCCTGTCAATCCTGTGTGAGCGGTGAGCCGGACATGCCGTGCCCGCTAACCGGGCTGCGATCCCAAAACGCCTTCCGCTCTTCAGACAGCCAGTTCTTAAATGTGATAAATGACCGGTGAGGGATTTGTTTCCGTTCATCCCGGTCTGTGGAACTGTGAAGAATACAGTGCCGGGACGGGTTTTCGACGGAGTTCAAGGGCCTGGCGGGCGATGCCAGATCCGGGGAGCAGGCCGGAGACAGCATCTCCTGAAAAAACAGGTCAGACACCAGATCCCGGCCGCCAGATACAGGGTTTCTCCCTCCGGGGTCAGGGTCAGGTGGCTGGGAATTCGTGACAGCAGAGCGATACCCAGTCCCTGTTCCAGATGATGGACATGGTGGCTGACCGCACCCTTTGTCACGCTGAGCTCTTCCGCTACCCGGATAAAACTCAACTGCCAGGCAACCGCTTCAAATGCCCGGAGGGGGTTTAATGAAGGCAAATGATCCACGGACCCATCCGATCATGAGTTTTTATCATATATCCCATGATATAAAATGCATTGTTTTTTCAATATTTTTTGATATTGAGACAATAAAGTCATTTTCAATATGAAAAATATCATGAAAAGACAGATGCCGTGAAGCGGACAATGACATTGGTGCCGGAGTAGCTGGCCGGAATTCACCATAACACCGTTGTCATCCTGGAAAAGGCCGGCATCGGCGTATTCCGGCCCGGAACCATCTGATGGGGTGCCGCATGCATAGATGGTGCAGCCCGTTGTTTCATCTTCCCATTCGAATCCCAACAAAAGAATAACCCGATTCCAACGAACCGCCAATTCTATTTAAACATAGTCCTGGCACACTTTTCCTGTTTTGCATTCTAAACCCATTGGAACGAATCTGATGGGTGGAATCAGCGGCCTGAATGCACGATTTTCTTTGGCGAATTCGGAGCTTTAGGTTTAACGATAATTTTATTTTGGATAAGGGAAAAAAATGAAACAGATGATTTTAGGGACTGCGGCCCTGGCAATGATCCTGACGGCTGCCATGACCGCAGCGGCATCAGAATGGAATTTTTACGGGAACGCCAGAATCGGAACATTTTACGAAGATACTGACAATCCGGGTGGCACAGACACCACCAGTTTTAACGAGTACCTGCATGGTAACTCAAGAATTGGTGCCAAGGTCAGAGTCAGCGATCAGCTGCGGGCCCGCTTTGAGTACGGCACCGGCGTCAACGTCCGACAGCTATGGGGAGAATGGAATTTCGGTGCCGGTTCACTTCTGGTTGGTCAGACTTACACCCCCCTTTACATGAGCTATTCCAGCCAAGTGTGGGATGGAGACAACGGGCTTGAAAATTACGGGGCCTGCTCTGTTTCCCGCCGCCCCATGCTCCAGCTCAGCTTCGGCGGTCTGAAAATCGCTGCTGTTCAGCCGGCTTCCGATGGCCTGGGCACGGGCGGGACCAAGGAAATCAGCATGCCGAAAATGGAAATCAGCTACCACAACAAGATCAACAATCTCTCCTATGAAATTGCCGGTGGGTACAATTCCTATGAACTCAGCGCAGGCGGCCTCAGCTATGACGTCGATTCCTGGGTCATCGGCCTGGGAGCCGAAGTGAAATTCGGCCCTGCCTATCTGGCAGGCAACGTTTACACTGGTGAGAATCTGGGTGCCTATGGCGTAAAAACCGCTTCAGACGCGGATCCTGTTGTTTCCGGCACCACACTTCTGGATAACACCGGCTTTGGTTTCATCCTCGTGGGCGGTTACAAGTTCAACGATATGGTCACCGTTGAAGGCGGTTACGGCTACGAAGAGTCTGAACTGGACAATGCCGGCCAGGAAGATGATTCCGCCTCCTACTACATCCAGGCAAAACTAACCCTGGCACCGGGCGTTTATATTACGCCTGAAATCGGTATTGCGGATCATGGCCAGGACCACAACGGCATGGAAGAAGAAGAAACCGTTTATTACGGCTGCAAGTGGCAGATCAGCTTCTAGGTTGAAAGGCTGATCTCTTTGCTTCAGTCTCATCAGGGCAGTCCCGGGCGGGACTGCCCTAAAAACAGCAGCCTGGACCAGCTTTCTGGAGGTGTCGATGCGTTCTCCGATTACTTCAAACATGAATCTCTCCTTATTCGTATCCTTTATGCGGCAGGGCGTTTGGCCGGTTTTGCGGCAGACCCGGCATCCAGAGCAAATCCGTCCGCACCGATCACATCGGCCTGGATGGCGGACGGCATCACCAGGTCCGGAACAGGAACAACATGGATTCTGCAAATCATAGGGCCCCGGATACCATATCGGGTTTTCGCCTGCCGAACCGGCCGGCGGTTTCTGACAAAGCCAGACAGATAATGGTATCCGCCCCCTGTTCAGGCGTTCTCAACTGGCTGCCGACCAGAGAAAGAAATTGGGGCAGCGACAGTTTGATACCCGGTGTGTCCACCCAGCCCGGGTGCCTGGCATGAATGGCGATCCCCCCCTTTTTCAGTTGCTCTGCCCACATCCGGGTCAGGATGACCACCCCCCGTTTGGCCCGGGCATATGCTTTTGCCCCGTTAAAGGATACCTGTCTGTTTTCCAGATCATCCACCGCAATTTTCCGGGTATACATGCCGCCGGAAGATACATTGATGATCCTGCCGGAAAACCGGACAAGGTTTTTTCTCAACAGTTCCGTCATACAAAACACCCCCGGCAGATCAGTGGCAAACGTTCGTTCAAATCCTTCCGAAGTCTCCTGGCGCTCATTGAAAAGTGCCCCGGCATTGTTGATCAGAATATCAATATGTTTTTTGGTGTCCTGAAGCTGTCCGGCCACCTGTTTAATGTCCTGGATCAGGCCCAGGTCCCAGGTCAGCCGGCAGATAATCGACATGCGGGTTGCCGGTTTCTGAGATGAAGTCCTGCTTCACCTGGCGGACCTCTTCCCGGTTCCTGGCAATGATCGTCAAAAATGCCTTTTTCCCGCCAGCATGACCGCGGCCGCTTTTCCGATGCCGGTCGTCCCCCGGTCAATACCACCTTTCTGCCATAAAGGGTCCCGCCCGGCTCTGTCCAGAACCGCCGGCTCAGCTCAAATCCGAATCGGCTGAACATCATCATTCCCGGCAAGATAACATGGGCAGCCAGACAATCCAGCCAGCAGGCGCCATCCATCGTCTGCCTGGGTTTATCGAAGAATGGACAGTGCCTTTGTTTTTCCTATCAGGCAGATGATTAGGCAGATTCAATGCTGTTTTGGTTTTCATTTCCTGTGATGGTTCTATTTTTTCACAACACGAATTGACAACTGGGAAAACAAATGTTAAATAATAAATATTATTATTTAGTATCAGGAGACATAGCGTGGCTGACCCGGAAAAACGTGTTCAATCCATTATTCAGAATTTGAGAAAAAAGGACACAAAATCACTCCCCAACGACTGGCCATTGCAAAAATTCTGGCGGTCAGCAAAGGTCATCCCAGTGTGGAAAGTATTTTTGAACAGGTTCGCGGAGATTTCCCCACCATGAGTCTTGCCACGGTTTACCGGAATATTGTCCTGTTCAAATCACTGGGTGAGGTCCTCGAGCTGGGATTTCCGGACGGAAGCAACCGGTATGACGGAAATCGCCCGTTCCCCCATCCGCACGCAATCTGCATCAAATGCGGAAAAATTGTCGACCCGGTCCTGGACAGCCTGGATGAAATGAAAAAAGAGGTGTCCGAAGAAACACAGTTTAGCATTCTGACACATCGGCTGGATTTTTTCGGCATATGCCGCCGGTGCCAGGTTCTGAAAAATAACGATTTCTCTTGTAATGAAGGGGATCCTGCCCCTTGACCCTTGACAAAACGAAATCCAAGGAGGTATCTATGTCCGAAGAAAAAAACAAATGCCCGGTAACCGGCAATTCATCCCGCCAGGTAGCCGGCAGCGGAACATCCAACCGGGACTGGTGGCCCCGTCAGCTCAATCTGAAAATCCTGCACCAGCATTCCTGCAAAAGCAATCCCATGGGCACGGATTTCAACTATGCCGACGAATTCAAAACCCTGGATCTCGACGGCGTCAAAAAAGACCTGGTCTCGTTGATGACCGATTCCCAGGAGTGGTGGCCGGCGGATTACGGCCATTATGGGGGACTGTTTATCCGGATGGCATGGCACAGCGCCGGGACCTACCGCATGGGTGACGGCCGGGGGGGCGGCGGCACCGGGAACCAGCGCTTCGCCCCTCTCAACAGCTGGCCGGACAACGTGAACCTTGACAAGGCCCGCCGTCTGTTGTGGCCCATCAAACAGAAATACGGGGAAAAAATTTCCTGGGCCGACCTCATGATTCTGGCCGGGAACTGTGCTTTGGAATCCATGGGATTCAAGACCTTTGGCTTTGCCGGGGGCCGTGCAGACATCTGGGAACCGGAAGAAGACGTCTACTGGGGATCTGAAGAGGAATGGCTGGCCACCAGCGACAAACCCAAAAGCCGGTATTCCGGAAAACGGGACCTTGAGGATCCTCTGGCCGCCGTACAGATGGGCCTGATCTACGTGAGCCCGGAAGGCCCGGACGGAAACCCCGATCCCGTGGCCTCGGGCCGGGATGTCCGGGAAACCTTCGCCCGCATGGCCATGAACGATGAGGAGACCGTGGCTCTGGTGGCCGGGGGCCATACTTTTGGGAAATGCCATGGTGCCGGCCCTGCTACCCATGTGGGGCCTGAACCGGAAGCCGCACCCATTGAGGCGCAGGGCCTGGGCTGGAAGAGCAGTTTTGGTTCCGGCAGGGGCGGGGACACCATCAGCAGCGGCATTGAGGGCGCCTGGAAACCCAATCCCACCCAATGGGACATGGGGTATCTCAAAGTGCTGTTCAAATACGACTGGGAACTGGTGAAAAGCCCGGCCGGCGCGAATCAGTGGCTTGCCAAAGATGTGGACGACGAGGACATGGTGGTGGACGCCCATGACCCGGACAAAAAGCACCGCCCCATGATGACCACGGCCGACCTGTCCCTGAAATTCGACCCTATTTATGAGAAGATCGCCCGGCGGTATCTGGAAAACCCTGATGAGTTTGCCGATGCCTTTGCCAGGGCCTGGTTCAAGCTGACCCACAGGGATATGGGCCCCCGGTCCCGGTACCTGGGCCCGGAAGTGCCGGCGGAAGATTTGATCTGGCAGGATCCCCTGCCGGCAATGGACCATGGCCTGGTCGATGCCTCGGATATCGCCGATCTCAAGGTTCTAATCCTGGCAACCGGCCTGTCCGTGTCCCAGCTGGTTTATACGGCCTGGGCCGCTGCCTCCACCTTCCGGGGATCGGA
>LQAF01000283.1_pt1 | contig 10327 bp, 10 predicted proteins | sample 1535781 | NCBI WGS metagenome assembly LQAF01 (sample SAMN04331583, study PRJNA305678) | bioreactor metagenome | isolation source: bioreactor_2 inoculated with Wadden Sea sediment 2nd replicate of a... | place: Germany:Bremen
GCGGTCAACACCAAGGCGGGACAGGGTGCGGCGGGTTGTCACCGGCCGGATGTATTGGGTTATCCGGGTAGGTACCGTCTGTTTCGGGGCATATTCAAACGCATTGATGCGAATGGTCATCATCACGGGACCCGGGCCGTTCGGAAGGATTGTTTCAAGCATCGTTCCCGAACCGGTCGGCCGGGTGATTTCAAGACGGCCCCTTTGGACAGTGATGTCTGTCACACCGGTTGCCAGCCCTGTTTTGAGCCGCCATGCCAGCCGCGGGGCGAGCATCTTTCCCAGGGTGGTTCCGGGAATCAGGATGCTGTCGAATCCATGGGCCTGGTGCAGGGTTTCCAGGATCTCTGCCATGGCCCGGGAATCGTAATCATTCACCAGGCCTTGGGTCACCTGGATCACATGGTGAAACCGTCCTGCGACTGTTTCAGGCGATGCATCCACCAGGACCACATGGGATTCGAACCGGCCCCGGCCGTACATGCGGGTTGCCGCCGCCAGCAGGTCCGGTGTGCGTTCAGGGGTTTCCGTGTCCTGGAAAATGCAGGTTTTTTTCATCAGCACGCTCCTTTTTTTTCAAAAAGTCAAACACCTCAGTGATGCCGGCGTCATCAGTGCCCACGATCACCCGGTCCTTTTCCCCGTAGGTCACAGGGCATGATGCAGTCACACGGACCAGGGAGCCGGCACGGCCCACCTCGGACGCAGAAAAGCCCAGATCCCGGCTTGTGAGCAAAATCAGTTTCTCAGAAACCTCCCGGCGCAGGTCGGCTAATTTGACATAAGGAAGTTTGTAGCCGCTTTCCCGGGTCAGGCTCAGGACGCCGGGCATGGCCATTTCATAGGTAGTCACGCCGGCCTCATCCACGGCCTGGAACACGGCTTTTGTGCGGTCGAACCGGTCCGGATCGATCCGGATGACCCCTATCATCTGATCCAGTCCGAGGCTTTCGGCGATCTGCACAGGCACCTGGGCGGAGCCCTTGTCCAGGGAATGGCTGCCCGTCAGCAGACAGTCACAGGGTCGGCTGGCAATATACCTGCCGAGCACTTTACTTGTCACAAAACCGTCGCTGTCTCTAAGCCCTGGATCCCAGATCAGCGTGCCCCGGTCAACTGCAAATCTCAGCAGGTCCTCCATGTGGGGGCGGACAGACAGGGGGCCCATGGTCACCACCTCGATCTGGACTCCGGGGTCGCCGGACTTCACTGCCAGGGCAAAGGCCAGGGCGCAGGCGTCGTCCGGATTCAGTATCTGCCGGTTAGGCCCGGCGATGAGGCGGTCCGGGTCAGGAACAAATTTGACGGCGCAAATGAGCTTCATGGGCATCGGTTGTCAGATATCTTATCCATTCCTTACTGCTGGTATTTCTTCCCTTCGGCCTGGGGATAGATGGTGCCGAAATTCATGATGCCGTTGGGATCAAAACTCTGTTTGAGTTTCTCCAGCATATAATAGGCGGAACCGTGTTCCTCTTTGGTCCATTCGTTCCTGAATTTACCGATCCCGTGGTGATGGCACATGGATCCGCCGAACTTGAGGGTCTCTTCAACAATGATCCGCTGCAGCGGGTGGTGGTAGACCCGCATCTCGTCCTCAGGAGTGCAGTGGATGCGGTAGTTATAGACAAAGTACATGTTGGTGCCGTTGATATAGCTGTGGGAGGAATGGCCCCCCAGCATGGTCAAATCGTGGGCCCGGGGGTATTCCTCACGGATCCGCTGCATCACGCGGTTGTAGATCTTTGTGATGGTTTTCCAGTCAGCGGAAATCTCGGTGGTGAACCCGGAGTGAGAATCATTTTCCTTCATTCCCTCAAACTCATCGTCAATGTCTTTCTGGGACCAATTCAGGCTGTTGAACCATTCTTCGATCAGCTTCGGATCCACGGGTTCGATAATGCCGTCCTTAAATTTTTCCATGGCCGTTTCAATGGCATCGCAGGTCGCATCCACAATGCCTTTGGGGCCTTCGCTCATGAAAAGGAGAACGCATTTGTTTTTATGAAAATGATAGAAGTGCTGGGCCGCATCTTCTTCAGAATACGCCCGGGCCACGGACGGGCGGAATCCGTTGACCATCACCTCCCGCAGCACCTGAATGCCGGTTTCCATATCCTTGATCAGATACCCGTGAAATCGGTTGTTCTCAGGATAAAACCGGAACAGCTTCACCGTCACTTCCGTGATATAGCAGAGCGTGCCCTCGTTGCCGATGGCAATATGCCGGATATCCGGACCGCCGGACCGCCTGGCCACGTTCTTGATCCGGGCAATATGGCCGTCGGGAAACACGCACTCCAGTCCCACCACCATGTCTTCGATTCCCCCGTACAAGGTGGAGAACTGCCCGATGCTCCTGGTAGACACCAGCCCGCCCAGCTTTGCCACAGGTTTGGACTGGGGGGAGTGACCCGTGGTCAGTCCCTTTTCCCTGGCAGCATCCTCCAGCATCTGGAGGGGAACGCCTGCCTGTGCCGTGGCCTGCATGTTATAAGTATCGATTTTTAGTATCTTGTCCAGGTGCAGCGTATCGATGACCACGGTGTTATCCTTCCAGTTTTCCAGCCCCCCTTCGGTGGCTGTTTTACCGGCCCGGGGGATCACGTTGACCCCGTGCTGGTTGCAAAAGGACAACACCCGGCTGACTTCTTCGGCCGTTTTGGGATACACAATGGCCGCGGGCACGGGCACATCCAGGGCCTGCCTGGCCTTGGCGTATTTCTTGTACCGGTCTGCCGAGGCATCATACAGGTCTTTGCTGTCTGTATTCACCTGGGATGGCGAAAGAATCTGGCCTAACGCTTGAATTATATGTTCCTTGTCCACTGGCGGACCTCCTGAGTCTGAATGGTGTTTGGCAGAATCTGATGATCCTCCCTGTTTTTGGAGATGTGTAAATACTAAAGGGATGGCGGAACAGTGTCAATAAAAAATGGAAATTTTTCCATTATATTGCATAAAAATAAATTAAAATGGAAAAATTTCCATTTTCTCTGCGATAAAAGGATGCTATAGTTTGCTATTGTTTAACCGAAACGGTGATCGAAAAAATGATTAATCTGGACTTAAGCACGCTGAACCCGCTGGAGAAAAAGATCCACAAACAGATGATCCGGCACAGCAAGGCCATTCCTTTCATTCGGATCAACCAGGCAGCCGAGTTCTGTCAGTGTTCCGTGTCCAAGATATCCAAGTTTGTCAAAAAAATGGGATTCAGCAGCTACAGGCAATACCTGGATTTTCTGTATGGAAAGGATATTCCCCCTGCCGCAGGTTCAGATGAGTTGAACCGGGTCCGGTCTTTTATCGACACTTTTGACAACGGCATGGTTGATGACCTGTTGTCGCTGATTGACCAGCATAAAAAATAATTTTTTCGGGTACGGTCCTTCGCTGCTCTGTGCCCGGTACTTTGAATACCGGTTCCAAAATTGCTCGGACAAGCTTGCCATGGCGGTCTCTGACGTGGTGACCCTGAACAACATGGTGGATGACTCCACCCTGCTGCTGATCATCACGGAAACCGGCCGGTTTCAATCCTTCCAGGACGTCTATGAAGGGGCAAAATGTAACGGCGGCACCGTGGTTATTCTTGTTGAGGAATACAACACAGCTCTTTTCAACCAGTGCGATAAAATCTTTTGGCTTTCCCGCATCTTACAGCCGGCACATCTCAAGCCATACGAAAAATCACGTACGCTTTTTTTTATTTTTCTTGAGGAAATCATTCAACGCCTGCTGCCGAAAAAATGAGGTTTCTCGCATCTGCCGAGTGGGGCCGGATTTTTGGGCCTCGGTATTCAACACTCTTAGCCCGACTTTTCGGTTACAGATTATAGAGCACTTTAATCACAGAATTTATCATTTACCCGTCCCGTGTTAGGGCACTACTTTTGTTCAAAATTGTTTTAATCACCTGGCCGGGATTTAAACCTATCTCCAAAGTTTTATAGATTTCTTGTTGTCTGGGTTCGGGCCGTGTACTTTTTCTGATACGGACGGTTTGCCCGTCCTTGGATTGCATTGAAACCGGCACCCGGCTCTGGCCTTCGGGCTGATTTCTCAGTTGAGTCCAGCTACTGCTGATCTGTGATTGTTTCAACCGATATCGAACGCTGTGGACCAGGTGGTATGCCACAGCGTTTTCTCGTCCGGATCTTTATGGGACGTTCCCAGGCAGTATACACCCGGCAGGTCCTTCCGGGTGTTCTGGCTGGTTCGACGTTTCCAGGTCAGCTGGACGGCATTGCCGGTTTGTTCGTCTTTGACGACATTGACCCGGTATTGACCGAAGACCCTCGAATACCGCTGCTTAAGACGTCCGATTTTCTCCAGTACTTTATCGGGTATCCTTATTCTTCAAAAGCTGAACAGATGCTGAATACATTTTGTATAGATTCATCTTGCCGAAATCAAAATTTATCGGCTTTCCCAGCCCCGAAATATCCCGAAGCCAGTGAAGCGTTGCCCGTTTACTAGCCGGTCGACACATACGGCCGATAATACTGCCAGTGGCCGCAGCCAACTGCGGGCCATTGAATCCGTGTCGCCAGTTCAGACCAATGCTCATGTGGCAGTGAGAACCCCGTACTCAGATTGAGAAGGGTATGCTGATTGAATTTATAGAGAGCCATTTTACGCAGGGCAATAAAATGTCCAGAGCGTGTTTCAGGTCTGTCATCAATAAAGAGATTTAAAGCGAGATTTCTGCACAATGCCAGTTGATTAAAAGTCTGAAATTCTCAGATCGTTTATCCGGAGAGTTGCCTGTTATGCCAATTTGGCATGCAAGTCAAACCGTTCCTTTTGTGTTTTTGTATTTTCGCTAAAACCGGGCGCTCCGGGTCGGGCAGGGCGCCAAACCCGTGATACCTTTGATGTCATTGGCTGCCGGAGAACAATTGCCGATTTCTTTGGTTCGGCCTGCCATAGATTTAAAAAATTAAGGTGATCAATAAATTTGGTTGACTTCCGTATAAAAGAAAGATATGGACATACTTATCAGACAAGCAGATGTCTGAATAGCAGATAACATACAAGGAGGTTTCCTGCGGGCGACAAATGAAACCGATCAAAAAACACCGGTTGTCAGACAGTGTCATCGATGCCATTAAGGAGATGATTCAAACGGATGGGTTCGGCCCCGGCGACAAATTTTATTCTGAAAATGAGCTGACCAAAATACTTGGGGTCAGCCGATCGTCGATCAGGGAAGCTATCAGAATTCTCGAAGTCACTGGTCAGGTGACTGTCCAGCATGGAAAAGGTGTGTTTGTCTCTGATACCGATGCCATGAAGCTGCAACCATTCATTTACTGGCTGAAAACCAATGAACAGTCTTTAGCTGACCATTTTCAGGTACGGCTGATCATTGAATCGAAAACTGCGGCGTTTGCCGCAGAAAAAGCGGATGCCGAAGATATTCGGAAAATAGAACGGACCCTGGATGAATTTTTCAGGAATGCCCGGCTTGATCGCACAGCCGATGTGATCGCACAGGACCGGAATTTTCACCGGCAGCTTGCCGGAGCCACCAAAAATAAAACCCTTCACATGTTGATGACCTCCTTGACCACTTCTCAGCCCACCGGATGGATTTCCAGCCTGCACACACCCGGGAGAATTGAAAAAACCATTCACGAGCACCAGGCCATTCTCGATGCTGTCGTCAGCCGGAATCCTTCCGCTGCCGAGGCAGCCATGGTCCGGCATTTGGACAACGCCTTAACCGAGATTCGCCGTCACATGAACAGCGATCTGAAACAATGATTATATGGGGAAGTCATGTCACTGAAAATTACCACACTGATTGAGAACAGCCCAGGGGAACACAAGGCGCTGGTGTCGGAACATGGGCTGTCATTTTTTGTCGAATCGAAAGGGTTTTGTATGGTTTTTGATACGGGACAGTCAGGCCGGTTCATGGATAATGCCGACCGCCTGAATATCGATCTTGGCAAGCTGGACGTTGTGGCGCTGAGCCATGGCCACTACGATCACTCCGGCGGATACCGCGCCCTGGTTGAAAAGTCACCCCATTCAATCTTGTATACGGGCAAGGGATTTTTTAATAAGAAATACGGTGTCAACGGTCCGGTTTGTGAGTTTTTGGGGAACGATTTCGATGCTGCCTTCCTTGCTGAAAAAGGAATTCAGCACAAAGAAATTTCAGAACCTTTAACGGAGATCAGCCCTGGTGTGTATCTGGTCACCGCGTTTCCGCAAATTTTTGAAGATGAGGCGATTAATCCACGCTTCATGGTGTCAATGAACGGTCGGCTGGAGCAGGATCGGTTCGAGGATGAGATTGCCGTTGTTATGGATACGGACAAAGGTGCGGTGGTGTTGCTCGGATGCTCACACCCGGGCATGAAGAATATGCTTGCCGCTGTCCGGGAACGGCTTGAAAGACCCATTTACGCTGTTTTGGGGGGAACCCACCTGGTGGAATCCACAAAGGAAAGCCTGGTGCGATCCATGGCTTTTTTTCAGGAGCAGGATATCAAAGTGATTGGAGTCTCCCATTGCACCGGTAACGCTGCTGTTGACCAATTGTCCGAGTTTAACCCTCATTTTGCGGTCAACAGGACGGGAACGTCACTGTTCCTGGAGTGACATTCGGTATAACGGCCGTGGACCGTGTCTAATTTTTTGTTCCGGGCATGGCCAGCAACAGCGTGTGAAAGGACTCTAAAACATACAGGGGTTCTTTGATATAAACCGTGCCAATATTTACCGACTGAACAGACGGACGAATCAGGCACATACAACTCAAGTTGGAGAGGAGAAAGCATGGGCACTCTGAAAAAAAAATGCAGTATCTTGATGATGGGCCTTCTGGCAGTGATGTTAATGGTAATGTTCGCGGGACAGGGGGGTGTGGGCAGCCGATAAAATTATCTGGAAATCATCCGGGCATGGCCCGGCATCGGATCCTTCCCAGATCTATCATGACAAACTCTGCCATGCCATTACCGAAGCCACTGGCGGGCGTCTGACCGTCAAACCGTTTGTGGGCGGCTCCATCGTTCCGGCCTACAAGGAGCTGGATGCCGTTGACAACGGGGTTCTCCAGATGGCTTACACCTGTCCGATGTACAATTTAGACAAATGGCCGGCAGCCGGGCTCATCAGTTCCAGACCCGGCGGTCTTCCCGGCGAGGCTCTCAGGACCTGGTTCAACTACGGCGGAGGAGCTGATCTGTTGAACAAAATGATGACTGGATACAATGTCATGACATTTCCCGGGGCACTGTCTCCACTGCCGGAAGAGGTGTTTTTTCACTCAAAGGTAAAACTGGAAACTCTGGATGACTTGAAAGGCCTTAAAGCACGTTGTATGGGAGACGGTGGTGAAATCCTGAAACGCATGGGAGCGGCGACCGTTATTATTCCGGGCGGCCAGCTTTATGAGGCCATGCAGCGGGGTACCATTGACGCTTTTGAATACTCCACCCTGGCATCCAACTGGAAAATGCATTTCAACGAAGTGGCCCCGTATGTGTATCTTTCTCCCACTAGGGCTCCCAGTGATCCTCAGGTGTTTTTCGTCAATAAAAAAGCCTGGGAGAAGCTGCCTGCCGATCTTCAGGCGATCGTGAAAGCATGCATTGATAAATACACTCAGGCACAGCATGAATATTTGGTGTATGAGTCGGTCAAGGCAGTGGATAAATTCAAGGAGGCTGGTAACGAGGTGTTCAAGGTGCCTGCTGAGATCGAGGATGCATTAACGGCTGAGGCTGATAAGTTCTATGAAGAGAAATCTAAATCCGAAGATCCGATTTTTGGCGAAATCTACTATTCGATGAAGGCGTTTGGAGAAGCATATAGCGCCATAAAATGACCGTTTAAACTAAAGGGGATGGATGCAGATGTCTGCCACTGCCCTGATGAAATGGCGCGGCAGACGTCTGCTGCATCCCAAGAGAAAGGTTCTATCAGACCTGTCAGAGGTACAATATGGGTAAATTGATCAAGATCCTCAAGATGATTGACTGGCTGAGCGAAACAGCCGGAGCCGTCGGTAAATGGTTTGCCCTGGTTTTGGTGGTGGCCGGTTCGTACGAAGCCATTGCACGACACTTTTTCAATGCCCCCACCATCTGGGCCTATGATACCATGTGCATGGCCGGCGGCGTGATATACATTCTGGGGGCGTCGTATAATTACCTGCACAATTCCCATACCCGGGTGGACATCATTTATACGGCCCTGTCTCCAAGAAAAAAGGCACTGATGGACGTGGTCTGCGCCCTTTTGTTTCTGTTTCCGCTGATGACGGTGATGTTCAAACTTGCCGTGGACTGGGCGGTGAAAGCCTGGCGGATCAATGAAGTGATGTTCACCAGTTTCTGGTACCCGCCAGCAGCCCCTTACCGGAGCCTGTTCGCCATTGGCCTGTTGCTGCTGATTCTGCAGGGACTGGCCAAATTTATCCGTGACCTGTACCTGTTGATAAGAGGTGAAGAAATTGGTTGAACTCAGCCCTGAAGTCGTTGCGATTCTCATGCTCGGCGGGGTCCTCACCCTGGTCCTTACGGGATTTCCCATCGCGTTCGTTATCGGAAGTGTTTCGTTTTTTGTGGGAATTGTGGTGTTCGGTCCAGTCACAACGTTTCATATTCTGTACAGCCGGTTCTATGACCTGTCCCTGAATTACCCCTATCTGGCCGTTCCCCTGTTCACCTTTATGGGGGTGGTGCTACAGCATTCAGGAATTACCAAGGAACTTTATGAAAGTCTCTACGATGCACTGGGGGGGTTGAAAGGGGGGTTGGCCGTAGTGACGATCGTGTTCGGAACAATCCTGGCCGCCTGCCTGGGAGTGATCGCTGCATCGGTAACCATCCTGACACTTATCGCTCTGGGGCCCATGGTGACCCGGGGATATAATAAACCCCTGGCCGCTGGGACCATAGTGGCTTCAGGGACCCTGGGGATTCTCATTCCGCCGAGCATTATGCTGGTGGTGTACGGTCCCCAGGCCGGGATTTCCATTGGGCAGATGTTCATGGGCGCCGTGTTTCCGGGCATTATCCTTTCAGGGCTGTATGTCACCTATGTGGTGGTCCGGTGTTACTTCAACCCGGAATTGGGTCCATCTCTGCCTGCGGATCAGATTTCAAAGTTCGACATGAAAAAATTCCTTCGCTTGATGAAATCACTGGCTCCACCCATACTGCTTATTATGGCTGTGCTCGGGACCATTTTTTCCGGGGTGGCCCCCCCCACTGAGGCATCTGCCGTAGGATGCTTGGCAGCTGTCTTGTTGACGGTATTTTATGGCCGGTTCAGCCTGGAACTGCTGAGTCATGCCACCAGGGAAACGCTGCGTGTCAGCGCTTTTGTGGTCATGATCGCTGCATTGTGCTATGCGTTTGTGGGTATTTTTATGAATGCCGGTTCAGGGGATGTGGTTTCGTCCATGATTATGGCTGTTCCTGGCGGGAAATGGGCATCGTTCGCCATGATCATGCTCATCGTGTTTCTGCTGGGTCTGTTCATCGAATGGATCGGTATTGTGTTCATCATTGTCCCGATTTTTTCCCCAATCCTGGAGACTTTGGGGTTCAATCCCCTGTGGGCGGGCATGATGATCTGCATCAACCTGCAGATGGCGTTTCAGACTCCCCCCATGGCCATGTCGATATTCGTGCTCAAGGGTGCAGCCCCTCCGGAACTCGGACTCACCATGTCCGATATTATCAAAGGGGTGATTCCGTTCGTTCTGATCATCATGCTGACACTGGTTCTGTGTACCGTTTTTCCGGAAATCATTACCTGGCTGCCGGAAAAGATGATCGGACCGTCCCATCGTTGATCGATGAACATAATGAATGGAAGTCGATCGCATCGAAAATGAAAAGGAATCATAGAAGTGGCACATGATAGCAATATGAACTGTGACGACCCCTTGTGCCAGCTTGAGGCGATTTTCAAAGCTGGTCTTGCCCGGGTGGATCCGTTTCAGATGATCATGGATCATGTCCAGTTGACAGGAACCGTTCTCGAGATTGACCTGGAAGACAATCACCGGCAAATCGACCTCTCCGGATTTCGACAGATATTTGTCATCGGTGCGGGCAAGGCCACAGCTCCCATGGCCCGGGCCGTTGAAATGATCCTGGGTGACCGCATTACCAAGGGCCTTATCGTTGTCAAGTATGGACACACACAGCCGTTGAGCCGTATCAGAACGATCGAGGCCGGTCATCCCGAGCCGGATGAAAACGGTATGGCCGGGGCAAACGCGGTGATGGCCATGGCTGGGGATGCGGATGACACCACCCTGGTCATCACTCTGATTTCCGGAGGTGGGTCG
>LQAF01000284.1_pt1 | contig 10320 bp, 10 predicted proteins | sample 1535781 | NCBI WGS metagenome assembly LQAF01 (sample SAMN04331583, study PRJNA305678) | bioreactor metagenome | isolation source: bioreactor_2 inoculated with Wadden Sea sediment 2nd replicate of a... | place: Germany:Bremen
GGTAAACGGGTCAACCGGTTCGGGCAGGAGATCTCCTACAGCACCGGGTACACCATCCTCGGCGAGCCGGGTACCAACGGTCAGCATTCGTTCTATCAGCATCTCCATCAGGGTACCGATGTCACTCCCCTGCAGTTCATCGGATTCTCACACTGTCAGTATGGGGAGGATATGGAGATCGATCGAAGCAGCAGCCAGGAGAAGCTCAACGCCAACCTCGCAGCCCAGATCATTGCCTTCGCCAAGGGGCAGGACCATGAGAACCCCAACAAGCAGTTCCCTGGAGAACGCTACAGCACCCTGCTGCACGGCAGACAGCTTACCCCCTACTCCCTTGGAGCTCTTCTTGCACACTTCGAGAACAAGGTGATGTTCCAGGGATTCCTCTGGAATGTGAACTCGTTCGATCAGGAAGGGGTCCAGCTCGGTAAGCTCCTTGCGAACAAGATCCTCACCGGGAAGGTCGATGATGAGGCACTCGCAGTCTATGTCGATCTACTGAGATAGCGCACCACATCGAACTGATGAGACAGAAGAGGCCCCCCGGTATATGCCGGGGGGCCTCTTCTGTCTCATCATCGTCCGTTGACCATAGGTATCCGAGAGATCGAGCACCTGAAATCAGGGCAGCGGCGAGGAATGATCGAACATCACGGTGTGGGGTATCTTGTGTTGTGGTTGGAAAAAAGAAAAAACCCCTCAGGGAAAAGGAGGTTTTTAAAAAACCCTGAGGGGAACATCAAAAGGAGGTCGATGAAAAAAGTTTATGCTCTTTCACAAAGGTAAACACGTACCTGAAATAAAAGGTTACAAAAAACTTTTTCCAAAAATACTGCTGCAGGTCCCTGCCGGGCAGGTTCTGCAACGTTCTCTGCTTTGCGCCTATAAAATATAAAGATACGCCGAATTAATCAAGTACATTTCCCGTTAATTTTATAAATATTTATCTTTTTTGAAAGGACTCCATATCTCTTTACTATATAGAGCCTTATCTTCTAATTCTTCATATTCACCGGTTGTCTGGTATTCTCAAGGACATCTCTCCAGAGACTTCCCTCTGTATTCACTTTATTCCGCTCTGAGACAGCCACACGAATGGGCACATGGACGAACTTGTTATTCAGCAGACTGATCAGGGTCCTGGTCTTGCCGGCCATCGCTGCATGCACTGCATGGGCTCCGAGCCTGGAGCAGTAGATCGAATCGTTGGGATTCGCCGGAGCACTGCGGATGATATAGCTGGGATCGATATACTTGATGTTCACTTCCATCTGCAGATCGGCAAAATACTCCTGCATCCTGCTCTTCAGGAACTCCCCGATATTCATCAATCGCTTGTTACCCGAACCGTCGACCATCCCTGATTCCGCAAGCAGTTCCTGTCCTGCCCCCTCTGCCGCCAGGATGACGGCATGACCCCGGTCAAGCAGTCTGGCTCTCAGATGCTCCAGCAGCCCGTGGGGACCATCCATATCGAAGGGGTTCTCAGGGATCAGACAGAAGTTCACATCGCTCATCGCCAGAGCGGTATGTGCGGCGATGAATCCCGACTCGCGACCCATGACCTTCACCAGACCGATCCCGTTGATCGTATCATGCGCTTCGACGTGGGCACCCCGTACCGACTGGACGGCCGTGGTGACCGCGGTATCGAAGCCGAACGAGCTCTGGATGAACGAGAGGTCGTTATCGATGGTCTTGGGTATGCCGATGACGGCGATCTTGAGGCCCCGTTTCAGAACCTCCTCCCCGATCTCATCGCGCCGCGAAGAGTACCATCACCGCCTACGGTGACCAGGATGTTCACGTTCATCCGCTCAAGGGAATCCACGATGTCCTGAACCCGATCCCCGCTACCGCGGGAGGATCCCAGGATCGTACCACCCTTGACCTGGATGTCATCGACCACATCAGGATCGAGAGGTATGGGTTCATAGGGACTGTCAGGCAGCAGTCCTCGATACCCGTACTGGATACCGCTGATGCGGCGTACACCATATCGATACCAGAAACACCTCACGACCGCTCTGATCACATTGTTCAGACCGGGACATAATCCACCGCAGGTCACGATAGCCGCATGGACATGGGCAGGATTGAAATAGATCTTATCCCTCGGTCCCGCCACCTCGATCGCATCAAGCGAATAGGGTGCTGCAGTACCGTCTTCCTTCAGCCGGGCATCGATCTTATGGAGGATCCGTTCATTATCATCCACATAGTTCGCTACGGTATCTCCCCGCTTATAGGACATGGCGATCGGAGAGTTTATCTTTGCCTCACCGAGAACCGGAATGGTAAAATCGAATTGGTCATCCTTCATCATGCGACTCCTTGTTCAGCTGCGCTTTGAACTGTTCAAAGCGCGTTTCTGCATAGTTCTTAACATCCTTCTGAAACTCATCATAGAGGGCTATGAGATGCATCCCCGCCGGTGTGATCACCGCTCCCGGTCTGCGGTCCCCGCCCTTTCTCCGCTCAAGTATCTGCTGACCCAGATCATCCTCCAGAGTCTTGAGCATACTGTGTGCTTTGGAGTAGGAGATGCCCAGCTGCAAAGCTGCGCTTCGTATCGAGCCCTCCTTCACGATCTCCTGCAGCAGCCACAGTACGCCGATCCCCATGAACTTCTCATCTTTTCCGTCAACAAGATAGATCTTGAGCTTCAGCTCCATAGCTCACCCGCTGCCTTGAACAGCTGAGCATAGAGATCTTCGATATGTTCGATATCGACACTGGCAAAAGCGATCCTCAGGTAGGTCCCGCCGATGGAGATCGTACCGATCCCATAGGAATCAAGCAGATGGTTCCTCAGCTCTTCAGCATCACCCTTGCAGGTGAAGGTCATGAAATAGCCTGAATTGAACGGCAGAGGCTTGAGCATATCCGAATCTGCATACGCTGCCAGCGTCTGTTTGACCTTCTCATACCGTGCTTTGAGCAGTGCGAAGGCGTCTGCCTTCTCCTGCGCATAGGTCGGACTGAGCATGCCCTTGAGGATCAGGGACTGGGCAGGGCGGCTGCTGTTCGAGATCGAAGACCTGATCGCTCCCATGGTCTTCTTGATCAATGCCTCATACTGTGCGCCACTCATACCCTTTGCCCCATAGGTGATGAACCCGACTCGGAAGCCCCAGACGAAGTCCTCTTTGGTCGATCCATCGACCTTGACGGCAAGGATGTTCTCATGCAGGTCTGCCAAAAGAGCGAAGAGTGATTCGGTAGCGGTCTCTTCCTCGAAGAAGAGGCCGAAGTAGGCATCATCCGATATGATCAGCAGTCTCTTACCCTTCTGTGCGTGTCGTTCCAGCAGTGCGGCAAGAGCTGCAGCTTCCTCGCGGGAAGGAGAGTATCCGGTAGGATTGTTGGGGAAGTTGAGGATGAGTGCGACCCTGTCACCTTCGATCGATGAGATCGTACGATCCAGCGCATCGAGGTTGAGCCTTCCCTGCTCTGAGAAGAAGGGAAAGGGGACGATCGATGCTTCTCTGCGCTCTTCAAAGATCAGGCGGTAGTTCCCCCAGAACATATCGGGGATGATGATGCTGTCACCTGCATCCAGAAAGAGATCTGCGATCATGAGGATACCGTGGGTGAGTCCACTCACGACCACCGGTGATGATATGGGCTTGCCAGCAAGAGAGGGATTCTTCTCGAGCAGCTGATCCTTCCAGGCGGCTCGAAGCGCAGGATCCCCTGCGGTCGGCGCATAGGAGAAGATCTCATTCGGACTCAGACCGTCTGTGAGATCGAAGATCGACTTGAGGTACATCGGATCACTGCCGATCTTTGCCATACCGACAGTGGCATTATAGGTGGTAGCTTTCTGTTTGGCTTCAGCGGACTGAGCGACGATCCCTTTGGGAAAGTACATGCGTCTCCCAAGATCCGATAACAGAGCCCCTGCGGTGGTCCCCTCGAGCATCTCATTCAATTCTGCGGCAATACTGTTCATCAACTCCTCCTACTAGAGCATATGTGCGTTGTGTTACCAGATACTATATCAAGTTTCCGGCAATGTGAATATCAGGGTACGGCCTGTATGAGTTAATTCTTCTGTAGTGAACCACCTGCAGTCACTGCGGTGCATCCTCGAGCATGGTGGTGAACTCCTGTTCCGCCACGATCCGGACCCCGAGCTTCTGGGCTTTGGCCAGCTTGCTCCCGGCACTGCTGCCGGCAAGCAGATGGGTGGTCTTTCCCGTGACCGAACTGACGACCCTCCCCCCGCGTGCTTCGATCAGCTTCTCAGCGATCGATCTCGGCTGATAGTGCTCGAAACTGCCGGTGACACACCAGACCTGGTCGGTGAAGACCTGAGGGAGAGAGGGCTGTTCACTCTGCTGCTCACAGAAGGAGAGACCGACAGCCTTCATCTCTTCGATCTGATCGAGCACGGCAGGGTCTGAGAACTCGCGTATGATAGTCTGCGCCGTCTTCTCCCCGAACCCTCTGATCCCGGTAAGCTGCTCAGCCTCTCCGTGCTGTGCCAGCTCGATCAGCTGATCGATCGAGCGTATCCCGCTTTTGATCAGCAGCTGCGAGGCTTTCTTGCCGACCTCGGGGATCCCGAGAGACCTGAGCACGACCTCATAGGGCCGATCGAGACTCTCTCTGATGCTCTTGCTGATCTGCTGCACCTTCTTCGGGCCGAACCCCGGTTCACTGATCAGCTGCTCATAATCGATATGATACAGATCAGCGGGATCTCTGGCCAGTTTCCTGCTGATGAGCGTTCGTATGGTCTCAGAACCGAGACCGTCGATATCCATCTGTCCCTTCCCCACGAAGAAGGTCAGTCTGCCATAGACCTGATCAGGACAGTCATGATCGGTACAGAAGTGATGCGCTCCCTGCCTGATCAGCGGACCGCCGCAGGAGGGGCAGCGCTCCGGCATGTGCCACAGGCGATTTCCCTGTTCATTCTTCTCGATCACCCGCTCCACGGCCGGGATGACATCTCCGCGCTTGGATACCGAGACCGTATCCCCGATACACAGTTCGAGCAGTTCGACGTAATCCTGGTTATGGAGGGTCACATTCGAGACCGTGGACCCGCCGATGAGCACCGGTTCGATCCGTGCCACAGGGTGGCGCGTCCGGTCCTGCCGATCTGCACATCGATCGCCGTCACGACACTCTCAGCCATGGGCGCCTCGAACTTGTAGGCGATAGCCCATCTGGGATGATGGCCGGTATACCCGAGAGACTCCCGCACCGGGAACTCATTGACCTTGATCACCAGCCCGTCTATCTCATAGGGAAGCGATCCACGTTCCCGCGCTGCATCCTCAAGATACCCGGTGAGGGCATCGCTGGAGCTGCAGATGTGGTAGCGGGGATTGATGATGAACCCCAGCAGCCTCAGATCATCAAGAAGTTCCGCATGGGTCTCCGGCTGCATCTGTCCGTCAGAGAAGAACCCCTCATAGACGAAGATACGCAGGGCAGCCGTGCGACCTCACTGCTTCTGATCCTGCGGATCGTACCTGCGGTCAGATTCCTGGGGTTGGCATACTCGATCTCCATGGTGCTGTTCAGCTGCCTGAAGTCTTCTCTGGTGAGAAAGATCTCACCTCTGACGGCAACGGTCACCGCACGCTTCAGGCGCAGCGGCACCTCCCGGATGGTCCTGACATTCGAGGTCACATCATTGCCTACATACCCGTTGCCCCGGGTGACCGCCCGAACCAGCAGACCATCTTCGTAGTAGAGCACGATCGAGACGCGTCGATCTTCTCTTCGATCACGAAACTCAGCTGCTGTTCGACCCGCTTCTCTATCCGTTCCATCCAGGAAGTGATCGCACTCTCCGCATACGCCTTATCGAGACTCAGCACAGGGATGGTGTGAGGGACCTCAGGCAGATCTGCACTCAGATCACTGCCCACACGAAGGGTCGGAGAATCGGCTCTGACCAGATCGGGATGTTCCCTCTCAAGCTGCAGCAGGGTCTCATACAGTGCATCATAGGTCTGATCACTTACCTCGGGAGTCCCCTGTGCGTAGGAGGTGTTCATGCTGTTGAGCTCTTCGATGAGTCCGTCCATCCTCGCTGTGATCTGCTGATCTCCTGTATCCATGTCAGCTCCTTCATATCTATCGCATATATACAGCACCGCATCATTGCGGATATACTCATGTACATGGTATTTTATCATAAAGAGGAACAAAAGTCATGAATACCGTCACCTACATCACAGCCATGCAGCGACCGAAGATGTTATACGGATATATCCTGCGATCGACCATCGCTCACGGGACGATCACCGATATCGTGCTCCCCGATCTCTCAAAGGATTTTCTGATCATCACCGCCGGCGATATCCCCGGTTCCAATGCACTGCGTGTGTTCGATGAGATCGTCCCGCTGCTCTCGGGAGAGCAGATCAGCTACCGGGACCAGCCGATCCTGGCGGTATTCGGTCCTGACAAGGAATCGGTCACCCTTGCCGTCTCACGTATCGCAGTCAGCTATGAAGCATCCGAGAGCTTCGATCCCGACCCGGCGGAGACCAATACCGGCCGACAGAGACATATATCCTGGGGAGGTCCTCAGGATATCCTCCAGCAGGCCGAGGATGTGGTCGAGTATACCTACATGACAGGTTCCCAGCGATCACCGGTCGGACCTCCCGTCGGCGCCTTTGCCGAGCCCACCGATGCCGGCATGGAGATCACCACTTCCAGCATATGGCCGTTTCATGTGCGCAGCACCGTATCCGAGGTGTGCGGCCTGCCGAAGAGGAAAGTCATCATACATCAGCTTCCCTATACCCCCACGGTCGGGGAGCACCTGATCTATCCATCGATCTATGCAGCCCTCGCCGCGGCAGCCGCTTCGGCGTCCGGGCGCCCTTCCAGGATCATAGACCCCTATCCTGCCTTCCGCCCGGAACTGATCATCACCCGGAGGACAGCCCTCAATGCCGAGCATCTGCCCTCTGCAGAGTCAGTCGATGTGCAGATCAATCAGGGGGCGTTCCCGCTCTTCGCCGATGAGATCATCGAACATGTCATAGCGGGGATCACCCCCTCCTATGGGCTTGATGCCTTTGAGGCGACCATCCATACCGTAAAGACCCCGGCAGCCCCGAGAAGCTACTACCAGGGACTCTGTTTCCCCCTTGCCCTGTTCAGTAGTGAAGCCCATGCTGCCAACCTCGCCCTCTACAGCAACATGAATCCGGTGAACTGGCGGCTTCGCACCCTTGAGGATGCGGTGAAACGACCTGCCCATGTACTGCGGCTGCGCTCTGTGATCATGAAGGACCTGCTCGAACAGACGGTCAAGCGGTCGGACTTCTCGAGGAAGTATGCCGTCTATGAGATGCAGAAGAGAAGGAACAGGCTCATCTCCACCTTCACCGGCTACTCACGGGGTATCGGGATCGCTTCGGGCAGGGGGATCAACGGATTTTCCACCCACTTCGCCTGCGAACGCAACTACGCGGTGAGTGTGCGACTGGATGTGAACGACCAGGTCACCATCACCACGAGCATCATGTACTCACCGGCTGAAGTGCTGTGGCGCACAGCAGCCGGGACCCTACTGGGAGTCAACCCGGCGCAGATACAGATCAGGACATCACAGAACGAGTCGGCTAATTCCGGACCCGATGTGCTGCATCGGGACAGTACGATCATCTCAGTGCTCATCACACGCTGCTGCGAATCGATCAAGAGCCAGCGGTTCAAGGAACCGCTGCCGATCACCGTCAAGCGGAGCCTCAAGAGAGCAGGAGTTTCAGCTCAGGAACCGGTCAAGAGGCCCCTGTTCCACTATGTCTCCTGGGGTGCTCTCGCCCTGGAGCTTGAGATCGACCCGGTCCTGCTCAGACCGGTCATCTACGGAGTCTGGTGCACCCTCTCGTGCGGCAGCCTGTTCGACGAGCAGGCCATGACCAACGCGATCTGCAGCGTGATCCAGGATGAGCTCACCGTACTCACCCGTTCCGAGACCGGGAGCATCACCATCGATGCGATCGATATCGCCTTCACCGTGCATGAAGAGACCCTCTCAGTCAATCCGATCCCCAATGTGCTTGGACTGCTGCAGGCCGCATACACCTCTGCCCTGACGCAGGCGATGAACCGGAGCTTCACCTCGATACCATCAGGTCCGCAGGAGATCTTTGAGGCCATAGGAGAGTAATCATGAAGATATCGTGTCTGCTGAACAGCAAGCCTGTCGATTTTACGACCTATTCGGACAAACCGCTCAACCTGCTGCTCAGTGAAGAGTCAGAGGTGACCTCGATCACCCCTGGATGTTCGAAAGGCAGGTGCGGCAACTGCATCGTACTCATCGATGAGAAACCCAGACTCTCCTGTCTGGTCCCCGCGTTTCAGATCAGAGGGAAGAGCATCCAGACCTTCGAGGGCTTCGCGAAGAGTAAATGGTTCACCGATATCAGGAGGGCATACGAGAAGCATGCCATGCATCCGTGTCCCTACTGCTATGCGGCAAAGTCCCTGCTCATCCACTCCATCATCTCCGATAACACCGACCCGAGTCCCGAAGAGATCCTGCAGGCGATGAAGATCAACTCCTGCACCTGCATCAGTGAAGACCATCTCGTTGAGATCGTGAAGACCGCCAGTATGTTCAGAAGGAGAAGACGCCGTGTACGAAGGAGTTAGAGCACCGGCGGTATTCACCCCGGCAACGATCAATGAGGCACTCGATATCTACCAGAGGTATCCCAGGTCCGTGCTCTGGGCAGGAGGTACTACCCTCATGGGGCAGCTTCGTCCCTACCCGAGCCATGACAACCTCGATATCCTCTATCTCGGAAACGTGAAGGAACTCCACCGGATCAGCAGGAACGAGCGCTATCTGGAGATGGGCAGCATGGTACCGATCCAGAGGTTCCTTGCCGTAGGACAGCATATCCTGCACCCGGTACTCTCCGATGCCTGCCGGCAGCTCGGACCGGAGATCATCAGAAGTCAGTCCACCGTCGGGGGCAACCTGTGCCACCCGAGTCAGCGGCTGAACATCGGGACAGCCCTCATGGTACTGGAATCACAGGTGGAGATCAGGGACTCCCAATCGGCCAAGGCCTCCACCCGCTGGGTACCTGTCAACCGCCTCTATAAGCGTGACGGCAGTCTCGGGCTGATCCACGGAGAGATCGTCACCCGCATCCGGGTCTTCTTCGAGGAGGCGAACTTCCAGCTCTTCCGATCCCTTGGCAACCCGTTCTATCATCCAGAACTGGCGGTACTGTTCGCCGTGTTCGCCAAATACGAGAAGTCCACGATCTCAGAGTTCCGGTTCGCCCTCTCCTTCCCGATGATCGACATCATCCGCAGCAAGGACCTCGAGACCGCTATCACCAGCAAGGATCTGCCGCTCTCCTCGAAGGAGATCAGCCACCTCTCAACAGAGCTCTACGAAGTGATCAGAGCCTACTCGACCAAGATCAGCAGTGTGCAGAAGACGCGTGCCTGCCGGGCCTTCGAACAGGCCCTGCAGGACCTGAATGCCCAGGTACTCATGTCATGATGACTGCCTGCACAGTAGTAAACCCGCTTTACATGCGGGTGCCTCATCGATATAGTTGGAAGATACCGATCATTCAGAAACCATAGCAAACCTGAGGGACGTACATGACAGATTTTGTCCATCTCCATAACCATACGGATTTCTCTCTTCTTGACGGGGCCGCACCGATCGGCCGCCTGGTCGCAAAGGCCAAAGAACTGGGCATGCAGCATCTTGCGATCACCGACCACGGGAACATGTTCGGGGCCCTTCGCTTCTATACCGAATGCCGCAAACAGGGGATCAAACCCATCATAGGCTGTGAGTTCTACATCGCCCCGGGATCCCGCCTGATCAAGTCAGGCACCGAACACGGGAACAAGTACTACCACATGGTGCTGCTGGCAACCAATGAGCAGGGGTATAAGAACCTCATGCTGCTGAGTTCGAAGGCCTACACCGAGGGGTTCTATTACAAGCCGCGGATCGATGATGAGCTGCTCGAACTGCATCATGAGGGGCTCATCTGCACCTCTGCCTGCCTTGCCGGGGAGATCTCGGTTCATCTGAAGAACGGCGATCACGAGCTGGCACGACAGCGTGCTCTCTACTACCGCGATCTCTTCGGAGCGGACTCCTATTTTCTGGAACTGCAGGATCACGGGATCCCCGACCAGAAGCTGGTAAACCCCCGGATGGTCAAGCTCTCACAGGAGACCGGCATCCCGCTGATCGCGACGAACGACATCCACTATGTGGAGCAGGATGATGCCAATGCACAGGACATCCTGATCTGTATCGGGACCAACAGGAAGAAGCATGAACAGGGG
>LQAF01000287.1_pt1 | contig 10263 bp, 9 predicted proteins | sample 1535781 | NCBI WGS metagenome assembly LQAF01 (sample SAMN04331583, study PRJNA305678) | bioreactor metagenome | isolation source: bioreactor_2 inoculated with Wadden Sea sediment 2nd replicate of a... | place: Germany:Bremen
GTCCTTGGCCCAGACAATCCCCTTACCCAGATTTTTTTCACCGAATTTCGCCATGAAATTCAGAACGTTCGGCAAGGTGTCTGCCCCCGGGATCAGCTCAAGAAGATGCATGTACCGGACCGGATTAAAAAATGGGTGCCCATGAAATGCTGTTTGAATTCATCAGAAAACCCGTCGGTGATGTCTTTGAGGGGGATGCCGGAAGTGTTGGTGGTGACGATGGAACCGGATTTACGGATTTTTGCCACCTTTTCAAACAGGCTGCGTTTGATGTCCAGCCGTTCCACCACCACTTCCACGATCCAGTCGCAGTCGGCCAGTTTGTCGATGTCATCCTCCAGGTTGCCGATGGTGATCAGCCCGGCATCTTTTTTGTTGAAAAACAAGGAGGGAGAGGATGCCAGGGCCGCATCCAGACCGGCCTTGACCATCCGGTTCCGGGCCGCCGGGTCATTTTTTTCTTCGTTTTTCAAGTCAAACGGAACAATGTCCAGAAGCAGTACCTTAACACCGGCACCGGCCAGCAGGGCTGCAATGCCCCCGCCCATGATACCGGACCCGATGACCGCGGCCTGTCTGATTTTTCTTGCCATGATGTCCTCCTGCAAAAAGGGTGATTATTGGTAATTCAAACGTCATATTTATGAATGAGTATTCATTTTTGAGTAACAGAAAAACGCCAGGATTGTCAAGGAAAATTATTTTCGGAACGATGCGGGATAATCACATTCAATTTCAGATTGTTAGGGTATGGATTCCGGGTCATGCCATCCGGGTGTATTCCCCATGCCGGGAAAACCTGATGAATGAATTATCATTCATGATTAAAAAACCCGGCGGATCTTGAAAAAACATCCGGCTTCTGTTACGCTCCAACGTTGATTTTTTCATATATCGGAATTTTCCGTAATAGATGGAGACCTGTCCATGCCCCGGATACCCTTAAAGATTCAAGCATTTTCAATTCTGAACATCGCTTCAGTCGTCGGTCAAATTCTCAAGCTTCAGCAGCCATCCGGAGAGATTCCCTGGCACGAGGGCGGCAAAACAGACCCGTGGGACCTGGTGGAATCCGCGATGGGCCTCAACATTGCCGGGCACGCCAATTCGGCCCGCCGGGCCCTTGAATGGCTTGTCCGGCACCAAAATTCGGACGGCTCCTGGTTTTCCGCGTATATGAACGGTATCCCCCAGGACCGCACCCGGGAAGCCCATATGGCCTGCTACCTGGCTGTAGGCCTGTTTCACGCCTATTTGGTCACAAGAGACCGGTCCTGGCTGGCCGACTTCCGGGATCCCATGGAAAAGGGGGTCGACTACGCCCTGGGCCTGCAGGCTACCACCGGAGAAATTCACTGGGCAAGGAGCCCGGAAGGAAAGATCGATCCCATGTCATTGCTTGCCGGATCTTCTTCCGTGTACATGAGCCTGAAATGCGCCTTGAACATCTGCCGGATTATAGGCCGATCCCGGCCGGACTGGGAAGCGGCATGGGCCCGGCTGGGGCACTCTCTCAGGGAGAACCTGCACAGCTACAACGTGAGCAAATCCCGGTTTTCCATGTACTGGTTCTATCCCATCCTGTGCGGGGCAATCCAGGGAGACAAGGCCCGTGCCCGAGTAGATAAATACTGGCAGAAATACATGATTGACGGCCAGGGAACCCGGTGCGTATCGGATCAGCCTGGGTGACCATTGCGGAAACTTGTGAACTGGTACTGACGCTTCACGCCATGGGCAACCGGGAAAAAGCCCGAATCGTATTTTCCTGGATCCAAGACCGGGTCTATGAGGACAAGACCTTCTGGTGCGGATATACCTATCCGGACATGGTGATCTGGCCTGAAGAAAAGATCTCCTGGACCAATGCCGTGGCCCTGATGGCGGCGGATGCGCTCTATAACCTGACCCCTGGAGCCGGCCTGTTCTGCCATGAAAACTGGCAGGGGGCGGTTTTCAAAGGGATCTGACATGAGACGGGATTTACGGCCTTGGTATATCAAAAAAACATGGTACCGGCTTCAGCATCTGTATGTCCGCCATTACCTGGTGCCCCAGCTGACCTGCCTGGGGGATCACCCGTTTATTATTAAACCCTGGCACATTGAATTGTTCGGCGGCCCCATCCGCATCGGCTCCCATGTGACCCTGCTGGGATGTTCGGACAAAAAAACCCGACTGACGGTGTGGTCTGACAAGACCGACGTCCCGGGGATTACCATCGGGGACCATGTGCTCATATCGCCGGGCGTCCGGATCAGTGCGGCCCACAGCATCACCATCAGCGATTCCTGCATGCTGGCCAGCCATGCCTATATCACGGATTCCGACTGGCACGGCATCTATGACCGCTCCCTGACGTCAACGGAAACCTACAGCGTGGTGCTGGAAGAAAATGTGTGGATTGGTGATTCCGCCATTGTGTGCAAGGGGGTCCGGGTTGGCCGCAACAGCATTGTGGGGGCCGGCAGTGTTGTCACCTGTGATATTCCACCCAATGTCATTGCCGCAGGCAATCCTGCCAGAATCCTCCGTCATCTGAACCCGGAAAAAAACTCATCACCCGGAAGGACCGGTATCAGAACACGGAAGAAATGACCCGGTATCTGGAGGCATCGGAAAAAACCGCGCTCAAAGGCAATACCCTGACGGGATGGCTGAAATCCCTGATTTTCCCGGAGGGATAGCGCACCTGCCAATGCACTGCCCGGTACCAGACCAAACCATGGGGCCTCTTCACGGGAAACGGTTCAAATGGGCCGGAAGACTTATTTTTCCCGCAACCCATTGAACAGAATGGATAACCGGGCCAGGGAAGGCGCGATTTTTTCCAGGTCAAAGGCATGGACATCTTCGGCCAGGGTCTGTCCGAATTGAGTAAACGCGGGCAGGTCAAACCGGCGGCCCAGTACGATGAAATGATCGGCTATGGCCTGGGCGTCGGATATGATCACCCCTTCCTGGGCTCCGGGCATCAGCGGCTCGATGGTTTCCAGAAGGTGAGGCAGCAGGTCGGGATGGCGGACAACCGCCCCCTGAACCAGAGATTCGGACAGCGCCGCATGGCAGGCGGACCGGTTTTCATCCGGACCCGGGGCCTCAGAGATCTGTTGGGTGGGTGGTTCATTCCGGCTGACGGCCACACCGGGCAGAATAATGGTAAAAGTGCTGCCACTGCCGGGCCGGCTGTCAACCTCAATACGGCCTTTCATCAATGCCACCAGCTGCCTGCAGATGGTCAGTCCCAGACCGGTGCCCCCGTATTTTCGTGTGATGTCGGTGTGTTCCTGTTCAAAAGACTCGAAAATCAGCTGCTGTTTGTCTTCGGCAATGCCGATGCCGGTATCCTTCACCTGAATCACCAGCTCCACGGCATCGCACTTGATCCTGTCCGAGACGGTCGCTGACAGGCGGATCTGTCCTTGTTCCGTAAATTTGACCGCATTTGCCACAAGATTGGTCAGTACCTGGCGCAGACGCATGTCGTCCAGCATCAAAAAATCCGGCAGCTGGTCATCCATATGAATGGAAAAATCCAGTTGTTTGTGTGCCAGTTTGACCCTGAACAAATGATGAATCTCGTAAAATAGCGTGGTCAGGGATACGGGGGTGGTCTGGATGTCGATCTTTCCCGCCTCGATTCTGGAAAGGTCCAGCAGATCGTTGATCAGGCCCAGCAGAAGTTTTCCGGAGGTGATGACCGCCTGAAGATAATTTTTCTGCTGGGAATCTGTAGCCATGGCAGACAGCACCTCGCTGAAACCGATTATGGAGTTGAGCGGAGTTCGGATTTCATGGCTCATGTTGGCCAGAAATTCACTTTTGGACTGATTGGCTTTTTTGAGTTCCTGTTCCTTCTGTTTTCTGACCAGGACCTCGTTGTTCAGAGCCTGGTTCAGCAGGGTCAGATTCCGGGTCCGTTCCGCCACCCGGTTTTCCAGCTCCTGGTGGGACTGCTTCAGTGCCTGTTCCGCCCGTTTGCGCAGGGTAATGTCCCGGACATTGACAATCACGCCCTGGACAGCCGGGTGGTCCAGCATGTTCCGGGCGATGGATTCCAGGATAAGATAATTCCCGTCCCTGTGAAGGTAGCGCTGTTCCGCAGTCGGGTCCGGATGCGGCAGGATACCCTGAACACGCCGCTTAAAGCGGTCTCCGGCCACCTGCAGGTCATCCGGGTGTAAATTGTCCAAGACATTGGTGCCCATGAGGGATTCAGGGGTATATCCCAGTATCCGCCCGGTTGAGGGACTGACATATTTGAAATACCCCTGATCATCAAGAACCCAGATCATATCACTGGCATTTTCAATCAAAGCCCGGAAATGCTGTTCACTGTGCTTCAGGCTGTAAGGGTTTCTTTGAGTTGTCCCGCCATTTGATTGAATTTGGTTGCCAAATGCCCGAATTCATCTTTGGTCTGGACCGGAATCCGGGTATCCAGATCCCCTTTGCCGATTCTGTCCGCTCCCTGAACCAGATCCTTCAAGGGCCGGGTGAGCCGCCGGGTCAAAAGCATCAGGACCATGGAAATAATGAATCCCACAAAAACGCCCATGCCATAAAGAAGCGGCCGCATGCGATCCGCCACCCCGTAGATTTCCTGCATCGGGTCCACCGCCAGGATATGCCATTCCCAGGGTTCGAAATAAACGGATTTGGCCAGCACAGGTTCCCGTCCCATGGTCATTAAAAGCCTTGGGGCGCTGTTTAAAAGATCAGAAAACCAAGGGGTATCGTAGACCGTGGTATGGAGTACGTTCGGGTCCGGATGAGAGACGATCCGGCCTTTTCCGGTAACAATGACCATGTACCCGAGTTTACCAACGCCGATATCGCCAATACCGGTCACGGCATCCATCTGCGCCTTGGTGATACTGGCGGTAATGTCTGCCAGTCCATAGTCCCGAAGCATTTTCTCCTGGGATGAGACAATGACCATGGCTTCGGACAGCCGGGTGTCCAGCCAGGTCTCTCCCAGGTTCACCAGCGCAGTCCGGGAAAAAAAATAGGTGGTTTCAACAATCACCCACAGCGAGACAATGACCAGAGGCAGGGTGGTCAACAGAATTTTGCCATAGGTTTTCATGTCAAATTCTTTATCACCCCTGAAATGTTTTGCAAATAAAAAATTTATGGTTATCATGGTCCCTGAAAATCGAAAGATCGTGTCAAGCGAAAAAAACTTTGACCGCTTGACTCACAAACAGACCGAGGAAATAAAATGGATCAAAAACCCTTATTGGAAATATTCTCCGATTACAATTGACCCTGGTGCTATTTCATTACCGGGCGTATTGAAAAACTGCGGCAAAACTTTGATATGGAAGTCATCTGGCGGGCATATCCATTGAATCCGGACATTCCGGAGCTGGGAATGACGTTGACACAACTGTTCAGGGAAAAAGGCCTGATCGTGGATATAAAGAAGGTCATGAATGGATTGAAAAAAACTGCTGCCGATTCAGGGCTTCCCATAGGGGATCGGCGCCATATTTACAACACCCGCCTGGCCCATGAAGCCGGACTCTGGGCGCAAAGTCTGGGAAAAGGGCATGCATTTCACCAGGCCGCATTTCAGGCCGCGTTTGTGGATGATCGGAACCTGTCATCAAAATCCGTGCTCTTGGATCTGGCAGACACCGTCGGCCTGGATCCCAAAATCGCTGTAACAGTGGTGGAAAAACGGCTGTTTTCTGATGCCGTGGATGCGGACTGGCGCCTGGCGGAACAGCAGAACATTTCCGTGGTGCCCACCCTGATCATGGGAACGGAACGGCTGGTAGGGGCACGACCTTACGGGGCCATGGAAAAGCTGGTGGCCCGCCATATGTCATGAATCAATGTTTGCGGTCGGCATGATGCGAAAGACAATTGTGAAAAATTTCGGGATCTGATACACACCCGGTATGACATTTCGACTCTCAGATATTATGGATCTGGATTTTCTGCTGGCGCAGGATGAGCATTCGGACGTCTCAGAATCCGCTGAGCAGAAGGCGGCCCGAGACCGGGACATTTATCGTCAGGCGGGCGGAGATCATCTGTCAGATACCGACCTGATAACCGTCTGGCTGTCTTATCGCAAAATGCTGTATCTGGCCCAGACCGGCCCCGGAGGGTATCAGCGCCTGCCGGGACGGCTGTTCAACGACCTTTTCACCTGGACGGGCCGAGGTCTGGCACTGGCCGGGGGATTAGCCGGTCTATTCCTGGCATATGGGTTTCTGGCCTATCACGGAATCCGGCCGGTGAACGTGGCCGTGTTTTTTTCGTGTTTGTGTTGATACCGGCGTTATTTTTTCTTTTTTCCTTAATCGGTTTTCTGTTTCACCATATCCGGGGATCCGGCACAAACTCACGGGGAATGTCCGCCCTGGTGTCCAGCCTGCTGTTTGAGCGGGGACCCGGCATACTCGAACGGCTGCGGATGAAACCGGAAAAAAAGCCTGCAGAAAATGGGCGTACCCGCCTGGATGAGGCGCTGTTTTTCCTCCGTAAGAAAAAACAGGTCTATGGCGATCTTTTCTTCTGGCCTTTGGTGATCCTGGTATCTTTGTTTGCGCTCTCTTTTTCCTTAGGAGCCCTGGGAGGCACAGTGTTCCGGGTGACTTTCAGCGATGTGGCATTCGGATGGCAATCCACCCTGACAGCCACTCCGGCGATGGTCCATGACCTGGTGACACTGGTGTCGATGCCCTGGACCGGATGGGTGCCGGACATCCTGACCGGACCAACCCTGGACCAGATAGACGGCTCCCGGATTGTCCTGAAGCAGGGAATTGCCGCCCTTGCCACAAGAGACCTGGTGTCCTGGTGGCCGTTTCTGTGCCTGAGCATGTTATGTTATGCCATTTTCCCCCGTCTGCTGATCATAGGGGGAGCAGTCATGGCCCACCGATCAGCCATGAAGCAGTTTGATTTTCAACAGCCCCGGTTCCGTCGTCTGATTGTCCGCATGAAATCGCCGATCATGGATATCGGGGTTGAAGAAAAAACCTCCCCCCGGCAGGGGGCAGCGCCGGCGTCTGAGCGGATCCATCAGTCCCACGGACCGGAGCAAAGGCCTGGAAAAGCGGTTTCAGAATATAAAAAATCGTCTGACCCGGTTAATGAAACTCCGCACCCGAACGCCGGAATGATGGAACCGGATCCTTCAGAAATCGGCCCGTCATTCGTAGGAACTCCGGCCTTAGTACTGGCCCCGGCACCGGCCTGGAACCAGGCATCCGCAGATCGGATTTCGCAGCTTCTGGCCCGGCAGTTTCTGCTGGATGTCCGGCAGGTGATTTTTGTGGAACAGGACATGGCAGCGGATTCCCGTGTGCTGGGACCGGAGGTGCTGGACGGGGCCGATCCGGTGATTTTCCTTCAAGAGGTTTGGCAGCCGCCTATCCGGGGGCTGCTTCATTATCTGGTGCAGCTCAAGCAGGGGGTACTGCAGGAGAAAAACGTCTGGATACTGCTGACCCGGGCTCCGGAGGAGGACAACCTGGGTGTGGATGACCGGGAGGTGGAAGTAGCCGTGTGGCAAAACCGCATCCTGGAACTGAACCACCCGGACATTCTGGTGGAAAGGATCCGGCCATGAACACGGCTATTCCTGAATTTGCCGTACTCGGACATCCCAATGAAGGCAAATCCGCAGTGGTATCCACCCTGACCGAAGACGACCAGGTGCGGGTCAGCCCGGTGCCCGGGGAAACCACAGTGTGCCGGACCTATACCGTGAAAATCGACGGAAAAGAGATCATCCGGTTTGTAGACACTCCGGGGTTCCAGGTGCCGCGGCAGACCCTGGCCTGGTTCACTGCTTATCGCGGAGAACCCCACCAAATTTTGAATCAATTCATCGCAACCCATGAATCCGATCCGTTTTATGCCGACGAGGTGGAGCTGTTCCGCCCGGTGGCTCGCGGGGCGGGGATTATTTACGTGGTGAACGGGTCCAGGCCTGTCAGGGCAGACGATCTGGCGGAAATGGAGATCCTGCGGCTCACCGGCCGACCCCGCATGGCGGTGATCAATTCCAAACAGTCGGATACTGACTATACAATGGGCTGGCGCAGCGAGTTTGCAAAACATTTTAACAGCATTCGAATTTTCAACGCCAATACCGCCCATTTCCACGACCGCATCAAGATACTGGAAAGCCTCAAATCCATCGACCAGGACTGGGAACCAGTTCTGGGCCGGGTGATCCAGGCGTTTCAGGCTGAATGGGAAAAACGCAACCGTCTGGCCAGCGCCTATATCACCCATGCCATTGAAAAAAGCATCCGGTTTTCCGTGATCCAAGGTCTAAATGTCCATGATGACCCGGTCCTGGCGAAGGAAAAAGCAGCCGGAACCTATCGGGAACAGGTTCAGGCCATTGAAAAATCGATGTTCCATCATATCCGCTCCCTGTTCAGGCACCGGGTGTATGAGGTGTCACTGCCCGAGTATTCCGTGCTCCAGCATGATCTGTTCTCCAAAAAAACCTGGGAACTCCTGGGATTGACCAAAACACAGCTGGCCGCTGCCGGGGCTGTTCTGGGGGGGACCATGGGCGCGGTGGCGGATACGGCGGCCCATGGCCTGACCTTTGGCATGTTCACGGCCATCGGCGGGCTTCTGGGTGCGGGATCCGCCCTTCTGGGTGGCCGGCGGGTGGCAGACAAAAGCCCGGCCGGCATCCGGCTGGGCGGGGACCAGATCCAGGTGGGTCCCAATGAAAATCTCCAGTTTCTCTATGTACTGCTGGACCGAGCCCTGATTTATTACGCCCATATCATCAATCGGCCCCATGGCCGGCGGGGGAAAAAAATATCACGGATATCAGTGATGGCACGGTGCAGAAGAGGGGGCTTACCACGACACTGACCCCGGCCCGGCGCCAGGTCTGCGCCAGGTATTTCAAAGCGGTCAAAGGCAGGAAACGCATCAAGGACAAAAAAGCGGCGCTGGCGTTTGCCGCACTGGTTCAGTCCCTGCTCGAAGAAATTTCACACAAAACCGACTGAAAGGAGGGGATCCCCCCATGTTGTCCCATCTGTTCCGCCCGATTCAAATCGGGAACCTCACGGTGAAAAACCGGTTGATGATGTCTGCCATGAGTATCAATTTCGGGGTGGACAGCCACTGCCATGTGACCGACCCGCTCATCGCCTATTTTGTGGAACGGGCAAAAGGCGGGGCCGGCATGATGCTGGTGGGAGGTGGCAGCGTCCATCCCGGAGGCCAGGAATTGCCAGACCTGCCTCAGATGTACGAGGACGGCTGCATTCCGGCGCTGAAACGGATGGTGAATCAGGTCAAACCCCATGGGGCACGGTTCGGGGTCCAGCTCATGCACGGAGGACGTCAGTCCTACCTGCCGGAAAAGGTGGCCCCGTCCGCCATTCCGGCCCCGGCCGTGGTCAAAGGTGAAGTGCGCGCCCTGACTGTGACAGAAATCCGGGATCTGGTGGCCTGCTTCGGGGATGCGGCAACGCGATGCAGAGAAGCAGGGTTTGATTTTGTGGAGATCCACGGGGCCCACGGATACCTGATCAACCAGTTCATGTCGCCTAACGCCAATGTGCGCATTGATGAATACGGCGGCAGCTTTGAAACCGGACCCGGTTCATGTTCGAGATCCTGGCCGACATTCAGGCCAAAGCGGGCAGCGATTTTCCCGTAGGCATCCGTATCAACGGCAATGATTACATGGCCAACGGGTGGGAACTGACCGACGCACTGACCCTGGCCCCGCTGCTGGAAGCTGCCGGTGCTGCCTACCTGCATGTATCTGCGGGCGTTTACGGCTCCACTGAGCTGACCATCCCCTCCATGTACACCCCCCAGGGATGTTTCGTTCACCTGGCCGAGGCGGTCAAGCAGGTGGTGGATATCCCGGTAATCACGGTGGGCCGTATCAAGGATCCGCTTCATGCCGAGCAGATCATTGCCGATGGCCGGGCCGACATCGTGGCCCTGGGCCGCTCGTTTCTGGCGGATCCCCGATATCCGGAAAAAGCCCGGACCGGCAGGATGGACGAAATCCGGCCCTGTGTGGGGTGCTGCCTCGGATGCATTCATGCGGTGCTTGCCAAGGAGCCGGGCGGATGCGTGGTCAACCCGGATGTGGGCCGGGAATATCTGATCAAGGCCGAAGAATCGGTCCGGTCCCTGCCCTTGTCCCCGGTTCGGGTTCTGGTGGCCGGGGCCGGTCCGGCCGGACTGGCCGCGGCCCGGGAATTCGCCCTGGCCGGCCATGAGGTGCTCATCTGTGAACATGGG
>LQAF01000288.1_pt1 | contig 10226 bp, 10 predicted proteins | sample 1535781 | NCBI WGS metagenome assembly LQAF01 (sample SAMN04331583, study PRJNA305678) | bioreactor metagenome | isolation source: bioreactor_2 inoculated with Wadden Sea sediment 2nd replicate of a... | place: Germany:Bremen
TGTCAGGCGTTAAGAATCGCAGGTTGTTTGAGTACACACTTGCCCGCAGTTCCCCCCGGCTCAATCTCTCCCTGAAAACAAAAAATCCCCCACGGTTATAAACACGATGGAGCCGGAACAGAAAATGGGAAAAGCCACGGAGGCTGGGTAATATTTAAAGGATGATATGAGAAAATAAGATGTGAAAAGATTGGGAATGCCCACAAGACCCCCCATCCCCAGATCCCGCATTTTAACCGATTTTCCTTTTTTCACATCTGCCAGTGTAAAGAAGAGACTGGGCCAGAAGGCCACAAAGAAAACGCTGAAAAGAAAAATGGTCTTATATTCGGCCATGGCGTATTTTTCAAACACCTTTCCTGTAAAATCCGCACACCGGACACCAGAAAGAGGAGTAGCAGGGTCGCATTGAATTTTTTCAAGGACCGGGAATTTCCTTCCAGAGGATCAAAGAGAGCACCATGGGAATAAAAATGCCGAGCTTACCCACGGCCCCGGTCATGCCTGCACCGTTTTCCCGGGTACTCTTCTGAATATAAATGAAGCCGAAGCAGTAGAAAACACCTCCGATCATCCCCACGATGACGGCCCAGATGAGACTTGCGGAATGGGAAAAGGAGGCGATGCCGGAGACCACAACGCTGAAAAACTCCTCCATGAAAGAAAAGAGCGCGGAAGGAATGTCCTCCCAGGGCGGTGTTTCCCGGCAGGAGAGCATCAAGCTTAAAGAAAAAGCACTCACATAGTTGGCGCTTGTGATTGCGTAGCGGTTGAAGTTTCCGGTTTCGGTGAACTTCAGCATCAGCGCCATGAGGCTGCTGGAGAAAACGGCAAGGAAAAGAAAGATCATAGCTCAAAACCCCCGGAAAATTCTTTCCTCTACCATATCTATTAGAGGCCCTGCAATCTGTATTTTTTTATTCCGGCGGAGGGAATTCCGTTCAAAGGACCGACTTTCTCCGTAGATGCTGGATTATTGCTCCCTCTGGTTACCCATGAGGTTAAAGGCCATGACCACCGCCATAATGCTTAGCCCTGGAAATATGGAAAGATGGGGCGCAGTGAAAAGGTAATCCTTACCCTCCATGAGCAGGGTTCCCCATTCCGGATCAGGGGGCTGGACACCAAACCCGAGAAATCCCAAGGCTGACACGGCCAGAATCCCCTTGGCCATCCCCACCGTGGCAAGAACCGTCATGGCCGGCCGGACAGTGGGCAGGATATGCCGTACAATAATCATTAATGATGAAACCCCGGACAGACGCGCGGATTTGACATAGAGGGCCTCCCGGCTGGTCAGGGCAATTCCCCGGGCCAGCCGGGCATATTTGTCCAGGACACACTGCTGATGGCAAAGACAAGGTTGAGGTCTCCCGGGCCCATGATCCCGGCCAGAGCAATGGCGGCCACCATTTCGGGAAAGGCCAGAAACATGTCCGTGATGCGCATGAAAATTTCATCTGCCCATCCTCCGAAATATCCGGCAGCTACCCCCACCGCCGTGCCCAGGCAGGCAGAAATACCAACAGCGGCAAGGCCTATGCCAATGGAAATTCTCGCCCCGAAAGAATTCGGGAAAAGAGGCAGCGGCCCAGGGCATCGCATCCCATGGGGAACCGGATGCAGGGAGGGCAGAGGCGCAGGGAGGTATCCGTGGAAAGGGGATCGTTGGGGGCCATTGCCGGGCCTGCCAGCACCAGGATGGCCAGTAGCGCCAGGACCCCTGAGGCCATGCCCACGGCAGGACTCCGGAAGAAGGAGGCAAAAATACGTCCGGGAAAAGGGAACTTACGCTTATAAAATCTCATCGAATACGTATCCTCGGATCCAGAACGCTGCAGAGCATATCCACCCCGAAGTTGACAATGACAAAGAGGGCACCGGTAAACAGAACAACACCCTGGATCAGGGGATAATCCCGGTTGCAGATGGCATCCACCATCAGGCTGCCCAGGCCGGGCCAGGAAAAAACCACCTCTGTCACCACTGCGCCTTCAAGGATCAGACCGAACTCCAGGCCAACAATGGTGATCATCGGAATAAGGGTATTTTTCAGCAGATGTTTTCCCAGAATCAATGGGGATGTTGTACCCCGGGCCCGCAGGGCCAGGATGTAGTCAGATTCCAGACTCTGAATCACAGAAAGCCTTAAAAGTCTTGCAATATAGGCGGTAATGGATGTACCCAGGGTAATGGCCGGCATCACCAGATGCTGCCATCCCCCGGTCCCGAAACTGGGAAGCCAGTGGAGTTTTACGGAAAAAAGGGTGACCAGCAGGATACCCAGCCAGAAATTGGGAATGGAAAGTCCCAGTACGGACAGGGACACGGATATTGAATCCAGCCAGGATCCCCGGCCCAGGCCGGCCAGGATGCCCAGGGGCAGGGCTACGACCAGGGCGATGAATACGGAGGCTGCCGCCAGCTCAAATGTCCTGGAAAATCTTTGACGGATCAGGTGGAAGACCTCAGCCTCCTCCACCAGTGAATACCCGAAATCCAGGGACACAATACGGGAGAGCCACCGGCTGTACTGGATAAAAAAAGGCTGGTCAAGCCCCTCTTTTTCCCGAATCCATTCCACAGTAGCCCCGTCCAGCTGGCTTTCTCCACCGTAACGGGCAACGGCGATTTCCCTGGCCGCGTCCCCCGGAGCCAGCAGGATCATGGCATAGGTGAGAAAGGACGCCCCGAAAAGAACCAAGGCCAATCCTGTAATTTTTTTCATCAGGTAGCCCGTCATGGATTCCCCCTGTGTGTGTACATATGACAGCATACGGTGTGTCCGACCGTAAGCCTGACAGGAAGAGGAACCTGGTTTTCACACACCGCCGCAGAGTCCGGGCATCGGGTGTGAAAAATGCATCCTGAGGGCGGGGTTTGGACAGATGGGATATCTCCTTTGAGTACCACCCGTTTTCCTTTCCATATGCCCGGGGTAAAAGAGGCGGACAAAAGGGCCCGGGTATAGGGATGACAAGGTTTACTCAAAAGGGATGACTTTGACGCGGTCTCCAGGATCTGCCCCAGATAGATGACCCCTACCTGGGTGGCCATGCCCCTGACCAGCTCCATATCATGGGTAATGATAAAACAGGTCATGGGATATTTTTCCTTGATTTGACACAGCAATCGGGTAATCCGGATTTTGACCAGACTGTCCAGTGCGGTCAGGGGCTCGTCCAGGATGAGCAGTTCAGGCCGGGTGGACAGTGCCCGGGCAATGCAGACCCGCTGGTTCTGTCCCCCGGACGCTTGGGCGGGGAACCTTTCCAGAAGATCTGCTGACAGTCCGGTATCCCGAATAAGCGGGGCAAGAAGTGCCTGCCGTTGTCCGGCTCTCACCCCCCTGGCAGCCAGCGGTTCTTCAAGGGACTGCCCCAGAGTCAGGAAGGGGTTCAGGGCCTGGACAGGATCCTGGAACACCATCTGGGTGGACTTCATAAGCATTTTGTGAACCCCGTCGTGGAGCGGACAATTTTTTTCCCCCGGAACATCAGCCAGCCCTGGTGGAAAGGCAAAAGTCCTGCCAGGGCCATGGCCAGGGTGCTCTTTCCCGACCCGCTTTCCCCGATCAGGCAGAAAGACTCCCCTGTTTTCAGGCTTAAACATATTTGTTTCACCCCCCAGAAGAGCAGATCATGTCTGACACCTCCGGATCTGGCCCTGAATGATACCCCAAGGTTCGACATCTGAATCAGCGGTCCAGGCATGGATTTCCCCCGCTGACGCCGGTGCTGGATACTAATTCCTTGGTATACGGGTGTTTCGGTTGTTTAAAAAGACTGTCCACCGGCCGGGTTTCGACGATGGTGCCCCGGTGCATCACCGATATCCGGTCACAGAGATGGGCTGCCATGGCAAGATCATGGGTGATGAGGACAAATGTGGTTTGGCGTGTCTGTCTCAGCCGGAGGATGAGCTCGATGATCTGCAGCCCCGTGGTGGGATCCAGGGCTGAAGTGACTTCGTCAAGAATCAGAATTTCCGGCGAGGACAACAGGGCCATGACCAGCTGGGCCCGCTGGAGCATGCCCCGGCTCCACTCATGGGGGTATTGGCGACACCGGGATTCAGGAGAAGAGATCCCCACGGTTTCCAGAAGCTGATAGACCTGCCCCATGGAGCGTTCCGGACGGGGCAAAATGGAAAGCGCATCCTTAAACTGGCTTGCCAGGGTAAAAACCGGGTCCATGGCAGAGGTCGGATCCTGAAGCGCCAGGGAAACCTTTTTCCCCCGGAAAAACGACAGTTCTGTGGTGATTTCTCCGCCACATTACAACTGTCAATCAGAATTGATCCTGTGACAATACGCGCCGGAAATTCAAGCCGGACAAGGGTACGGGCGAAAAGGCTTTTTCCGCTTCCGGATTCCCCCACAATCCCGTGGATCTCCCCCTGGTCAAGGAAAAATCAACATCCCGGAGCAGAACCCGCTCTTTTCCCTTTTCCCGGACAGCCACCCCGAGACGACTGACCCGTAATATTTCCCGGCCGGACGGATGTTTACAAATCACCCTATTATTCCCTGTAAATCCTATTGGTTAACAGGTGCTTTTCCGCCGGATGAATGCTGTACCCCCTGACACGGTCTGACATGACCGTGACCATGGATTTATGAAAGAGAACAATCACGGGGTTCTGCTCATAGATAATCTCCTGCACCCGGTTGTACAGGCGTTGCCGTTGGGCCGGTTCAAAGCAGGTTTTGGCCTCCTGGAGCAGCCGGTCAAGCTCCGGGTTGGCATATCCCATGCAATTGGACCTTGCCCCGGTCCTGAACAGATCCGAAAGAAATGCGTCTGGATCGCCCTGGGGAGCAGTGTTCCACATCTGAAGGTTCAGGTGGACCCGTCCCTGTCTCATGGCCTGGTTAATGGGGGACCCTTTCTTGGTCACCCGAATGCCGGCATCAATCCCCACCCGGGCCAGTTGCGCCTTAATCAGCTCAAGGGTCGGCTTTAAGGCAGCCCGGGTCTCGTAGGTCCACATCTCTAAATGAAGCGGTTGACCGTTAAATTCCCTGATCCCGTCCCTGTCGCGATCCAATGCCCCGGCTGCTTCCAGCAAAGATACCGCCTTTTCAGGGTCATGGGCATAGGGAACCAGTGCGGTATTAGACCATGGCAGCACCCCGGGAAAAACAGAGGCGCCGATTGTTCCGCCAATACCGCCGAGTACGGATGCCAGAATCTGGTCCCGGTCAATGGCAAAATTAAGGGCCATGCGAATCAGGGGATCGGCCAGGGGGCCGTCCTTGATCCGCACAAAGAAAAAACAGAGCCGTGCCGTGGAACGATGTTCGACCCTGGCTTTGCCGGCAGTCATCAGGCGAACGGCATCCAGCTCCGGGAAATTGGTGGCCATATCGATTTTGCCCGACTCAAAGGCCAGCATCCTGGAAACCGGGTTCTTGATAACACAAAGTTCTGCCCGTTCAAGTTTCGGCTTTCCCTCCCAATACATGGGAAAGGCATTTACTACAATTTTCTCGCTGGGTACAATCCGTTCCAGCTGAAACGGCCCGGTGCCGGCGAGATGTTCGCCGGACATATCAACGATCCCGGTTTCCGGCGACGTTAAATTGTAGATAAAAGCGGCATTGGGATGCCGGGTTTCCATCACCAGGGACAGCGGGCCTGTTACCCGGATGGAGGCAATATCCAGCAGTCCTTGAATCCGTATATTAAATCCAGCACTCTTTTCATCAATAAGACGTTCAATGGATGCCTTTACCGCCTTTGCCGTTAACGGCGCATGATTGTGGAAAAACACCTTGTCCCGGATACGAATCTCCCAGGTCAGGGGGGATAAATTGGTAAACCCCTGGGCCAGGCAGGGCTGCAGCTTCATATCCATATCAAGAACAAACAGGGTTTCTATAATTCCGGATTCGCAGGCATACCATCCGTCACTCCCTCTGGCGGGATCAAACCCTGACCCTGACGGCCCAAAGGGCTTGGCGACTAAAAACGGGTCTGCGGCCAGTGCAATGGAGGTTACAAGGCACAAAACCAGGCATAAAATGGCCCTGCCGGGCCTGACCACCTGATGCAACAGACCTGGCCTGGTAGAAAAAGGAGGAACACGCAGGATATTCATAAAATTCACTTTAAAGAGATATGGATACCGTTGCCATGAAAGTACGGCCGGGCATCTTGTAGTATTCATAGTATTCTTCATCCAGCAGATTGTCCACAGACAAGGTCAACGCCACTTTTTTCCCGGGTCTGACCGTCACCTGGCCATCTACGACAAAAGAATCTGTGTAGTCATTGAATACGGAGTCGGCATGGGGTCCCCGGCGGTCGTCATAAACACTGTCTGAATATCTTAAATTCACAGAGGCATCCAGAAAGTCGGTAAAATATCCCAGCCAGCCGTTGAATATATCCGTGGGAACCTCATCCACTTCCCAGCCGTCTTTATTGACGGATGGATCCGTCTTGGTATATTCGGACCAGTGATGGGTATAGTGGATACCGCCTCTCAGGTTCCAGGGCAGGATGCCTTCAATGGCGGTTTCAATACCGTCGACTTTAGAGGATTGAGCGTTGATTCGTTTCTTTATGCTGACCGATTCGCCATCTATTTCGTAAGTTCTTGTCGCATTTACAATGAGGTCATCAAAATCGTTCTGGAAATATGTGGCTTTGACGCGCAGCTTTTTGTTGAAAAATTCCCACTCCGTGCCCATTTCCCAGGACGTATTTGAAGTGGGATCCAGGTCCGGGTTCCCTGCGGCATAGGCTGTTTCTCCCCCGATTGTATAACTATAGCTGGCAATTCTGTAATACAGACAAGGAGCGGTAAAAGATTTTCCGTACGATGCACGCAGCACGCCGTTGTCCATCAGCCGGTAAACCATAGAGGCTTTGGGGCTGAACTGACCGTCATCCATATCCTCACCCATCGCATGGTTCCCGTTAATGTCTGAATATTCCGTATCAGTTGCCCACCAATGATCATATCGGCCCCCCAGATACAGGGTGGTGGATTCAATGGGCGTGTATTCGGCCTGAACAAAGGTGCCCCAGGTCAGACTTTCTCCGGAATCCCGGGTTGCAACGGAGGCCCAGCTGTCAGAATCACTGGGACTGGACAAATTGTATTTGGTGACTGTCGCAGTTTCCTTTACCCCCTGAGTGCCCACGGTTAAAAGAAATTGGCTGTCCATCATGTGAAAGGTGGCAGAAAGATCTGCCTGGAGGAGGTCGTTATCTTCAACCTTTGTGTAGGCGCTGGAAACCGAATGAGAGCGGGTTTCCTTGTCGTTGTAGCCCACAAGGGCGTTAACATCCAACTTGTCCGGCACAGAGTAGTCATAATGGAGGGTGTGCACATAGGATTTTTTCTCATATTCGGTTGCTGTAAACGTGGTATCGCTCAAGCTGGTCAGGTAGTAGTCAGAACCATCCCGGATGTAAACATCGCCCGATGTAATGGCGTTACCGCCGGCATCCCTCAAATCGCTTCTTCCTCCCTTCCATCCATACTCAAACTGGCTGATATTAAAGCTGTACCAGATTTTGGAATCATCAGAAAATTCATACCCGGTTTTAAAAATGAGCCGTAATCTTCGTACCAGTTTTCTCCCTGGGTCCCCACAATATACCGCGTCGCCCCGGTGGTGGGGTTTTATCAGAACCCACGTTTATTGCAACAGGAATGGATGTATCCAATGTTCCGGTCACCGGACTTGACAGCGTTTTATAGTACGGGTTTGTCTCATAACCATCCGTGGTCCGGTATTTAAAACTCATGGAATAGAAGAACTTGTCTCCAAGGGTTTTATCTGCCCAGGAAAGAGGATTGGAATCGTCCGGGGTACTGAAGGGGCGATCGGCAATACGTGCGCTGTAAAACCGGGTATCGTCTTCCCCAAAGGTAAAAGAAGCCTCGGCCTCCATGTCATAAGGGATTCTGGTGATATAGTTGATGACACCGGTCTGGGCAAGGGTGCCGTAAAGGGCGGAAAAAGGCCCCCGGACCACCTCGATTTTTTCCACATCCTTCATGGGAATTGCCCCTGTGTGGTAGTATTGACCGTAATCGTACCAGTTGAGCCCGTCAACCATGACAAGCGCCCTGTTTCCCCGGATCACCGGACGGGACCAGTAATCGGCCAGGCCCCTGTATTGGCGGGGGTAAATTCCTTCTGTCCGGAACAGGGGCTTGAAGGGATGTTCGGAGTTAAAGGCTGAAATTTCGGTTTCTGAAATCACTGAAACAGACGCCGGAGAATCCAGCGGAGCCTTGGGGGTCTTTGTGGCAATGACCGTGATCGGCGCAAGTTCGGTATTGCCATAGGAGACCGCCGATTCGTTATCATCCGCCCGAAGACAAGGAGCAGACAAAAAAAGGGCAAGGGAAACAAAGAATAAGTATTTCGAAACTTTTACATTTTTCATCGTCAACTTCCTTAAAAAATATGGTTAAAACACAGGAAACCAGAAATGACCGGAATCATTTGTCTCCATACGCAATAAAAAAGAAGGAGAAGAACAATTTCCCGAACCATACGGATTATCCCTGAAAAATTCACAGATATTACAGGATAAAATCTGTCTGAAACCGGCCTTGCGCATCAGATGCCCCACATCTTTATAAGTAACCCCCTCATACAGAGGCAGGGAGTTTATAAGATTGGCATAGTGGAAAAAAAACGACACGAAATCAGACTGCGGGTTTTCAAAAACCCCTTTGCCGCCTTAATGATCAGATGATGAATCCGGGACCAGGTCAGATTTTGCCAGTATCCGTCGGAAATGATAATGCGGCCCCCGGGTTTTAATACCCTGTGCCATTCGCGCATGGCGGTTTCAGGAGCGGGGAGGGTCCACACAAGATTTCTGGATACCACCACATCAAATGTATTGGCTTCAAAAGGAAGGTGTTCTGCATCGCCGGTCTGAAAATCTATGGAAAGCATCCTTTCCCTGGCTTTCTTTCTTGCAGTTTCAACCATTTTTGGGGAGATATCGATACCTGTGACATCAATGCCAGCCTGGGCAAGATAAAAGGCCAGCTGGCCGGGGCCGGTACCCACATCAAGGGCCCTGGAAGCACTCCCGTGAAGATGGGCCACAAGCCCCTTGATGGTAAATTCCCAGTCTTGTACCGTTTCGACGGATTTGTCTTGATCCAGTTCATAGCTTGCACTTCTCCAGTCCCAGTATCTTTCAATTTGCCCTTTCAGGCGGCTCAAACTGCCGGTATTCATTGATTTCACTCCATCAAAGTATTGAGAAAAGCAGCATGCCCAAAAAAAACCACAAAGGTTCGGCACGCAACGTTTGCCTAACCTTCGTGGTTAATTTGAAAATCTATCTTTAATTTTTATTTTAGATGACTCTGACTCTGCCTTCTGGCAGATTTTTTATTTCTTTAATAGATCACCAGGCAACTGTCAAGAAAAAAACCCGATCATTCCCGGTAAGTTGGTTCTAACCAGCATTGTACTTGGCTTGGCTATTCTGGCTCATTATTAAATCAAATACGGCCCTTGTATTTAAAAGCAGCTGGCGCATCTTTTGGGGAACACTTTTGACATTTTTGCTCTTGATGAGTCCCACAGCAAAGCGTCTGAGTCTTGTTAAATTTTCAGGACCTGAGCCTGTTCTCACTCTGCTTCTGTCTTCATTATAATTCCAGTCAATTATGTAGTGGCAACTGTTTTAATTACCCAGTGCCCTCGATTAATTTGGAGGACTTTTGCTGCATCAGCCTGGTCTGGGCGTAAGCTGGTTACCCCATAGACAGTCTCCTTGCTGGTTTCACCGGTTTTTTGTCGTAGGATTCACGCTTAATCATAAATGCCTGACCTACATGTGGGAAATCAAGATAATCGTTCAGATCTGAAGAGATCCATATTCTGCGTGTTTCTATTCTTCCATGTTCGATACCGTCAACGGTTTCATGATCAGGCGATCCATTTTCATGGGTAAAATGGAATTCAATATCTTCATATAAATTTTTCTGATTGCCTTTCACAATGAAAAGATAGTTCGCCAACCTTTTGGCAACCAAATAATTTGCAAATGTTCTTTGGGTAATTAATGCATCCGTGGTAATCGTTTTCCCTGCTATATCAATGGCATCCAATAGGGAAAATGCTATTTTGATTTCATTGGTTTGTTTTTCCAGCTCACTTCCCTCTACAGGGAGAGTACCGACTTTTTTTTAGCAAAAAGCAAGTTCCTATCCCTACCAGTTGGAATATTTAA
>LQAF01000290.1_pt1 | contig 10187 bp, 12 predicted proteins | sample 1535781 | NCBI WGS metagenome assembly LQAF01 (sample SAMN04331583, study PRJNA305678) | bioreactor metagenome | isolation source: bioreactor_2 inoculated with Wadden Sea sediment 2nd replicate of a... | place: Germany:Bremen
AAGGGGCGGGGGTCAGGGATATGTTTCAAAAGAGATGGATAGGCATCATCCTGGATCGTGAGTATGGATATGCCTTGATCCAGAATCTGGCGCAATTCTTTCCCGGCCAGATCCGCAAAGGGTTTCAGTCGTCGTATTCCGGCAAGGGTTTTGCGCGAGATGCCGGATATTTTTTCCAGAAGATGAGGATCGGCTGAAAGCACCTGCTCCGGACCGCCAAAGGCCTGGAGCAGGCGAAGGTACATCTGGTTTCCCACACCGGGAATCTCTCTTAAAATGAACCACGGCAGATATTTGTCAGCATCCAGTGTCATTCCATGCCATGAAAGATGATAAGTGCTGTTCCGGCCAGATTCATCCGTTTGTCCGCTTCAAAGATCCGGCAAGAACAATGGGGGTTGCCACGAATATGGATGAATAGGTCCCAATCACAACCCCGACAATCATGGCAAAAGCAAAATTATGAATAATTTCCCCCCCCAGAAAAAAGAGCGCCAAAAGCACGATCAATGTGGTCAGAGAGGTCAGAATGGTCCGGGACAGGGTCTGGTTGATGCTCTGATTGAAAAGGCCCGGTAACCCGGTTTTATCAGGTTCGCCTTTGATGTTTTCACGTATTCTGTCAAACACAATGATGGTATCGTTCAATGAATACCCGATAATGGTCAACAGGGCCGCGATAATGGGCAGGGAAAAATCCATGTTCAGAATACAGAAAATTCCCACCGTGATGAACACGTCATGGATCAACGCAATCATGGCACCCATGGCATAGTTGAGCCGAAGCCGCCAAAACAGGGCCAGGGATACCATCAGCGCTCCTGCAATCAAGATAGGCATGCTGACATTGAACACCGACAGAAAATACACCGCCACCATCATGGCGCCTGCGGTCACACCCGACAATATCCATTTCAGTTCGAATCGGCCAGAAATATAGATGGTAATGAACAACAACGAATAGAAAATCGCCAGAAGGGCCTGTTTTTTCAAATCATCTCCCACCTGGGGGCCCACCATCTCCACACGCCGGATCTCAGGGGCCAATCCGGTGCCCTGTTCAATAGCAGCCGCCACTGCCGGGGCCAGACCGGATTCCTTGGTTTCGTTATTGGCGGTCCGGATCAGAAATTCATGGGTTTCAGGTCCACCGAAATCCTGAACAGACAGGTCCTTGAGGTCCAGTCCGGCCAGGCTGTCTCTCAACTGCCCGATGGAGACATTTTGGTCGAACTTGACCTGGACCAATGCTCCGCCCGCAAAATCGATGCCATAATTGGGACCCTTGTGGATGATCAGACCGATGATGCTGGCGAAAATCAGCAGTCCGGAAAAAACAAGCCCGATTTTCTGCTTTCCAAGAAAATCAATGTTGATATCAGATTTGATCAGCTGCATGATGATAATAATTCCTTTATATGCTCAACGATGAAGTCGTTTTCTTCTGCAAGACCAGATCAAAAAGGGATCTGGATACAATCAAGGCCGTGAACAGGCTGGCAACAATCCCCAGTCCCAGGGTCACGGCAAACCCCTTTACCGGGCCGGTGCCGAACTGAAACAGTACGATGGCAGCGATCAAGGTGGTGACATTGGCATCCAGAATAGTTAAAGCAGCTCTTTCAAAACCGGCATGAACCGCAGCGGATGCAGTTTTACCCCACCGCATCTCTTCTCTGATCCGTTCAAAAATGATCACATTCGCATCCACAGCCATACCGATGGTCAGAATAATTCCGGCAATACCGGGCAGGGTCAGGGTGGCCTGAAACGCGGCCAGTCCCCCGCCGATGAGAATGATATTCATGACCAAGGCCAGATTGGCGATCAGCCCGGATGTCCGGTAATAGACCGCCATGAACAATAGGATCATTACGCCGCCCGCCAGCATGGAAATCATGCCCATGCGGATGGAATCCGCTCCCAGAGTCGGCCCGACAGTTCTTTCTTCGATTATGGTCACCGGTGCGGGTAAAGACCCGGCCCGCAGGGCGATGGCCAGATCCTTGGCTTCATTCATGGAGAAGTTTCCCGTGATCACCGCCTTGCCCCCGGCGATCCGGTCCTGAATGACCGGGGCTGAATACACCGTATTGTCCAGAATGATGGCCAAACGCTTTTTGATATTTTCCCCGGTGATCCGCTCAAAGATATGGGCCCCTTTGCGGTTGAATTCAATCCCTACCTGAGGCTGTTGAAACTGGTCAAACTCTACCCGGGCATTGACCAAAAGGCTGCCGTCCAGCAGCACCTGTTTTTGATGATGTGAGGAATCTGGGTGGTGTTCCCGGTCGTCGGATCGGTTCGGTTTTCATAAAGGAGTACGCTTCCCACTGGAAGATTGCCTTGGACAGCCGCTTCAACGCCGGCATCTTCATCCACCAGCTGAAAGGTCAGTTGAGCGGTCTTGCCGATCAGGTCCTTGGCCCGATCCGGATCCTGGATTCCCGGCAGCTGGAGCAGGATGCGGTTTTCTCCCTGAATCCGTATATCCGGCTCACTGACGCCAAATTCATCAATCCGGTTCCGAATGGTTTCCAACGCCTGGTCCGTGGCCATTTTCCGAATGGTTTCCTCTTCGTCCTCCGACAGTCTGAGCTGGAAACCGATGACGTTGTCATGGGTGTTTGCAGCACTGACCTTCAGATTCGAAAACTCTTTGGAAACAATCTTTTCAAATGAGACCCTTGCCTCCTGATCCGGCAGTGTCGCCACCAGCGTGTTTCCCTGGCGGGTGACACCCTGGTGCAGCACATTGTTCTGCCGCAGTTCCTTTTTGATTTCATCTCCGGTCCGTTCCAGTTCCGCTTCCACGGCTTTGATGTTCTGAACTTCCAATACCAGATGCATCCCGCCCTGCAGATCAAGCCCCAGATTAATTTTTTTATGAGGCCAGGTGCTGGTGAACGTGGGCAAAAGGCAGATAACAGCAGCCAAAACGACAATCAGAATCAGTCCGTGCTTTAAGGTAAACAGTTTCAATCTTTAAGCTCCAGCGCAATGGATTATTGATTATTTTTTCTCGGATTTGACTGCTGCTTCGTTTTCAGAAACCAGGGCCGCCACATTCCCTCGGGCTATTTTAATTTTGACCTTTTCGGCAATTTCGAGACCGATGCTGGTATCATCGATAGAAGTGATGGTCCCGTAAATTCCGCCGGAAGTGATGATCCGGTTTCCTTTTTTCAGGTTTGAAATCATTTCCCGGTGCTCTTTGGCTTTTTTCTGTTGGGGTCGGATCAAAAGAAAATAAAAAATGGCAAACAAAATGATGATGGGTAGAAATCCGGCCAATCCCCCCGCGGCCTGGCCGCCTTCACTGGTACCCATTGCAAATGCTGTACTAATCAAGATAATTTCTCCTTTTTAAAAAATTGAACAATCCTCATATTAAATCAGTTTTCCCGGGCTGGAATCCAGAGTGTCTTCCCATCGAATCGAATCTGATCCATCTGCGCCAGGTCGATATCTGTAAGCAATTCAAACACGTCATCCATCTTATAGATTACCAATTTACTCATCGGTTCGATCAAGTCGATGTCCGCTACAACTATTTCTTCATCGATATTGTATATAACAACCATGATTTCAGAAAATTTTAAAATTTTTCCAATTCCTGAAGAATAACCCGTTTCCATAGGCTCATCTGCATCATATGCCACATGAATACCCCGGGATGCATAAAACTCTTTCAAAATATTGAAGTGGATATTCCAGATATTGTCTCCAGGCTGGACCACATATATCCCGTAGTTGTTCACCTGTTCCAGTTCAGTTGCTTCGAATTCTGTAATTCGGGTTTCATGGATACGCTGTTTTTCCGCATTAATCTTTTCCAGAATATCCCGCATAGATACAATTTTGTCACCGATTTTGATCGATTCATCGGATCGGACGATCATGTCCAGGCTTTTTTCAATCCCCATTTCTTGCAATCGGTGTGTCATTACCTTGTTTGAATTCGTATCAAACCCGTCATATTCAAATACAGGTGGTCTAACAACCGATTTTTCAGCAATCCGTGGATTTTGAATCTTCCGGGTTTCGTGTATCTGGTGGGTCTGTGTCAATAATGTGTTCCGGTCATTCGGGACAGAATTTTTTGGGGTCCACCGCGGTTTGTTTCGATCCTGCCGGTAAACCGGGAGTCCGGTTGGTCATCGATTGTTTTTTGTGTTTCTATTTCATTCTTTTCCACTACGGTTGCCACGCCGTTATCAAATGCCGGGTCTGTGTCCGGGGTTAAAAAAAAATATGCAACCAGGCAAAGACCGGCCACAAAAATTATGCCGATGGCTATTGCGCGTTTATGGCCGGCTCTGGCTTGGTTCATGAGTTTCCCTTGGAACGCAAAAAATCAGGTTGTTTTAGATACACAAAACATGCACAGATGTCAAGAATCGCTCCCCAGTAAATTATTGGTTGGTGCAGGTAATTCGGCTCTGGCCGGGAACCAGTTCCGAATCGATTTCAATGAAAATGTCCACCTCTCTCTTGTTCTCGATTTCCAGCAGATCCTCCCGTTTTTTGTTGAGAATATAATAGGCCACTTCCCGAGGCAAAGACACCTGAAACTGTTTGTTTTCCGCTTTCAACGTTTTCAGGTTCAACTGTCTGAGTACCGCCAGCCCCTGGGTTTCAACGGAAGGAATCTGTCCTCTGCCATTGCAGTGCAAGCAAGTCTCATAACTGCCGTAGGTGATAGAATGCCGGATACGCTGTCTGGACATTTCCAGCAGACCGAATGTGGTGATCCCCCCGACCTTATTCTTGGCTTTGTCTGCTTTCAGGTTTTTTTTCAGACATTTGGTGATATCCGCTTTGTGCCGCCGTTCCTTCATATCGATGAAATCCACCACAATCAACCCCCCCATATCCCTGAGCCGCAACTGTCTGGCCACCTCTTCGGCCGCCTCAAGATTGGTATGATAGGCGGTCTCTTCAATGTTTTTTCGTTTGGTGGATTTACCGGAATTCACGTCAATGGAAACCAGGGCCTCGGTCTGTTCGATCACCAAAACCCACCGGATTTCAGCGGCACATCCCGTTTGAAAATGGAAGCGATCTGCTCTTCGAGCTGATATTTGGTGAAAATCGGTTTTTCCCCCTTGAACAGCTTGACGATTTTTTTCTGTTTCGGAGCGATCATTGCCATGAATTCCTTAACTTCCCGGTATGTATCCGGGCTGTCAATCAGTATTTCCGTGATATCTGCAGTAAAATAATCTCTCAATGATCGTACAGCCAGATTTTGCTCTTTGTAAAGCAAAGAAGGGGCAGGGTTCTCAATGGCCAGCTTGTCAATGTTTTTCCACACCCGCATCAGGTATTTCAGGTCAGCTGTCAAGTGGGTTTTGGTGGCATTTTTGCCTGCCGTTCTCACGATCATGCCGAAGCCTTCGGGAATGTCCATGGTTTTCAAAACTTTTGCCAGTCGTTTTCTTTCATCCTCTTCACTGATTTTTCGGGAGACCCCTTTGGTGCTGCTGCCGGGCATCAACACTGCCAGCCTTCCCGGTAAAGAGATATAGGTGGTCAGCATAGCCCCTTTCTGGCTGATGGGGTCTTTAACCACCTGAACAATGAGTTCCTGGCCTTTTTGATCAAATTGAACAAGGCTTTTTCACCGGACTCCACGTCCTGAAAATAATCCGGATGAATTTCGTTTTTCTGCAGAAATCCGTTTTTCCCCGCCCCATAGTCTACAAACACTGCCTGAAGGCTTTGTTCCACCCGGGTGACAATCCCTTTGTAAATGTTTCCCTGGGTGACCTCACGGGCTCTGGTTTCAATATGAAACTGGTCCAGTTTACTGTCTACGACCGCGGCAATCCGGCTGACGTCCGGGTCCAGTGCGTTAATCAGAATTTTTCTTGTCATAGGCACACTCTTTTTAAAAAATCGGGTTGGTTCCTTGACCGCCATGATACTCTTCCCCAGCGGCTGTCAGGAAAATTTTATTTGTTTGAGGATATCATACCAGGTGAGAATGCGTTTCACATACTGAACCGGTTCCCAGCCCCGGGCATATCCATGTTTGGTTTTATTGTAGTATTCCCGTTTGGACAAAAGGGGAAGTGTCTGCTTCAGGGAATTCCAGACATGAGGGTTGAGTCCTTTGTCCCGGGCGATGTCCATGGCATCCAGCACATGGCCGTATCCCACGTTGTAGCTGGCCAGCGCAAACAACATCCGCTGATATCTATTTTCGATCTGTTCAAACCGGTTGTACATCTGGTCGAGGTATTTGATACCGGCCCGGATACTCTGGGCCGGTTTGTTCCAATCAGTGATGCCCAATTCTTCGGCAGCAGCCCGGGTCACCTGCATGAGTCCTTTGACATGGGTAACACTTTTGGCGCCAGGATCAAACCGGGATTCCTGGTATACCACCGCTGCCATCAGACGCCAATCAAATCCGTACTTTTCCGCTTCCATTTCAATAATCTTCCGGTACCTGGGAAGCTTTTTTCGAATCCGTTTGTGAAAGGTTTTGAATTCAGAAACACCGAAATTTTCAGGTTGACCATAATATTTGTTGACAATCTGCTCAAGCTTTCCGGTTTGCCGGATATGCAGAAAGAACCGGTTAACCTGCTCAAGCATTTCAAGATCTCCCTTGCGCACAGCCCAGGCCACGGATTCCTTGTGATGGACAGGAATTCCGATCCGAATGTCCGGCATATGCCGCTGGTTGAGCCGGGCGATATTGGAATCCGCAATGGTGAACTTGATCTCCCGGTCATGGACCATGGCAATCAGATCTTCAGTGGGCATGTTGTCATACAGCACATAATGAACGTCAATTCCCGACGACTGGATCTCCTCCAGCCGGTAATGATAGGAGGTGTCCCGCCTGACATGAATGGTCCGAAACGCCAGATCCCGGATATCTTTGGGGCCGAATGTCAGCGCATGATGAACAATCTGCTGCTGAACCTCCATATAGGGTATTGAAAAGTCGACCTGATCCATACGTTTCTGGTTGACCTTCATACCGGCACCGACAAAATCGCCTTTTCCCAGATCAAGATACGCCAACAGATGATTCCAGCCCGGGGTAACCACATCCAGGTCCACATGCAGATACCGGGCAAATTCCCGGGCCAGTTCATATTCAAACCCAGTGGGCTCATCCTTGTAAATATAAAAGTTATTTAACGACCGGGTGGTGATCAGCCGCAGTACGCCGGATCTCTGGATACGGTCCAGGGTGCCGGGCAAAGGTCCCAGATGCCGGTGGTGAAGCAAATAGCTCAGATAGACAAAAAAACTGCAAAGAATCAGCAGATTAAGAAAAATGAAATGTTTCAGATAAAACGATTTCATCAACACGCTTCACGATTCATTCAGTTGGACCTCCAGTTTGTCCACGATACGATATCCCCGAGGCAGCAGTTTTCCCCGGGTCCCGCGCTTTTTGATATAATCCGCCTGATGGCCCGGCTTGAGCACCAGAGAATGTTTTTTGACTGTATAACAATGTTAGCATGTAATGGCAATATTTTCAAAAACTTGAGTTTTTCCGGATCCGAAGACTGCCGTTCTTTTCTGGGGATGGTGACCAGTTTGTTGCCCTGGCCTTTTTTCAGCCGGGGCAGTTCATTGACGGGAAAAATAAGCATCCGGCCTTTGGTAGTGACAGCTACCACTGCATCAGTTTCCAGGGCCGAGACCGGGCAGGGCGGCATCATGGCAGCATCCTCTTTTAAAGTGATGACCTGTTTTCCGTTTTTGACATGGGTCACTAAATCGACAAACTGGATGATAAATCCGTAACCGGTGTCGGATCCCACCAGAAAATAAACACCCTGGATTTCCGAGAGCATAAAATGGATTCGGGCCCTGCCCGGTAATGTCAGGTGACCGGTCAAGGGTTCGCCATTGCTTCGGGCGGACGGCAGCACATGGGAATACAAAGTATAGCTGCGGCCCAGGCTGTCCAGAAACACGATGGGTTTATCACTGCGGGTTCTCAGATAACAGAGCAGGGAATCCCCGGATCGGAACTTAACGTTTTCCGGATCAATGTCATGTCCTTTGGCCGAACGGATCCAGCCGTTGACCGACAGGATGATGGTCACCGGTTCCACCTCCAGGACATCGGTCATGGAAAACGCCTCCGCTTCCTTCCGCTCTTTTATGGGGGACAACCGCTTGTCTCCGAATTTTCGCGCATCAGACCGGATTTCTTCAATGATACAGGCCTTGAATACCGCCGGATCTTCCAACATTGTCCGGAGTTCTTTTTCTTTGGCTTCCAGGGTCTTGATTTCCGATTGAATCTGAATTTCTTCCAGCTTGGCCAACTGTCTGAGCCGGATTTCCAGAATCGCATCCGCTTGTTTTTCCGACAGATCAAACGCTTTGATCAGGTCTTTTTTAGGATGATCGGATTCCCGGATGATCCGGATCACCTGGTCCAGATTAAGGAAAACTGTGCGAAAACCTACCAGGATATGGAGCCGTGCTTTGACCCGGTTCAGCTGAAAATTCAGTTTTTTCCTGACGGTTTCGAATCGGAAATCCAGCCATTCCTTGAGTAGGGTCTTCAGGTTTTTCACGGAAGGCCGGCCGTTGATGCCGATCATGTTCATGTTGAATGAATAGGATTTTTCCAGATCCGTGGTGGCAAACAGATGATCGGTCAATGCTGTCAGGTCTACCCGGTTGGACCTTGGGATCACCACAAGGCGCGTGGGGTCTTCATGATCGGACTCATCCCGGATATCACTGACCATGGGCAGTTTCTTTTCCGCCATCTGGGAAGCGATCTGTTCATAGATTTTTCGGCCGACGCATGATAGGGAAGAGCAAAATAAACGATATCCTCATCCTCAATACGAAACCGGGCCCGCATTTTAATCCGGCCTGAACCGGTGTCATAAATGGTTCTGATCTCTTCGGCCGGGGTAATGATTTCAGCGGCTGTGGGGAAATCCGGTCCTTTGATATGTTTGAGCAGATCGTCCAAAGAAGCGGCCTCATTTTCAATTAGCACCACCAGCGCTTTGGCCACTTCCCGCAAATTGTGGGGCAGAATGCTGGTGGCCATGCCCACGGCAATCCCGGTGGTTCCGTTGAGCAGCAGGTTGGGAAGCCGGGCCGGCAGGATCCGGGGCTCCTCCAGGGTACCGTCGAAATTGGGGGCCCAATCCGCAGTTCCCTGGTTTAATTCATCCAGCAGAAGATCCGCGTACCGGGATAGCCGTGATTCTGTATACCGCATGGCGGCAAAGGATTTGGGGTCATTGGGATCTCCCCAGTTGCCCTGGCCTTCCACCAGCGGGTATCTCAACGAAAAGGGCTGGGCCATGAGCACCATGGCCTCATAACAGGCCGTGTCCCCATGGGGATGAAATTTCCCAAGCACATCCCCCACAGTGCGGGCGGATTTCTTAAATTTGGCTGTGGCGGAAAGACCCAGCTGGCTCATGGCATAGACAATACGCCGCTGCACCGGCTTTAACCCGTCCCCGATATGGGGCAGGGCCCGGTCCAGAATCACATACATGGAATAGTTGAGATAGGCTTTTCTGGCAAACTCATGAAAAGCGATCTGCTCATGTGTTTCAACTGCTGAAATCTGTTGATTCGTCATGTCATTCGATCTCTTTGATGTCCCCCTGGGCTTCAATCCATACTTTTCTGTCATTAGCCCGTTTTTTCCCAGCAGCATGTCCATGGTTTCAAACACATCGTCCAGGGAGCAGTTTTCATCCACTGTCAGCTGCACCAGCGCCGGGAATCAGGGGCAATGGTCGTTTCTTTGAGCTGGGCCGGATTCATCTCCCCCAAGCCCTTGAACCGCTGAATATGAATCTTGCCCGGTTTTTTCCGGCGGCCGATCCGTTTGATAATGCTTTGTTTTTCCTCGTCATCCAGCGCGTAAAACACCTCTTTGCCCACATCAATCCGATATAAAGGCGGCATGGCCATGAACACATGGCCCGCTTTGACGATGTCGGGAAAATGTCTGAGAAACAAGGCGCACAGCAGCGTTGCAATGTGCAGGCCGTCTGAATCCGCATCCGCCAGAATACAGATCTTGCCATACCGCAGCCGGGACAGATCCGCTTCCCCGGGCAGCACCCCCAGCACCTGGACGATGTCTCTAATTTCTTTGGATTCCATGATGGCGGCAGGGGCCATATCCCAGGTATTCATGATTTTACCCCGTAACGGCA
>LQAF01000291.1_pt1 | contig 10178 bp, 9 predicted proteins | sample 1535781 | NCBI WGS metagenome assembly LQAF01 (sample SAMN04331583, study PRJNA305678) | bioreactor metagenome | isolation source: bioreactor_2 inoculated with Wadden Sea sediment 2nd replicate of a... | place: Germany:Bremen
CAGTCTCAGGGAAAGCCGGCGGGCGGAAGAAGCGTTCGGCCGGTATATGGGAAATGAAATCCGGGATGCCATCCTGTCCGGGGATATATCGCTGGAAGGAGAGATGAAACGGGCCACCCTGCTGTTTTGCGATTTGAGAAACTTTACCGGCATGGTGGAGAGCACCCACCCCCGCCAGGTCGTCCAGATCCTGAACCAATATTTTGCCCGGATGACCCGTGCCATCACAGATCACCAGGGGCTGGTTCTCCAGTATGTGGGAGATGAAATCGAGGCTGTGTTCGGCACTCCCGTGGCCATGGACGACCATCCGGAAAAAGCGGTAAAGGCCGCCCTTTCCATGCGTGCCGGTCTGGAAGCTTTGAACCGGACACTCGTGGAACAGGGATTTCCGCCCCTGGTCCATGGTATCGGCATCCATTCCGGCGCCGTTCTGGCCGGCAATATCGGCAGCCCTGAAAAGATGTCCTATGCCCTGGTGGGAGACACGGTGAACACGGCATCCCGCCTGGAAGGACTGACAAAAGACCACGGGGTAGACATCATCATGAGTCAGACCACTTATAATTTGCTCACCGGAAATTACAGCACTGAACAACTACCGCCGGTCAAGATCAAGGGGAAAAAAGAGGGGTTAATGATTTACCGGCTGATATCATGACACAGAAGGAAATACCGATGATTTGTTTAGACATCCCCGGTGCGGAGAAAAAAGAGATCCATCATCTTGTATTTGATTACAACGGGACCATCGCCATCGACGGGATCCTGATTCCGGGGGTCAAGAAAGCGATCCGGTCCCTGGCCGGCCGGGCCAAAATTCATGTCATCACGGCGGACACTTTCGGATTTGTCACCCAACAGGTATCAGACATCAATTGCGAGGTCGCGATCATCCCCCCAGGAGACCAGGCACAAAGCAAGCTGGATTTCATCAAGAAGCTCGGGGTGCAACACACTTTGTGCGTGGGCAATGGCGCCAACGATCAACTGATGCTCAAGCACGCCGCCATCGGGATTGCCGTTCTGCAGGAAGAAGGCCTGGCCACGGCTGCCCTCTTTGCCGCCGACCTGGTGGTCAAAGATGTTCTGGCGGTATTCTCCCTGCTGAAAACACCGGAGCGGATCATGGCCACCCTAAGAAACTGATCCACCAGAGCCATCTGACAATTAACCGTGGTGGATGTGATTTCGCAGCGGTGGAGAGAGGAACCACAACAACAGTCCGACGAAGCCTGTTTATGGTATTGCGTGAAAGGACAACACAGGGATGAGTTTTTTAATCTCAGAACCCTGCGTCGGGTCCAATCCTACCCACCATATGTGTCTCCCCGCGTGATAGTGGGTTCGATCATTCCTCGATTCCGTCCTCAAATGCCCGCCAATCGTAGATCTCTTGCCTTAAAGCTTTATCACGATCGGCTGCCCGGCAAACAGCTGCCACCGAGTTATCTCGATCCTTTAATTCCTGTTCCAGCAAACGCGTAGCAAGACGAGATCGGTGACGGGCAGGTACTGCCGCCAGGAATCGACGAGCCACTTCCTCGACTCCTAAGAGTTGGCCGATTTTGAACGCACCCATCCCCAAGTGAGACATGAAAATCCCCATTTTTAATTAAATGATAAACTTGCCATGCTCACTGCACTTGCCTTCCATTGAGGGCGATTGCGCTCGGTGGAAGGCATTCGTAATGTGTATTATTTTATCACTGTTTCACTCAATGTATAAAGAACTTTTCTTGTTATGACAACCACAGAATCACTCATTCATGAAATCCGGCAGTCTGCAGCTGAAGTATGAATAATTTAAGGGAAGACAACCCGATTTTAAGGAGGCCGGCAGCAAAAGGATATCATTGCTGCATAAAAGGTCAAGAGGATGATACAACATGACACAAGGGTCCAACAACGTCTCATCCGGGAGACTGCGTTTGTAACTATGCGGTCAGTCGCCGCTGACAATAATTAATTGCGCTGAACAGATAGCAACTCCTGTCTACGGCTATTAACACATGCACCGGGGCAAATGGCAGCCCCACAAAAGAGTGAGGACGGAAGCGTGACGCGACCTGTTGGATGGAGGGAAAAGGATAATTCGTGAACGAATTAACTCTCAACATAAGCTTTCTCATGGAAGTTACAAGCTTTTTTGCATTTTTATTTTTCAAGTCATGCCGGACCCGGATGAATAGCGAAGGTGTTCCTTTGGTCAATGGCCGTTCAGATCTGAAAAACCGCGCCTCTCTTTTGGCAATGGGACAGCAATTGCTTGAAACAGCTGTTTTTCGCCAGCAGGGATTCAGTCCGGTGGCCGGGGTCATTTCTTCCGAGGTCGGGCTCTTTTCTGAGATCATCTTTGCAAGCCGCTTCAGAATCTCGTTGTTCTGGGTCCGGTGGGGGGTGATGATGGCCATCCGGTCCGGGGAAACCCCGTGGCCGCATATCAAGCGGCAGGCCAGTGCGGCCAGGAGATCAGCCTCTTCATCGGACTGCTGGGAACATCCCTGGTGGTCAGTCAGAATGAGTGTGACCGGTTTTTCCGGATCCAGGATATGGTCGACCCACCCGTTGTCACCCAGGGGGTCATGATATCCTTCCTTTACAGGATATAGGTAAAACCTTGCCCGCCCCACCTCCGGGGCAGGGGTAAGAGCCTTCCCATACCAGGTTTTGGAAGGAAACGCGCAGATTTCCCTGTTCATCCGATAGGTGGTGTTCAGGGTGACCCGGTGACACGCCGGATATTGGTTCCGGATATGGGTCAGAATGGAACCGCTGAACCGCACCCCATACTTTCTATCCTTTCCGCCCTCTTCATCCGCCCTGTTCTCTTTGTCGTCATAGGTCCCCATGACAATGGGAGGCAGCTGGTGCTCATCCCCCAGAAACAGAAAATTCCCCCTGCCGTAAATCAGGCTGAGCAGGGCCTGGGGCACCGGCACCTGGGAGGCTTCGTCAAAGATGATCCAGTCCAGGGCCGAAGGAAACCCCTGGTCTTTGCTGTTGAAAAGCGAATAAAACCCGTATCCGGTGGCACCCAGGATCAGCCAGGGCCGGGCCGGAAGATCGCCGGCATCCTGTACATATTCCACTGCCGGTGCAGGCCGTCCATCGGCCCACACCTTTCCTTTGCCAGGGATGCAGGGAGCCGACTGATCCGTTTCAGGAGACCTGTTTTCCCCCCATTTCACGCACCGGCCCGGAAAAATCCCGGACAGATGCCGGGCCGATAGCTGAACCACTTTTTCCAGCACCGTGTCTATCGCCTGGTGGGTCAGGGCACTGACACCGATGCGAAGCGGTCTGCCGGCATCATGGGCAGCCAGTATCAGGGGCGATGATGATCCAGCCCAGAAGATGGGTTTTTCCGGTACCTGGCGGTCCCTGGATCAGGCCGGTCCGGTACCGGAACGGCAGCATCAGGGCTTGCTGCTGGGCAGAGTTCAGCCCGCGGTCATCCCGGGCCAGCCATTGTTCCGCCCAGCCAAGGGCAGATGCCGGCTGCCCTTGAAGCACATTGCCTGCCAGAAGACGCCGAACATGGCGGTGTTTTTCATCTGAAAACAGGGCTGAGGCCGCATGGATCATCTTATCCCGATTCCAGTCCTCCATGTCCTCTTCAAGGGAATAGAACAGATCTTTCCGGCATCTGATTCCCCTTTGCAGTTTCAAAATTTCAATCAGCCCTGTTTTACACACCCGCCGGAAAAATTTCAATACAATCATACCACCTTTTCCGGATCCGCTGCACCGAAGACCGACGGTGACAACAACCCGAGCCGTCTTTGGACCTGCTTTGTAAACGCCCAAAACTTTTTGCAGCGCCGGTTGCAAATGTCAATATGATCGTTGACAATGTAGATCATGGGTGCCAAACTATCGCGATAAGAAGGGTATTAGGTTATGAATATTGAATCAGAGAGAGAGGAAGGCGACAGGTGGATAGCCGAAGTAATAGGTCTACCCGGTGCCATGGCTTACGGCGCGACACGGGAGGAAGCCATGGCCAGGGTTCAAACCCTTGACCTTCGAATTTTAGCTGATCGTGTAGAGCACGGCGCAGCTGTTCCTGAGATAACACAAGTCTTCGCACTTTCAGTGTGAGCAAATGGCCGTCAAAGAAAGCTCGGGATGTATTCGCGGCATAAGTTTTCAAAGTCCGGAAAAATTTTAAATATTCAAACAATCCAAACATGATATTTTCGTTTAACCCAGACCAAATCTTGCGGAATAGTTGACCTTTTACTCCCCACAGGATACCGGCGTGTCATGAGGGATGACCCGGCCGGTTCCCAGCATGGTGATGTCCTTGACCACCACATACAGGGCCGGGACAAACACCAGGGTAAGGATAGTGGCGGCTGCCAGGCCGAAGCTGATGCTGACGGCCATGGGGATGAGGAATCTGGCCTGGAAACTGGTTTCCGTCATGAGCGGTGCCAGGCCTGCCACTGTCGTCACCGAGGTCAGCAGGACCGGCCGGAACCGGTTACGTCCGGCTTCGAACACGGCATCGAACACGGCCTCACCGCTCCGGACCCGGGCATTGATAAAATCGATCAGGATCAATGAATCATTGACCACAATGCCGGAAAGGGCCACAATCCCGAAAATGGAGATCATGGTGATGTCCAGTCCCATGATGAAGTGCCCCGCGATGGCCCCGACCAGGCCAAAAGGAATGGCACACATGATGATCACGGGCTGGATATAGGATCGGAACTGGCTGGCCAGCAGCAGAAAAATCACCATGGCTGCCACGGTAAACCCTTTTATCAGGCTTTCCATGGATTCCTGGCTCCGCTGGGTCTGGCCTTCCAGGTCATAGGATACTCCCGGATATTTCCGGTCGAGTTCAGCCAGATAACTGCCTTTCAGGCCCTGGACGATTTTCCGGGCATTGGCTTTCTCTTCATCAAGGTCCGAGGTCACGGTGATGACCCGGCGGCGGTCCACCCGCTGGATGGTCGAGTATCCCCGCTCCGTGGTGATCCCGGCCACCTGGTTCAGCGGGATTTCCCGGTTGTCCCGGGTCCGGATTCTCAATTCATCGATACTGGCCTCGGTCCTGCGTTCCGGCTCTGAATACCGCACCATGACCTTGATGTCATTTTTTCCGCGCTGTACCTGGAGGACTTCGTCCCCGTAATAGGCCTGCCGGATCTGGGTAGCGATATCCGCCATGGTTATCCCTAAGGCTTCTGCGCCGGGTTTGATGACTATCTGCTTTTCCATCTTCCCGGGCCTGAAGTCATCGGTGATGTCAAAGGTCCCCGGATATGAGGCGATTTCTGCCTTTAGGTCCTTTACCGCTGCCGCAAGCATCTCAAGATCGTCTCCCTTCAACCGGATCTCGATGGGGCTGCCGCCCGGTCCGCCGCCGATAATGGTAAAGGTGAGCTGCTCGGTCCCCAGGATATCGCCGGTCAGTTCCCGCCACCTGGCCGTAATTTCAGGTGCAGGGATCCCGGGCCGGACGGCAGACGGCTGTACCTCGATCCAGACCTCGCCGCAGTGGCCGCCGTATACACCCGGTTTCCAGTCCCGCCGGGGAATCACCCCGACCATGGAAAAAGTGTTGATGACCAGGTCCTGGCTGCCCCGGACCCGGTCCCTGAAATGATCATTCAGGGCAAAGGCCCCTTTTTCTATCTGCTGGATCGTCTTTTCCGTGGTTTCAAAGGGAGTGCCCAGCGGATAAATCGTTTCACATATCATCCAGTTGGAATCATTTTTTGGAAAAAAGGTATACGGCACATGGCCCCCTGCGATCAGCCCCAAACTGACAATGAGGCATCCCACACCCAGGGCCATCGTGAAATACCGGTTTTCAACGCAGTACCGTAATACCGGCAGATAAAGACGGTGAATCCCCCAGTTCAGCGCTTTTTCCACCCGCAGCCGCAGCCAGGCATGCCCGTCTGACAGGTCTTTTTTGACCCACTCATACCAGAAAAACAGGGCCCGGTACCATCGGGGCCTGAACGGGCGCCCGGATGTCAGGGTCCCGTCCAGGTGGGCCGGCAGAATCAGGAACGCCTCAACCAGGGAAAGGGCCAGAATACAGATCACGACCTTCGGCATCACGGAAATGAATTTGCCCATGATCCCCTCGATGAAAAGGAGCGGGGCAAACGCCACAATGGTGGTGGTCACGGCCATGACCACGGCCCCTCCGACCTGATCCATGGCGGCCATGACCGCCTCTTTGGGACGTTTGCCCTCGGAATAATGGGTATAGACGTTCTCCCCCACAATAATGGCATCATCCACCAGGATCCCCAGGGTCATGATAAACCCGAACAAGGAGAGCATGTTCACGGATACCCCCATATACTCGAGTACCAAAAACGCCCCCATAAAGGTGATGGGGATGCCCGAGGCCACCCAGAACGCCAGCCCCAGATCCAGGAACAGCGCCAGCACGACAAACACCAGGACAATGCCCTGGATACCGTTTCTCAGCAGCAGGTCGATCCGGTCCTGGACCAGATCCGCCATGTTATACCAATGTCCCAGTTTCACGCCTTCGGGCAGAGAACTGCGGCGTTCCTCCAGGTAGGAGAGTACCTGCTCTGAAATGGCGATGGTGTCCTGGGAATCGGTCCTTTCGACCACCACCAGTGCGGCAGGCTGCCCGTTGAACCGGGGCTTGACATCCGTGTCTTCAAACCCGTCTTTCACCTGTGCCACATCCCCCAGCCGGATGGTGGTGCCATCTGGCCTTGTCAAAACAGGAATCTGCTCGTACTCTTCCCCAACATATTTTTTCCCTTGGCCCGGACCAAAAACTCCCCCCCCGGGGTCTTGATTTTTCCGCCGGGCAGCTCAAGGCTTCCGGTCCGGACCGCAGCCGCCACCTGGTCAAAGGACAGGTTGTAGGTCCGCAGGCTTTCCTCAGATATTTCCACGGAGATTTCAAACTCCCGGACCCCCACCAGGGAGGCCAAGGATATCTCATCGGTTTCCACCAGGTCATCCCGGATCTTTTCCGCAGTATCCCGCAACACCCGCTCGTGCACATCCCCGTAGACTGCCACATAGATGGCCGGTTCATTGTTCTTGATCTCTGTGACCACCGGGTCTTCCGCCTCTTTCGGAAACGTGTCGATCAGGTCGATCTCGGTTCTGACCTCGTTCAGTTTTTCGCTGATGTCCGTACCGCCCACAAGCTCGATGATCACCGACCCATTGCCCTCAATGGCGGTGGAATACATGGTCTTCACATCTTCCAGGCTCTTGAGCTGCTCTTCGATCCTGATGCAGATGCCCTCTTCGACCTCTTCCGGGGAAGCCCCGGGATAAGGGACGAAAATATGAATCATGTCCATTGAAAACTGCGGGAACATCTCGCGCTTCATGGTCATGGCCGTATACAGCCCGGCAACGATCAAAAACACCATGATCAGGTTGACACTGACCCGGTGTTCCACGGACCATCTGCCCAGGGCTTTCATGGGGTGCCTTCCTGACGATCCGCCGGTTTGACCGTGACCGCCATGCCGTCAAAAGCCCCGGGCAGCGGCGATGACACGATGTGATCCCCGGGCGTCAGTCCGGATTCGACAAACACCTGGTCATTGAATTTGCGCAGCACGGAGACCTGCCGGGTCTCCAGCCGGCCGTCTTTGACCACATACACCCGGTTGCCGGTGTGCACTACATGTCTGGGCAGGACATAAACGTCCTCAAAGCGTTTCCCGGCAATCCGGCACTGCACAAAGGCACCGGGTCTCAAGGTCATCAACGGATTGCTCCTGTCCGGCCCCGGATCAGGCAGAATCTCCAGGGTCATGGGAAGGGTCCGGGTTTTATCGTCGATTTCCGCCTTGATCCGGGCCACCCGGGCCGGCCAGTCCCAGGCATCCTGGGGTGCCGCATTGGCCATAGTGACCCGGGCTTCGGGCAGCTGGCCCCTGTCAAACAGCGGCTGGATCCATTTGAGCTGGGCCAGAGGGATCCGGACATCCACATCCAAAGCCCCGGCCCTGTAAATGCTGCCCAGGATCTGGCCGGGATTCACATAATCCCCCTGCTCCACCAGGCGTGACAGTACAAATCCGGTGAACGGAGCCAGAATCCCGGATTTTTCAAGGATCAGGTCCACCTTTTCGACATCGTTTCGGGCCAGGGCCAGGGTCACCTGTTGCTGAGCCATCAATGGACCGGCCAGGGCCAGGCGGTTGCGGGTCGCCTGGACCTGAATCCTGGCCGCCAGGTACTGCTGCTGCGCCTTGTCCAGACTGGTTTTTGAAGCAAACTCCCGCTGATTCAACGCCTTGAGCCGTTCCACCTCTTTCAACGTCAGGTCCATGTTGGACTCGGCCAGGACGAGATCTGAAGAAAGATTTTCGATGTCCCGGGTCAGATAGTCAAGCTCTGCCTCTGCCCGGCTTACCCGGGCTTCTGCTGCGGCCCGGTCCAGGATCGCCGTACGCCGGTCGATTTCAATGATGGCCTGGTCTTTTTCAATCTTTTTACCTTCCCTGAATGCCGGGTGCATCTTTTCAATCCGGCCGGCCAATTCAGCCGCCACCTTAACCATATTGCGTGGCGCCACGGTGCCGAACGCCTCCACCACCATCTGCTGTATTTCCGGGTGCACTTCGATCACGCGAACCCCGGGAGGGAGCTTTTCGACCGGCTGCCTGTCAGGTGTCTTTCGGAGACTGAACAGCCCTAGGCCCAGCGCGGATGCTGCTGCAAGAACAATGACAACCCGGACAAACCGAATGACAATAGATACCATGACCTGTTTTCTCCTTATCCGCCTATTCCGGCTGCATGGGGATGTTCCATTTTTTCATGTATTTCCAGACGGATGCCCGGCTCAATCCGGTCTGCCTGGCCGCTTCCGCCTTGTTCCACCCGGCGGCATGGAGGATGGCCTTCAGCCGGTCCGGAGTCAACTGCTGTCCGGGCCTGCGCACCGCCACCAGATCTTTAAGCGGCGGATAATGCCAATCCCTGGGACCGGTATTCCGGTGTCTGATTTCCAGGGGCAGGTTTTCAATAACGATTTCCGGGCCGGTGCACAGCACAAATGCATGTTCGACTGCATTGGCCAGTTCACGGACGTTTCCCGGCCACTCATAATCCATGACCGCCTGCATGGCCTGTTTTGTCATGCCCGTGACGGCTTTGCCGGACCCCTTGTTGTTCAGATCGATAAAATGACGGATCAGCAGCGGAATGTCTTCTTTGCGCTCCCGCAGCGGCGGCAGAAAAATCGGAAACACCTTAAGCCGGTAATAGAGGTCTTCCCGGAATGATCCTTCATTCACCAGGAATTTCAGATCTTTGTTGGTGGCGGTGATCACACGGATATCCACTTTGCGCTTGCGGGAATCACCCACCCGTTCGATCTCTTTTTCCTGGAGCACCCGGAGCAGTTTTACCTGGATGTAAGGGGAGATCTCTCCGATTTCATCCAAAAAATGGTGCCGCCATCCGCCTGTTCGAACCGGCCGATCCGGTCCCGGCCAGCACCGGTGAAAGCCCCTTTGACATGGCCGAACAGTTCGCTTTCCAAAAGGGATTCGGACAGGGCGCTGCAGTTGACCGTCACCATGGCCTGGTCCCGCCTTTCTCCGATGGAGTGGATGGCGCCGGCCACCAATTCTTTGCCTGTGCCGCTTTCTCCCTGGATCAGAATGGAGGTGTCACTGGCTGCCGAGGCCTTGATAAAGGAAAACACGTTCTGCATGATCCGGCTTTTGGCGATGATGCCTCCGAGCCGGTTGAGTTCCCCCAGCCTTCGGGTGGCTTCTTCCATCTTCAGCCGGGTTTTTTTCAGCTCGGTCAGATCGGTGACCGTTTCAACGATGCCAATGATTTCCCCCCGGGTATCTTTGATGACCCGGGCGTTTTTGGTAATGGAAAGGGTATGTCCCTGCTTGTGGTTGATCAGGCACTCTGTGGGAACCACCTTTCCGGTTTTCAGAATACCGCAGTCTTTGATGCCTGTCGGGCGATCCCGGCCGAAACACTGGTTGAATTTCAGAAGGCTGCAGTGTTTCCCTGCAATCTCGTCAAATGCATACCCGGTGATGGCTTCCATGGCCGGGTTCCAGACCACGATCCGTCCTTGGGGATCCAGCACGAAAACCCCGTCTCCAATGGCTTCCAAAAGCCGTTTTACCAGCTGATTTTTTCAATTTCCCGCTGGATATGGTTCA
>LQAF01000292.1_pt1 | contig 10160 bp, 7 predicted proteins | sample 1535781 | NCBI WGS metagenome assembly LQAF01 (sample SAMN04331583, study PRJNA305678) | bioreactor metagenome | isolation source: bioreactor_2 inoculated with Wadden Sea sediment 2nd replicate of a... | place: Germany:Bremen
TTAGCCCTGATCGGTCCAGTGTTCTCTGGGTACGGGATTGCTTCCCTCCCAGATGATCTGTCTGAACTGCACAGGATCGGTGTTCCCTTCGGTGTTGATGAACAGGATCTGACTGCTCAGATCGATCTTGAGGAAGTCTCTCAGCTCCTGTGCTCCCTCCTCCTTGAGGATAGAGACCAGAGCCCCGAGGGTGACGGCACCGCTCTCACCGCTGACGATGAACGGGTCGTCCTTGAGGGGAGTGGCGTAGATCCTCATCCCCTTCGCAGCGACGTAATCGGGTACCGCGACGAAGGCATCTGCAGTCTCCTTGAGGATGCTCCAGGCGATCGGGCTGGGTTCCCCGCAGGCAAGACCTGCCATGATGGTATCGAGGGCCCCTTCTACCGTATGGTAGTTCCCGTCCCCGACCTGCGCGCTGTGCAAGAGACAGGCCGCCTTATCGGGTTCGACCACGATACACTTCGGGGCATCCTGACCGAAGAGGCTGTGGTAATACCCGATCACTGATGCAGCGAGCGCACCGACACCGGCCTGTACGAAGACATGGGTAGGCTTTATCAGGCCCTGTCCGCTGAGCTGTTCCTGCACTTCCGCAAGCATCGTGGTGTATCCCTGCATGATCCAGATAGGGACCTGCGTATAGCCGTCCCAGCTGGTATCACTGACGATCTCCCATCCATGCTCCTGCGCATCGATGACGATCTGGCGGACTGCATCATCATAGTTCCCATCGATGATCTTCACGACCGCTCCGTAACTCCTGATCGCATCGATCCTGCGTACACTGGTCTCCGAGTGTACATAGATCACACATTTGTGACCCAGCTTCTTCGCTGCCCAGGCGATCCCCCGTCCATGGTTCCCGTCGGTGGCACTGGCAAAGGTGATCTCTCCCAGACGCTCTTTTACCTCGTCGGAGATCAGGAACTCATAGTTCATCTGTTCAGAGGGTATACCAAGACGGTCCTGGATGAACCGGTAGATCGCGAAGGATCCTCCAAGGACCTTGAAGCTGTTGAGCTCCAGCCTGCTGGCCTCATCCTTGACCCACAGTCCTCCGACATGGAACATCTGTGCAAGGTTCGGCAGGGCTCTGAGCGGGCTCATCTGATACCCGGGGATCTGGCGGTGGAACTTCCTGCTCTCCTGTGCACATGCTACAGGGAACATCTGCTGTGATAATGAGACATCCTTGTGATCTCTATGGATGATCGACCAGCTGAAATCAGGATCGTGTGTGTACATCGTAGGGTTCTCCTTCTTGGTACAGCCGCATCTGCAGCTGCTCATACGCTCGTGTATCTCTGTATACAGTATTATGAATAAATTTGAATAAATCAAGATGATATTGGTGATATACTAAAAAATATTATGAAAAATCTATGGTATGCTCATAAATTTGCCAATATGTTTGTGATATGCCAATATAGCAGACCTGTGTATCAGTCAGTTCCAGTGGGGTCGATCGGTAGAAACCATCTGTGAAGGTGAGATCCTGGTGGACCGCACTGGCGGTATCGGTCGGCCACAGGGAGACGTACAGGTGTGCAGATGATGAATCTGTGTGGAATGCAGCACCATCGAAGGGGCTCAGGTGCAGCTCTCACGCAGGCCCCTCCTTCGGTGGTTGAATCGGGGGAGGGGTCTGCTCTTCAGTCGTCGGGTAACGGATCATGCATGCAGCATGCCTGATCCGACCAATCTCTGGCACTCACTGTCCTCAGGTCTGTGCTGGATGCCCGATGCTACCTGCCCGCATAGGCCCTCAGCTCCAGGATGATCAGATACCGGTCTGCAAGGGTGCTGTAGTACTGGTGCTCAGACTGCAGGAGGTCGTTCCTGCTCTGTTCGAGCTCGGTTGCAGAGAGCGTACCCATCTCGTAGAGCAATCCTGACTCTTCCTGCAGACTCTCTGCCTGTTCGATCTCCAGTTCGATGATCTCCAGCTGTGCGGCAGTACTGATCAGGCTGCTCTTGAGATTCTCGATGGCAAAGAGGGTGTTATCGTACTGCTGGGCTGCCGTACGTTCAGCAAGGATCAGCTGGTCATATGCCTGCTGCTTCTGCTCGGTGTGGAAGTCCTGTGCGCTGAGCCTGAACGAGACCGCTGCGCGCGTAGAAGTCCTGTCTGGTTCAAGATCAGTCTTGATGGATACTTGTACCATCGGATCATACTCGCGAATGTCCTCATAGGTGATCCGTGCCCGCTGTGCAGCGTACTGCGCTTCCTGTACCGCAGAGGAGCCGGAGGGGTAGACACTCTCGAGTATGCCTGAGCCCTCTATCTGTGAGATCAGCTGCTGCAGTTCCTCAGCATCGGGATCAGGGAGGGTGAACTCTGTCACCTCGCCGCCGAGGAGCAGGTACATCTGCTGCTGTGCCTGCAGCAGGGTCGTCTGTGCTGTGAGAGCCTGCTCGTTTGCCGTACTCCAGTTCAGCAGGGTGGTACGCACCTCACTCATTGATGACTCTCCGAGTCCATAGCGGACCTTCTGATCACGATAGAGCTGCTCGCAGATCGTGGCTGCATCTGCTGAGAGCTCATAGGCTCTCTGAGCCGTCCTCCAGGCAAGCAGGTGCTCCACGGCAGTGAGGCTGACCGAACTGATCGTTCCTGCCTGCTGTACCGTAAGCTGCTCATAGCTGTTCTGTGCGAGTTCCTCATCTATCGAGTGGATGAAGGGCATGAAGGAGAGCCCGACCGATCCTCTCAGTTCGAATTCGGTATCGGTATCGAATCTTCCATACAGCGAACCGGTGAAGTGTACAGCATCAGAAAGCGGTACCTGGACTCCTAGAGCCCCTGCATACATGGAGTATGGAGCATAGGTGTTGTAGTCGGTATTGACCGAAAGCATGGACTTCTCAAGGATATATGGCTGCTGTAGATCCTCCTTCGCAGCAGCAAGCTCGAGCTGTACACTGCTGAGGCTGAGGTCCTGCTGCAGTACGTACGAGGTATACTCCTCGATGCTCTCAAGGGAGAGTGCTGATACGGGGAAAAGAGCCGAAACAGACAGTACCAGTACCAGAGTCATGGAAAGAACGTATCTCATCATAGACCTCCATCGGTGATATGTTTGCATATGTTCACGTGTCGCAGTGGGTAACAGGCTGCTGATGAGTTTCTTCGACACCCTGGGATCGACCGATGACAGCCTTGAACTGGGGGGTACAAGTCCTGACAGTAAGTTGGTCTCGATCGAATCCATGCATGATCTTGAGGTATAGTATACCCTATCAGTCAGTGACAGGGGGAATTATTCAGTGTGAATGCGGAAAACATCTGTGAAGGTGAGATCCTGGTGGACCGTGCTGCCGGTAACAGTCGGTCACAGGGAGTCGTGCAGGTGTGTAGATGATGGATCTGTGTGGGATGCCGTACCATCCGAAGGGGCTCAGGTGCAGCTCTCAAGCAGGCCCCTCCTTCGGTGGTTGAATCGGGGGGGGGGCTGCTCTTCAGTCGTTGGGCAACGGACCATGCAGCATGCATGATCCGACCGGTATCTACCACTCCCTGTCCTCAGGTCTGTGCTGGATGCTCGATGCTACCTGCCCGCATAGGCCCTCAGCTGCAGGATGATCAGATACCGGTCTGCAAGGGTGCTGTAGTACTGGTGCTCAGACTGCAGGAGGTCGTTCCTGCTCTGTTCGAGCTCGGTTGCAGAGAGCGTACCCAGCTCGTAGAGCAGTGCTGACTCTTCCTGCAGACTCTCTGCCTGCTCGATCTCCAGTTTGATGATCTCCAGCTGTGCGGCAGTACTGATCAGGCTGCTCTTGAGATTCTCGATGGCAAAGAGGGTGCTATCGTACTGCTGGGCTGCCGTACGTTCAGCAAGGATCAGCTGATCATACGCCTGCTGCTTCTGCTCTGAGTTGAAGTCCTGAGCACTGAGAGAGAATGATACAGAGGCTCCGATCGAATCGTTGTTGTATGCGGCTGCCGTGCTGATCTTCAGATCAGGATCATATGCGCGAATGTCCTCATAGGTGATCCGTGCCCGCTGTGCAGCGTACTGCGCTGCCTGTACTGAAGAGGAGCCCGAGGGGCTTACTGTCTCCAGCATGCCTGAGTCCTCTACCTGCGAGATCAGCTGCTGCAGTGCCTCAGCATCGGGATCAGGGAGGGTGAACTCTGTCACCTCGCCGCCGAGGAGCAGGTACATCTGCTGCTGGGTCTGCTGCAGGGTCGTCTGTGCTGTGAGGGTCTGTCTGTTTGCCGTGCTCCAACTCAACAGGGCGCTTCTCACCTCATCCAGAGAAGCTTCTCCGAGTTCATAGCGGACCTTCTGATCCAGATAGGTCTGCTCGTAGACCGAGGCGGCAGCTGCTGAGAGTTCATAGGCTCTCTGAGCCGTCCTCCAGGCAAGCAGGTGCTCCACGGCAGTGAGGCTGACCGAACTGATCGTCCCTGCCTGCTGTACCGTAAGCTGTTCATAGCTGTTCTGTGCGAGCTCATCGGTCACCGAATGGGTGAAGGGCTTGAAGTCCAGACCGAGCGAGCCCGACAGGGCGTACCCGGAATCGATGCTGCCGGTCACAGAACCTGAGAGCTGCAGAGCATCGGAGAGCGGCAGGGATGCACCGAGGGTGCCTCTCCAGATGCTGCCGGTCCCGGTATAGCTGTACCCGGAATCGACCGAGAGGGTCGATGCTTCCAGCAGCGACGGCTCCTCCAGGTCGTTCCGGGCGCTCGTGATATCGATCTGGACACCGCTGAGGGAGAGGTCTTGCTGCAGTACGTAGGAGGTGTACTCCTCGATGCTCTCAAGGGAGAGTGCTGGTACGGAGACCAGTGCTGAACCCAGCAGCAGTATCGTCATGATCCTTCGTAGTGAATAGTTCATATTATGCCTCCCTCAGCGTCTCTGCGATATGTTCCCGTACGACCGGCAGGGCGGGGATGATCCCGAAACCTCCCCCGATCACCAGTACCAGCAGGACTGCCGATACCACGGCACTCATCTGCAGGGATGCTGTCGCTGCCAGTTCACTCGAGAGCTCCCCGACCAGAGGAGCCAGAGTCCCCAGTACCGCAGGTGCGGTGAAGTAAGCCAGGATGGTCCCCAGGAGTGCTCCGATGGCGCTGAGCATGAGGGACCAGGAGAAGAACTCTATGAGTACCGATCGCCTGGAGGCCCCAAGTGCCCTCTCGAGTGCGATCTCCCGTCTTCTGCTCAAGGATTCGACCACCATGATGCTGAAGATCCCCATGGAACTCACTACCAGCAGTACCAGACCGAGGATCTGCACCGACTGTGTGAACAGAGAGACGGTATTTCTCAGTTCTTCCATATAGGAGGACGTCCCGCTGACAGAACCTTCCCATACCGTCACGGCCGTATCATCCCCGTACTGGTTCTCCATGATCTGTCTGATCATCGATTGAGCCTCCTCGACAGAGCTGCCCTCTACCCGCAGGACCAGCATTCCAGCCATCATGCTCTTTGCCATCGAGGAGTTCATCCCTGAGGGGATCACTGCCGTGTAGGGGACGATGATATCACCGATCCCGTAGGCTTTACGGGCGATCTCCGATTCGATGCGGTAGACTCCGGTGACCGTGTAGCTCGTCAGTACCGGCTGGGTACCTTCTCGCAGGTTCTTGTTGGTCACGAACCCGGAGGTGATGGCTTTGCCGATAGCCTGCTCTGCAGATCCATAGAGCATCTGTGCGGTCTCTTCACTGATCCACATCTTCTTTGCCCCGATCGAGAGATCAGCAGCACTCATGGGGTCTCCGGAGAGGAGTTCCAGCCCGAATACCGTGAAGTAGTCCGGTTCTGCACCTACGGCATCCCTGAGGGTGTAGGAGACCCCCTCAGTGGTCACTTGTGAGAACGGCAGCTTGGAGACGATCGATACGGCAGTTATGCCGTCCATGTCACTCCTGAGGTACCCCGGGGCATCCCCGTCCCACTGGGATGGGCGTTCCTGTTCGATCTTCCCCTCAGCATCCCAGGTGCCGTTCGCCCCGTAGAGGGTGACTCCCTGACTCTTCAGGGCCTCGGAGACTTCTGTCTCCAGTACATCACTGATGCTGAAGCTGAGCATCAGGATCGCAGTCCCGAAGGCCACGGTAAGCATCGTCAGGATGATCTTTATCGGTGAAGCCGCCCATGAGCGGAGCAGCATGGTCAGAAATTTTCTCATTGGTATTCTCCTTCTCACGCATTACGCATGGCATCTGCAGGCTGGATTCGGGTGTACTGCATGATCGGTACGAGACTGAAGAGCAGGATCAGCACTGCTGAGAGGATCGCTCCCAGAGCTATGGCCCACCAGGAATCAGTCTGGATGCTCATCGCCTGCTGCATCGATGCATTGAGCGGGATGGCGAAGAGGGCTCCGAAGAGGGTCCCGATACCGGTGATCCCCAGAGATTCCCAGGTGAAGAGTCTTCTGATACTCCCTCGTGATGATCCCAGTGCCATAAGGATCCCCACATGCCGTCTCATGCGCATGGCTCTGCTGATGAGCATGTGTGATACATTGATCGCTGCGATGAAGAGTCCAGCCCCTGAGAGCAGGAGCATCAGGATCCCGATGCTGCTGTTTCGTGCGATCAGCTGATCTGCTTCGCTCTTGGGATTGCTGATGACGATCTGGTTCTCTCCGAACTGAGAGGTGAACCAGTTCTCCAGCTGTTCTGCTGTCGCATCGAGTTCCTGTTCATCGGTGACATAGAAGCGCAGGACCGTACCCATGGAACTCCTTCTGATCCCGGTGAAGCCCAGAGTTGCTGCAGTATCCTGGTAGGGGGCATAGTACCTGCTGTCGGAGGAACTCCCGTCAGGAGGCAGGATCCCAACGATGGTCACATAGCCTGTGCGGGTGAGGAGGCGCTTCCCGATCAGCTCCCCGGCTGTCATGCCGTCGGGCAGCAGCAGCTGTGCTGCTGTGTGTCCGAGGATGATCACAGACTCTGTCCCCTGATAGTCTTCTGTGGAGAAGAGCGATCCGAAGGTGGTCTGCAGAGCTCGGGAGGTGAAGTACTCACTCGAGACGCTGCTCCCTGAGAGCTCTTCGATCCGGGCTATGATGATACTGCTGTCCTGTGCTGCCTCTTCGAGGTCCTCTGCATCCATGCGCATGGACTCCGGGGGACCCTCGGGGACCTCTGCCTTCGGATCCTCAGCCGTCTCGCTGGTGATGATCTGTTCCATCTGTGCTCTTCGCTCGGCATCACGCTCGATCACCGCTTCGTTGACGAAGCTCAGCCGTACGGGATTCTCTATATAGGCGAAGTCGACGGCAGGCAGGAGCTCTGCAGCCGAGAGGTCGGCATAGGTGAGGATGGTGGTGTCAGTGGTTGGTTTTCTGATCACCGGTTCTTCCATGGTGTCAGCCTGACTTGGGACGCTCACTGCGATCTCATGGTAGGAGGCCCTGCTGCGCAGATCTGCAGCATAGCTTGCTGAGTTGAGGCTGATCGAGACACCGGCAGATGCGGCTCCCACCCCCAGGGCTACCAGCAGGATCAGCAGTCCCGATTCAAGGATCCTTCCGGTGAATCGCCTGAGCATGATCAGCAGCGGTTCATTGTGCATGAGTGACCTCCTTCACTGGGGTCTCTTCGGTGATCAGTCCGTCCTGCAGGTTGATGATGCGTCTGGCCCGTGCTCCCTGTTCAGGGTTGTGGGTGACCATGACGATCGTCACACCGTTCTGGTTCAGTTTCTCCAGGATCTGCATGATCTCCTCACCCTTGTCAGAGGGGAGGTTACCGGTCGGCTCATCGGCGAGGATGAGGTCCGGGTCGTTGGAGAGGGCCCGGGCGATGGCCACTCGCTGCTGTTCTCCTCCGCTGAGCATGGAGGGGAGGTGATGCATGCGGTGGGCGAGTCCCACATCTTCGAGCAGTCTGACCGCCCGCTGCTTTCGTTCTTTGTAGGGTACGTTCGCATACTGCATCGGGAGCATGACATTCTCAAGGGCACTGAGTTCAGGAAAGAGGTTGAAGCTCTGGAAGATGAAGCCGAAGTGCCGGTTCCTGATACGGGCCTGCTCTTTGTCCCCGAGGGTGGTGATGTCGAAGTCCTCAAGCAGGTAGGTCCCCCCTGAAGCCTGATCGAGGATGCCGATGATGTGCATCAGGGTCGATTTCCCTGACCCTGAGGGACCCATGATCGCCACATACTCCCCGCGTTCGATGGTGAGGTTCACATCCTTGAGTGCTTCTACCTTGGTGACTCCAAGGTCATAGAGTTTGTTGATTGCCTGTAACTGTATCATGTTCGTTCTCCTTGTTCGTGATCAGGGAAGGGTGATGGTCTGCTGGTTGATGAACTGCTGGTAGGAAGAGGTGATGATCCGGTCTCCGGGTTCCACCCCTGAGAGGATCTCGACCTCTCCACCCTGGATGTTCCCGTAGGTCACTTCTGTACGGACCGCGGTGTTCCCGTCGATCACATAGAGATACTTCTGGTTACCGGTGGTCAGGTAGGACCCTCGCGGCAGGAGCATGGTATCTTCTTTGGTACTGAGGATGATGGTGGCTATGGCAGAAGCTCCGGGGGTGAGCACCGTCTCGGTGATCGGCTCGACCCGTACTGACACAGTGGCTGAGAGGCCGTCAGAATCGAGGGTTGCGATCTTTCCGATCCTGGTGATCCGGGCATCCATGGTACCTGTCCCGATCGTGAGGGTGAGGTGATCTCCCGGCTGGAGGATCGCTGCATACTGTTCGTAGATGTCCAGGTCGACATAGACTTCCGTACGGTCAGCGACGACGAAGAGGGTGTCAGTCTTCTCTATGAAGCTGCCTTCGATCTCCAGGTCCTCATTGATCTGCAGGATCTCTCCTGCTATGGGACTGGTGATCGAGCTGTCTGTGATGTCATCTTCGATCTGTGCGATGTTCATCTTCAGCTGTCTGATCACTGCCTCCTGTTTCTTCTCGGCAAGTACCTGCTTGGCTGAGAGCTCTTCGAGCTGAATGCCAGATCCTCCTGCTGCTCATAGAGGGCATCGAGGGCGTCTGTCGCCTGTTCCAGATCGGTCGTCCGTGAGCTCTTGAGCTCAGCGAGGCGCTGCTGGGTCACCACTTCCTCGACAGCCTCTTCGATCTTCAGCAGCAGGCGCTGCTGGTCGAGTTCGACAGCCCGGTAGGACCAGCTGTAGTTCAGCCTGGTGTTCTCCAGTTCTATCTCCGCCTGTTCGAGCTGCAGCTCATAGGAGGCGAGGGAATCCTCGAGCTCCGGTACCGAGAGGCTGACGAGGATGTCGCTGGTGGAGATGACATCTCCCTCGTTCACGTGCAGCTGTGCGGTATAGGCATCCTGCCGGCTCACGATCGATACCTGCTTGGGCAGTACTACTGTCCCGCTGGCCTCTGCCGAGTCTACCATCGTCCCGCTCTGGATCACGGCACTCTCGTAGGCTTCGATGGGTCGTTCCTCTGTGGTCCCTGCGTTGTCGAACAGCAGGTAGATCCCTCCTGCGATGACTGCGAGGATCAGCAGGAAGATCAGGGTCTTTCCTGCGGCATTCTTCTTCTTGTAGGGCTTACTGTGATCTGCGTGTACTATTGGTCCGTTATCTGGCATATCGATCACCTCCGTGAACTCACTATACTCCCAGAGGTGTCTGTAAGTGGTTAACACGGGGTAAAAGGGTTGTAAACTTTGTAAAACAGCTGATCGCTGGTGAAAACACGGTAGCAAGATGAGACCGCTGCGGGTACTATGGTCTGTATGAGACTAGATGTATCAAAGCGGAACAGAGACGTACTGATCGCGGCACTGATGGTGGTCGTCACCATCTTCGCCCTGCTACAGTACCGGTGGTTCTCCTCCATCGCAGAACGGGAGACCGAAGCGGTGTATGAGTCGATGACGCTGTCAGTGAACAAGATAGCCGTTCGGGAGCAGCAGCGGTATGCGATCCTCTATGACTGGATGTATCAGATGCAGGGGATCGGTATCGCCAGTGACCTGCAGGCCTTGCAGCTTGCAGGCAGTCTGCTCGATCGATTCGGGCCTCATGGGGAGGTTCCCGATCACATCGCCTCTGTCGATGTGATCGCAGCCGGCAGTGCTGACCCAGCCTGGGAGCTGGTCGGGTCCTGGGGAACCGATGGGCTGGAGGTGACCGGCAGGGAGATCCCGGATGCTATGAGCGAGCTGCTTGAAGAGGTGAGACACGCAGAGGATCCG
>LQAF01000295.1_pt1 | contig 10113 bp, 11 predicted proteins | sample 1535781 | NCBI WGS metagenome assembly LQAF01 (sample SAMN04331583, study PRJNA305678) | bioreactor metagenome | isolation source: bioreactor_2 inoculated with Wadden Sea sediment 2nd replicate of a... | place: Germany:Bremen
TATTGACGGCACATTTTTCTCACGCTTGCAATTTTCCAGTCTGAACCACCTGGATCTGGGTCCCGGACATATCCACGGAGCCGGACAGATACACTACTATGTCCACCGTCATGGAACCCGGTTTGATCTGCACCGGTTTGACAGCTCGTTTCTGTCAAATGCCGCGCCGGATCCCTGCATCGATCCGGTGCTCTTCAAAGATATTCACACTTTTTCACTGACTTTCACAGACATTGAAGGTACCGACCATTCTGTCTGGGATTCTGAATCAGACCGGTTTGACCACACGTTTCCCGCCCGGGTCAAGATTACCCTTGCACCGGCGGAAGAAAAAAACAAAGAGTCAATCCGGGCAGCTGTGACTATCCCGGTGGCCAGACAGGTGAAACAATGAACGGGAATCAGAACGGCATGGCCTGGTGGTGGTGCTGGGGGTGATTGCCGTGCTGGTGGTCACCGGGCTGCATCTTTCAAAAATCACCACACAATCGGTAACCCTTGCCCGGCAGCGAACCGATCAGTTCACCGCCCGGGAGATGGCCCGGTCCGCCATTCAACTGGCAATGGCGCTTCTGGCGGATGATGCGGCAAAAACAGACACCGACTCCATCCAGGAAAACTGGGCCGATCCGGATACCCTGTCCCGGATGGTCGAACAACTGGGGTATTCCCAGGGCCGGATCACCCTTGATATTACGGATGAACTGGGAAAAATTCAGGTCAATGCTCTGCTGAAGCGGTTTCCCGGCCCCGAAGTGAACCGGGACCAGGCGTTGTTGTGGGAACGGTTGCTGGATCAGCATCTGAATCAGGACCGGCCCGGAACCGTCCATGGTCCGGAAGCAGTGATCAATGCGCTCACCGACTGGCTGGATTCCGGGGATGACGATGCCGTCTCCGGGCTGTCCGGAGCGGAATCTTCATATTATGCCGCACGGTTTCCGCCCTGTGCCGGTGCGAACAGAGATGTTGCCCACTTGTCTGAACTGCTCAACATCAAAGGATTTTCCCCGGATCTGTTTGTTTTTTCCCGCAATGGTCCGAACCCCGAAAATCCCGGAGAAACAGCAACGAAAACCTGGAAAGACCTGTTCACGGTTTACGGTCTCTTTGATGCCTCTGATGAAGGGAAAAGTTATCGGTACCCGGGTCTCATCAACGTCAACACGGCAGACCTTGAAGTGATCCAGGCCCTGCTTCCCCGGGGTATGGCGGAATTCGCCCAGGATATGCTTGACTATCGCGCCCAAAAATCAGAAGATGGGGAGAATTATCTCAACCCCCTGGACAAAGGGTGGTACCGCCGGGTGATCGGATTGTCAGCAAGTGAAAGGGAGAAATTCGAACGCATGATCCGCTATGACAGCAATGTATTCAAGGCCACGGCCAGGGTGCAGCTGAACCGGGCACAGGTTACGCTGTCCGCTTATCTGTTGAGGGAGCAGCTGGAAAAATCCAGACAGTGGATCTGCCGCATCATTCAGATGGAAAGGATGTGATCAGTGGGCCGTCGTTTTCTGATGCTGGATATCGATCCTCACGGCATGACCGCCAGGGTGATGGAAAAAAAAATATCCGGACTCTCTCCCAAAGATCAGGTCTTTGTGGCCCGAAACGAACTGCCTGACCCGCTGCCTGATAATGTCACTTGGTTTCGGGCTGCCCTGGATGCGGTGGCGGAAAGAGCCGACCTGACCGCCTGCACTGAAGCCGTGGTGCTGATCCCCTGCCGGGATGTCTTTTTCGGAACATCAGCCTGCCGTTTTCCGGCCCGGGTAAAATCGCCCAGGTTCTGTCGCTGGAACTGGCCCCGTATCTGCCGGAAGACGTCTGTGTATCGGATTTCATTTCTCTGGATATCCGATTTGTGAAAGATCAGCACCTGACTCTGACCGCTTCGGCAACAGAGGAGATGGTACAGGAGATGGTTTCGTCTCTGAAGGCATACCGCCTCAGGCCCCGGATCATTTCCCCGAAAGAAACTGTCCTGGCCGCTGCCTGCATTCAGGAAACCCGCCCTGAGAATGACAGGATTATCATGTTTACAGGTCCTTTCGGCATCACCCTGATTCTGACGGCCGGGTCCGGGCCGGTCATGATCCGGACCCTGACGTCATCCGAGCGATCCCCGGATCTAATTGTACACAACATGATGCGCATGGCCACGGGGTTCCGACACCGCTCCGGTTTGGACACCCGGTTTCACATTTCTCTGGTGCCGGAAACCGATGTGGTGGATCCCGCATCCATGACACAGACCATTCGACAAACTGAAGCACTGGCGGCATTTTTCTTCACTGACACCGTTACTGTGACGGCACCGGATCCGGTCCTTGTGTCCGATCTGCTGTTCAATAAAACCGCCCTTTTGTTCAATTTTGTCAAACAGTATCCCGGTTTCGGGAATTTCTTTCACAAATTCAGGCGGGAACTGCTGGTGACCGGCACTATCGCCGTCCTGGTGATCATTCTTTTTGTCCTGGGCCTTTACCAGGATGTGCGCATTCTGGAAAACCAGGTGGCCGCAGCCCGTCGGGCCGAGGTTGAAATGTTTCACCAGACATTTCCCCGGGAACCCTTTCTGCCCGGTCATTCGCCCCTGCTGCGCATGCAGGCTCAGATAAGACAGGCGCTTGAACAGAACAGGACCCCCCGAATCCGGGATATGGCGGATACACCGGCATTGCCGGCCATTGACCTACTGTATGAATTGTCCGCCCGTGTTCCGGACGGTATGAATCTGCGCCTTTCCCGCCTTCTGTTCAACCATGATCAGGTTACGATTTCCGGCACCACCGACAGTTTCAATACAGTGGACCGGTTGAAAACCTCATTGGAACAATCCGATACTTTCAGATCGGTCACCATCCATACGGCCGATGCCGGAAGAAAGGAAAACCAGGTGATCTTTCAATTCAGGATCGAGATATGAGGCCTATGAATCCCCTGTCCACCAGAGAACAATTCATTGTGGTCACAGGCATTTTTGTGGTCTTTGTGTTTCTGGCCGTACAGTTTGTCTTTTTTCCTTTGATGGACCGGAAAAAAGAACTCACGCGGATTCTGACCATTGAACAGGACGGGCTTCAACAGATTTCCACGCTCCGGAGTCAATATCTGAAAATGACAAGGGGCATGGACAAACAACCGGCGAGCCAGTCAGACCGCCCCCCTGAATTCACCCTGTTTTCATTTCTGGACAGTCGGGCGGAAGCCAGTGGGGTCAAAAAAAACATCGACTATATGCGGCCTTTTTCCCAGACAGCGGAAGATGGATCCTTTCAGATATCCAAGGTCCGTCTCAAACTGAAAACCTGTATCTGAATGATTTCATGGAATTTCTCAAACAGGTGGAAACATCCGGTAACGGGGTGCATGTGGTTTCCATTTCTCTGGCCCGGACCGGAGAAAACGACAACCTGCTGGAAGCGGTTCTGGAAACCCAGACACTGATGCCCGGGGAGGCGCCATGACATGTCTTTGAAACACGCGCTGTTTTTTCTGATCTATTTCATGGCCGCCCTGGCCATATTTTCAGTCCTGCGGTTCCCGCATCAGACAGCCGCCGTCAAGATCAGCCGGATGGGGGAAGCCATGTTCCCGGGACTGGACATCACTATGGACCGGGTATTTCCGTTTCTGCCCCTAGGGTTGAAAACGGAAAAACCACAGATCCGTATCCATGATGCCATCACAGTGGTTCCGGAGAATCTCCGGATTGTTGTTCCGGTTTCAACGGTCTTTGGCTTAAAAAAGAACTGCAAATCAAGTCACTTCTGTGGGATGGCACCGTGATGGGCCATATCGCCGGCATATCAGTGTCTCCACCGGCCTGTTCCGGAGTGGAAATGATCCTGGCCGGACTCCGGGTCCGGGATATGGCTACCGTAATGCAGGGTATGCGCGCGTCTTTGTCTTTTGACCTGTCCGGCCGATACCAGGTAGTGGATCGCTTAAATAAACCAAAAGGCACCGGCGACCTGACCCTGTCTTTTCTGACATGTGTCATTAAGGATGATTTTCTCAATACCATGGGCATCACAAATCTGGAGTTTGACCAGGTGTCAGTGAGATTTGAAAAGCAGGCTCAGACACTGGATATCCTGGAGCTGCATGCTAAAGGCAGCGTCATGACCATCCATGCCGCCGGACAGATGCTGTTGACCGGCACCCGGATCATGGCACCGTCTGACTGGCAGATCAATCTCAAAGGCAATCTTTACCCCCAACCGGCCCATGTATCAAGGTTTGCCACGGTGCTGCCCATGGACGACCTGTTCCAGAACCACCCGGAAAAAGGAATCCCTTTCACCTTGACCGGTCCGGCCGATAACCTGGAAATAAAGCGATGAAACCCGTTTACCTCATTGCACAGCTGTTGCTGCTCACTGTTTTGGCCTATCAGGTGACCGGGTTGACTTACCGGCAGCTCTTTTCGCCGGTCAACACCGGATTTGAAGGACCGAAAATCCGATCCGGCGAACCGGCGGGCCCGGCAATGTCGATCCCTGCGGTGCCTCCAAGAAATTATGCCGTGATCCTTGAAAAAAACCTGTTTCAAGTGTTGACCCGTGATTCAAATATGGGGTCAAAGCCCCCTGCAGATGAATTGATCGAACAACCGCTGGAAAAAACCCGGCTGCAGCTGGCTTTATGGGGGACCGTCACTGCGGCTTCCGACAAAAATGCCTTTGCCGTGATTGAAAACAAAAAGACCAGGGAACAATCCCTTTTCCAGGTCGGGGACACTGTAGAGGGAGGCGTCATTCAAAAAATCGCACGCAACCAGGTTGTTTTGCGTGTCAACGGCAAAAACCAGCTTCTGGAGGTGGATATCACCCAGAAACCCTCTGTGATGGCATCATCGCCTCTGCCACTGCCGGAACCGGAAACCGGTTTTCCCGATCCTGAAACAGCCTTTCAGCAGGCAAAAGCCTCCGGACTGCCCAGCCTCATGAAACAGGCACGGATCCGTCCGTTCTTTTCTGACGGAAAACCGGACGGCCTTCTGCTGTATGGCATTCGAAACGATTCGACCTTTCAGCAGATCGGACTGAGAAACGGGGATATCATCAAATCCATCAACGGCAGTGACATTCTGTCCGCTCAGGATGCCGTCACCCTTTATCAATCCTTGAACACCGCTCTGGATGAAATGCCCGACATCCGGTTCACCATCCAGCGCCGGGGAAAAATCCAGGAAATTGTTTACAACGCGCAAAATAATGAATACACAGTGGAAAATGTGTCTGATGAATAAGGAATGCGAATGAACCAGTCAACCATGAGAACGCGATTCGGTCATCTTAAGCTGATCATCACCTATCTGGTGGCAGTGGGTCTGTTATGTCTTGTCTGCCAGGTGTCCGGCCCGGTTCAGACGGCCGGTGCCCGGGAAAATCAAGCGCCCGAAGAAAAGATCGCCATTGATTTTGACAACGTGGATATCAAGGTGTTCATCAAATTCATCAGCAAGATCACCCAAAAGAACTTTGTGGTGGACAGCCGGGTCCGGGGAAACGTCACAGTGATATCCCCTGAAAAACTGTCAAAACCGGAAGCGTACAGGGTTTTTGAATCCGTACTGGAAATAAATGGATTTTCCGTGGTTAAATCCGGAGCCATCCACAAGATCGTTCCGATGCCCGATGCCAAAGCCGATAACATCGACACCCGCATGACGTCAGCGGCGGACGAGCCCTCGGACCGGCTGGCCACCCGGATCATTCCGCTGAAGTACGCAGATTCAGACGAACTCCAGCGTCTGTTCATCCCGCTTTTGCCCAAAGGCAGCGTGATGCTGTCTTACAGGGACACCAACATGCTCATCGTCACGGCATCACTGTCAAGCATCGAACGGCTGCTGAAAATCATTCATGCCATTGATGCCCCCAATATCGGCAAAACCATTTCCGTAATCCCGGTCAAACATGCGGATGCCGCCAAGCTGGTGACCACTTTGAGCAGTATTTACAGTGCCCGTCAGAAAGACGAAAAAAAGGCACCGGACATGGGCATGATGGCCCATTTTGTGGCGGATGAAAGAACCAATGCTGTGGTGCTTCTGGCCAATGAAGTGGAAACCCGGCGGGTGGAGGAACTGATAACTCTCTTGGACCGGCAGGTCCCCAAAGGAGAGGAAAAAATCCGGGTCTATTATCTGGAACACGCGTCTGCCGAAGACCTGGTCAAAGTGCTCCAGGAAATACCGGCCCAGAAGACCCCCCAGAATACCGAAGGACAGAAACAGGCCCCGTTGCTGTCCGAATCGGTGCACATCAGCGCTGACAAGGCCACCAACTCCCTGATTATCATGGCGGAAAAAGAGGATTATGCCGTGCTTGAAGAGGTGATTGCCAAGCTGGACATTCCCCGGTCCATGGTCTATATCGAATGCCTGATCATGGAAGTCAATGTCAACCGAGGCCTGGATATCGGTACGGAATGGCGCACAGCCCAGGAATTTGACGGAGGGGACAAAGTCGGGTTTACGGGTTTCGGCGCCACAGGAGACAGCGGTTACAGCGGATTGGAACAGATATTTAAAGACGGATCACTGCCCCGGGGGTTTTCACTGGGAGTTCTGGGAAAAAATATCACCATCGGCGGAGTGACCTTCCCGGACATCCAGGCTATTATCAGGGCCTATCAGACAGACAAGGATGTTCACATCCTGGCCACTCCCCAGCTGCTGACCACGGAAAACGAGGAAGCGGTTATCACCGTAGGCAAGAATGTGCCGTTTCAGACCCGGTCAGCCGCCGAATCCGCCACGGAAGTCTACAGCTCTTACGAATACCGGGATGTAGGAATTACGCTGAAAATCACACCCCAGATTAGCAAAGGCCGGCTGGTACGGCTCAATGTGTTTCAGGAGCTGACCAAACTGGACACGGTGAATCAGAACAACCCGGACCGGCCCACCACGTTCAAGCGTCAGATCGAAACAGCCATTATCGTGGAAGACACCTACAGCGTGGTCATCGGCGGCCTGATCGATGAAACAGTGACCCAGTCCGAATACAAGACCCCCTGTCTGGGAGATGTGCCGGGCCTGGGATGGGCGTTCAAAACCATCTCCGAAGGAGAAGAACGCACCAATCTATACGTATTTCTCACTCCCCGGGTAGTCCGGAATCCTATGGAGGTGCAGGAAATTTTAAATGAAAAACAGCAGGAAATAAACCGGGATTTCGAAAAAGGCGCCATTCCTCTGTACCAAAAACTTGACCGGTTCCGGGACCGCATGTCTGGTTCGCCGGAAGATAAGGCAACCCCATAGACCATGATTCAGCAGTTCATCGATATCCTGACAACCGAGTTCGGTGTTCCAGCAGCGGAAACCGAAAAGATTCTGAAGGCCTATGAACTGGACCGCCCCGGCCTGATGAACGCGGTGCTGGGGGCCCGGCTGGTTTCTGAAACGGATCTGCTGGAAATTATGGGCCGGATTTATCATCTCCCCGTCACCCAAGCGCTGGAACCGGACCACGCCGATGATGCCTGGACCAAACAGATCTCCCGCAATTTTCTGAAAAATACCTGCCTGGTTCCTCTGATCCGGCCGACCGGACGGCCGATCATTGCAGTCAATGATCCGTCGGATCTGAGTCCGGCCGACGATGTGGCCTCCCGGATCGGGATAAACGATTTCGACCTGGTACTGGCCCCGAAAAACCGTATTTTATGGGCCGTGAATATTCTGTACGACCGGTCCGGGGACAGCGCCGGACAGCTGGCCCGGGACATGGAAGATGACAAATACATCATTGACGACCTGGAACAGACCGCAGATCTGCTGGATGACGTCAGTGACGCGCCGGTCATCCGCCTGGTGAACCGGATGATCTCCCAGGCGGTAAAGGCCGGTGCCAGCGACATTCATATCGAGCCGTTCCGGGACTCCCTCAAGATTCGGTACCGCATCGACGGGATTCTTTACGAACGGCTGACACCGCCCAAAGGCATCCAGGCCGCCCTGATATCCCGGATCAAGGTCATGGCCAGCATGAACATCGCGGAAAAACGGGTTCCCCAGGACGGCCGGGCTCAGGTCCGCATCGGGGATCAGGAGATCGACATCCGCATCTCAACGGTGCCCACCAGCTTTGGGGAACGCCTGGTCATGCGGCTGCTTAACAAATCCGGATATTTTCTTTCACTAGAACAATTCGGTCTTACTTCGGAACATTTTGGACAGATCAACCGGATTATCCGCCAGACACATGGCATCGTGCTGGTCACCGGTCCCACCGGCAGCGGTAAGACGACCACTCTGTACGCCGCTTTATCGGAAATCAACTCTCCGGACAAAAACATCATCACCATTGAGGACCCCGTGGAATACAACCTGACCGGCATCGGCCAGATCCAGGTCAATTCCAAAACCGGGGTCACTTTTGCCAGGGGGCTGCGTGCTATTGTCCGCCAGGATCCGGACGTGGTACTGGTGGGAGAGATCAGGGACGTCGAAACCGCAGGCATCGCCATCCAGTCGGCCCTCACCGGACATTTGGTCTTCTCCACCCTGCACACCAATGACGCGGCAGGCGCCGTCACCCGGTTGAAAGACCTTGGCGTGGAACCCTACCTGATCGCTTCCTCGGTCAATGCCATCATTGCCCAGCGCCTGGTTCGCATCCTGTGCCCCCATTGCCGGATACAGCATCTACTGACAGCGGAAGACGAGAAAAGTATTCATGCCGGCGGTCTGGAAATGGCCGGAAAAACCGTATACAAACCCAAAGGATGCCCCCGGTGTTTTGAAACCGGATATTCCGGACGTCAGGCCATTTTTGAAATTCTGGAACTGGATGACCAGATCCGTCAACTGATTTTGCAGACATCTGAGACCGGACAGATCAGAGATGCCGCCATTAAGAAAGGGATGGTCACCCTGCGCTCGGACGGCATGGCCAAGGCACTCCAGGGAATTACATCCATCCGGGAGGTTTTCCGTGTCACTCAGGAGTAAGTCACTGGGCATCTGCCTTGCCATGGTGCTGTGTCTTCCGGCTTCTGGTTCTGGAGAAGACAGGCGCACCACAAAAAAGAACGTCATCATCGGGTTTTATCAGGATTACATTTCCGGAGCGGATGGCAGCCGCTGCCCCATGTACCCTTCCTGTTCCCAATATGCTGCTCAGGCGATCCGGAAACATGGGCCTGTCGTGGGCTGGGTGATGACATTTGACCGGATCATACGCTGCGGCCGGAGTGACACCCGGCTGGCGCCACGCATCCGCGCCGGAGGTCAGAATATGATCTATGACCCGGTATCCTTCAATGATTTCTGGTGGTTTACCGCCCCGGAAAAAGACCAATGACAATCGTGTGGAATCATTTTTACCGCCGTCCTTTTCTTTTTGTTTTGGCATGGATGGCGGCATGGTTCATTGAATTTACTGGATTGGGGCTGGTTACGGCAGCCGAAACACTGACTCTGACGATATCCCCGGACACGCAGTTTGCCTATGCGGAAACGCTGTTTCAGGACCGGGATTTCCGGACGGCAGAAGTGGAATTCAAGCGGTTTATTCATTTTTTCCCCGGGGATCCCCGGATTTTAGAAGCCCGGTTCAAAACCGGGCTGGCCCTGTTCCATCAAGAGCGCTTTCATGAAGCAGCCCGGCAATTCAATGACATTATCATCAATGATAATGAGTTGTCTTTCTCTTTTACAAAGGAGGCTTTTTTCATGCAAAGCAAGGCGTTCCGGCAAATGGGGAACCTGGCGTACGCCCAGGTGGTGCTGCAGAATTTTTTACATCTGACCGATGATCCGGACCTCAGGGACCGGATTCTTTTGGATCTCGCCGGCCTGCACATCAATGCCTCCAGGCAGCCGGGAACAAACGAACTGGATATGGCGCTGGCCTTTCTGAAAAAAATGTCCTCCAACGGTCTACTGGACGATCAAAGAAATGAACTGATCCACCGGATACTGGCTGTCCGGTCCATGCCGGGGAAAAATCCGGTTCTGGCTGGCCTTTTCTCCGTCGTTCCCGGGGGGGGATTTCTTTACACCGGCCGCATCAGGGATGCGGCTGCGGCTTTTTTTTTGAATGCCGGGCTCGGTCTGGCTGCCTGGAAAGCCTTTGAACAAGACAACCC
>LQAF01000300.1_pt1 | contig 9908 bp, 10 predicted proteins | sample 1535781 | NCBI WGS metagenome assembly LQAF01 (sample SAMN04331583, study PRJNA305678) | bioreactor metagenome | isolation source: bioreactor_2 inoculated with Wadden Sea sediment 2nd replicate of a... | place: Germany:Bremen
TTTTCGCGGGGTGACAGTTCCATACTCAGCACTCTCTTGTTGGACTGGCGTCTAACTTGCTGGCGCCAATAAATGCAAGTGTTTGACTTGTTTTGTCTGGGTTTTGCAAGGAGTGTGCCACGGTACAAAGCACTGTATTTTGGAGCTGTTTCCGGGGGGCTTTGCCCGGTTGCCGTGCGTTGGCGTGAGTTTGTTTGGTGCGACAAATGCTTTTGTGCGTTAATTTGGTGCGTTTTAGACCAGTTTCACGGCCTGACGAAAGCATGCAAGCAGATCAGACATGGCATCGTCGAGTGGCACCTCATCACGCCAGCACATACCCACAGAGCCTTGTTCACCTTGCAACTCTATATCCAGTGCTGTAATCAGACCACGCTCATGGAAATGCCTGGCTACACGCTCAGAGACTATCGATAACATATCACTGAACTGCAGTAACCACAGGTTACCGACCTGGGAGGTGGATTCGATGCGATAAGGGGGCGGTTTTTGCCCAGCCGTGGTTAAGGAAATATCCAGCTTGCTACGAATGGGTGTACCGCTTGGCCAGACTATCCAGTCATAGCTATAGAGATCTGCCCAGCTTAGGGCGGGTTTTCCTGCCAGTGGATGATCAATTCGTGCAACGATACTGAGTGATTCTTTATAGAGCATTTCACTGAACAGGGTTGAGCGTGGTTGATAGTTATCCATTCGCCCCACGACGAGGTCAAGTTTGCCCGTTTCCAGCTTTTCCAGCAGGATATTCATTGTGCCTTCCTGGATTTCAATACGGGATTCCGGATGCTTTTCTATAAACTGAATGATCGCTGCTGGCACAAAGGTGGGTGCTGTAGCGGGTGATGTGCCTATTGCCAGGGTTCTGGAGCTACCTTCTTTGAGGGATGCGAGATTGGCCTCAGCACGATCCATCTCATTGATGACTCGCTCCGCATGAGCAATCAGTAAGCGACCCATTGCTGTTGGTTGTAAGCCGCGTGAATGCCGGTCAAACAGTTCAGCACCTATATCATCTTCCAGTTCCTTTAACCATTTAGAAAGCCCAGGCTGCGTGGTGAACAACTGTTTGGCTGTCTCACTGAGGCTGCCGGTTTCGGACAAGCTAATCAGCAACTGCAGATGGTGAATACGTAAACGGCGCGTCCAGCTCATGCTTGGTATACCTAAAATATTATATCAGTATGGAATAATATCATTATTCGATATGGGTGGATTAGTCAATAATGCGCCATATGCAAAGTGCAGATAAAAGCGCAGGAGCGAAAAATGATACAACTCTACAGTTTTTTTAACAGCTCTACCTCCTACCGTGTCCGTATCGCGCTGGCACTCAAAGGGGTTGAGTATCGTTATACCGGAGTCAATATACGTGTCGGTGAACAATCATCAGACAGCTATCGTGAATTGAACCCCTCAAAGGGTGTTCCTTATTTTATTGATGAAGATGGCAATCGCTTCAGCCAGTCTTTAGCAATCATTCAGTATCTGGATGAGCGCTACCCACAGTCCCCTTTGTTACCTGAGGATAAAGTGGAAAAGGCACGTGTAATGGAATTGTCGGCAGCTATTGCCTGCGATATGCATCCCGTCAATAACCTGCGTGTACTGGGCTATTTGAGTAAAAACTTTGGCGTGAACGACCAGCAAAATCCCAGTGGTACACACATTGGATCAATGAGGGATTTACGGCGGTAGAAACACTTTTGCAACGCTACGGATCAGGCGATTATTGCTTTGGTAATGCCCCGAGCCTGGCGGATTGCTGCCTGGTACCTCAGGTTGCCAATGCCGAGAGAATGGGCTGTGACCTCAGTGCCTATCCAAGGGTGTTGGCTGTGTACAACCACTGCCAGCAGCAGCCAGCTTTTCAACAGGCGGCGCCAAAATCACAACCGGACTTTATTGGCTAACCCTTCACCATCCGGTGTTATCAAACATTTAACAATAAGAGGTTAACAATGAACTCAACTGCAAAAAAACAAAAAGTCATTGTTGTCGGAGGCGGTATCGGTGGCCTGGCTGCAGCGATGGCGCTGACGTCTCAGGGCATCGAAGTTGAACTGCTTGAGCAGGCTGAACAGATTGCAGAAATAGGTGCAGGAATTCAGTTAGGCCCGAATGCCTATGCCGCTCTGGATGCTTTAGGTGTCGGTGAAGCGGCCCGTAATCGATCTGTATTTACCGACCATATGACTATGATGGATGCGGTAGATGCCAAAGAAATTGGTCGCATCGATGTTGGCCCTGCGTTTCGGGAACGCTTTGGTAACCCTTATGGTGTTATCCACCGTGCTGATATTCACCTTTCAATCCTTGAAGCGGTTGAAAAACATCCGTTGATTAAGTTCCGCACCTCGACCCGTATTGAACGTTATGAAACAACCGACTCAGGTGTGGTGGTGACGGATACCCAGGGTAATCAATTTACCGCTGATGCCTTGTTGGGTGCCGATGGTGTGCGTTCTGTCGTACGTGAAACCCTGATCGGTGATGAGGCGCGAGTCACGGGCCATGTTGTCTACCGCGCCGTCGTTGATGCCTCTGAAATTCCTGAAGATATGCATGCCAATGCCCCGGTGCTTTGGGCTGGCCCACGTTGCCACCTGGTGCAGTATCCGCTGCGTGGTGGCAAGGAGTACAACATCGTTGTGACCTTCCACAGCCGCAATCAGGAAGAATGGAGCGTCACCGAGGGCAGTAAAGAAGAGGTTCTGTCCTATTTTGAAGGCATACATCCTACTCCTCGTCGTCTGCTTGATTTGCCAAAATCCTGGCGTCGCTGGGCAACGGCGGATCGCGAACCGGTCGAACACTGGGGTGAGGGTGTTGTCACCCTGTTGGGAGATGCCGCTCACCCCATGACACAGTATCTGGCACAGGGTGCGTGTATGGCACTGGAAGATGCCGTGACTCTGGGTAAGGCGATTGAAAGCTGTGATCAGGATCTGGCCAGTGCCTTCCGCCTGTATGAATCCATCCGTATCCCACGTACCGCCCGTGTGGTCTGGAGTGCCCGGGAAATGGGACGTTTGTATCATGCCAAAGGCGTTGAACGTCAGGTTCGCAATTCACTTTGGGCTGGTCGTTCACAGCAGCGTTTTTATGATGCGGTGGAGTGGCTGTACAGCTGGAATGTGGATAACTGTCTGAATCAGCCGGGTCAGTAAGCGATACGTTACAGTTGCTGAAGTTTATAGGAGGATAACAACATGCATCAGTTAGGCACACTTGAAGACTTGCCCCAGGAATACAGAGATCAACTGACTCAGCAGAACCTGGTGCCCCTTTGGCCGAATATGCGCGCGGTATTGCCACCCAGGGTTCCTACTAGAAAAACCGGTACGCTGTGTTGGGACTATCAAACTATACGTCCGCTCTTGCTGGAAGCCGGTCAACTGACTCCTATGGAAAAAGCTGAACGTCGGGTGTTGGTATTGGCTAATCCCGGCCATGGTCTCAGTAATATGCAGGCGACGCCGAGTATCTACATGGGACTGCAATTGATACTGCCCGGTGAAACAGCCCCCAACCATCGTCATACCCCGAATGCGGTGCGCATTATAGTCGAGGGTGAGGGCGCTTTTACCACCGTTGATGGAGAGCCCTGTCGCATGGAGCGAGGTGACCTGATTCTGACCCCCGCCGGTAAATGGCATGAACATCACCATGAAGGTGAAGGTCCGATTGTCTGGCTGGATGTGCTGGATCTGCCGTTGATCTATCAGTTGGAAGGCTCCTGGGCGATGGAAGGGCAACCGCAGGTCCCCAGCCTGGCACGCGACAAGTCTTTTGCGGATTACAGTGCTGCGGGTGTGGTTCCGAACATCAACTTTGAGCGGGATACCCAAACCGCTCCGATGCTGCGCTATCCCTGGCAGAAAACCCGTGCCTGTCTGGTAGAAATGGCCACGCATTACGCCGAAGGGTTGCTGCGTATCAGTTATGTCAATCCGGAAAATGGCAAGAGCCTGTTTCCGAGTATTGGCTTTGGCGCCATCATGCTCCGGCCTGGTGAAGTGATCAGTCTGCCCAGGCGCACCACACCCTGTATTTTTCATGTGGTTGAAGGTCAGGGAAGCCTGAGTGTTGATCAGGGTACTGCACTTCAGTGGGTTGAAAAAGACACCCTCTCGGCGCCGGGTTACAGCGATATTACCTTCAGTAATACCAATAGTGAGGCCCCGGCCTTTCTGATTACAGCCGATGAATCCCCGTTGCACCAGTATCTGGGCATCTATTAATTCAAAGAGAGAGATGAGATGACTGCAAAATTATTATTTCCCGCTGCCGAGCCTGTACTGGCTGATATTCAGGGCCGTGAAGAAAAATACCCGGTGAAACGGATTTTCTGTGTGGGTCGTAACTACCTTGCCCATGCGGCAGAGATGGGTGTGAGTGTAGATAAGACCAAACAGGAGCCTTTCTATTTCACCAAGCACCCCAGCGCACTGGTGGCATCAGGCAGTGCCATAGACTACCCACCGCAAACGGCTAACTACCATTACGAGATGGAGTTTGTGGTGGCGATAGGTAAAGCCGGCTTTGAAGTGTCAGAAGAGGATGCTGATGAGCTGATTTACGGTTATGCCTGTGGCCTGGATATGACCCGCCGTGACCTGCAGCTTAAAGCGCGTGAAACCGGACGGCCCTGGGATCTGGGTAAAGACTTTGAAGAGTCCGCTATCTTGTCAGCGATTGTACCCAAAAGTGAGTCCGGTGTGATCACCTCTGGGGTGATTGAGTTGGAGGTGAATGGTGAAACAAAACAACAGTCAGACCTGGATATGCTGATCTGGAATGTGCAGGAGATCATTGCTCATCTGTCAAAGTTTTATCACCTGCAACCTGGTGATCTGATTTATACCGGTACGCCTGAGGGTGTAGGTCCGGTTGTCGCTGGCGATACAATCACCGGACGCATTGCCGGACTGGGTGATATTGCATTGACGATACTGAAATAAATACAACTTACTGATTAAAATAATAAATCTCAGGAGTACAGACTATGTTGTCAGTTAAAAAATCCTTTGCAGTGGCGGCATTAACGGCACTGGTTACACTCAGCTCCAGTGTGCAGGCTGAACGTCTGCGCCTGGGGCATGTGACCCCTCCAACCCATATCTGGCATCAGGTGTCAGAGCGATTTAATGAGAACCTGCAGCGTGAATCAGCAGGCGAGCATTCGATCAATATATTTCCCCTCTCGCAGTTAGGGGGTGATGATCAGATGATTGCCCTGCTGCAATCGGGTGGGATACAGCTGGCCGTACTGACGGCGGGCAGCCTGGCTAATCGCTCCGAAGCGATGAATGCCTGGTTCCTGCCGGGCATGTTTGACGATGTTGAAGAAGCCGCGGCGGCGACAGAACTGCCTATCGCCCAGAAACTGCTGGATGATCTGCAGGATCAGCGCCTGGTTGGACTGGGTTATACGCTGGCCGGTATGCGTCATGTGCTATCAACCAGCCCAATGAACAGTGTTGATGACTTCCACAATAAAAAAATCCGTTCCTTTCCCAATAAACTCTATAACGACTGGTGGAGTGCACTGGGGGCTGCACCGACAGCACTGGGCATTGGCGATGTGTCTTCAGCCTTAACCACCAATCTGCTGGATGCGGTGGACGTTGATCTGGATATAGTGGTGGGCTTAAGAATGTATCAGCAGGCGCCTTATCTGACGCTGACTAATCACATGGCTTTTCCGGGTGTAGTGGTGGCATCAAAACCTTGGTGGGATTCGTTGGATGACGATTATCGCGCCATGGTGATGCGCTCGTTTAAAGAAGCTGAAGCCTGGGGGTTTGAAAAGCAGGCCGAAGCCGAGTTGTCAAACCTGGCCTTTCTGCAGGAGCAAGGCGTCAATATAGCTGAATTTGATGTGACTGAACTTGAACCGGTGATCAAACAGATTACAGAGACTTACACTGCCGGGAACGCAGATATTCAAATGTTCTTCGATCAACAGGTCCGTTGAGCCTGAGCGTGATGGGGCCCTGGTGGCTCCTTTGAGGTATATATGCGCACACTAATTAGAAAAGTAGATGCATCTGTAGCCAGGCTTGAATACCTGATATTGATGCTGTTAATGGCAGCCCTCACTTTGATCCTGACTGCACAGGTGATTTTGCGCTACTTCTTCAGCAGCCCACTCTTCTGGGCCGAGGAGGTTTCCGTACAGATCCTGATAGCGACCACTTTTATTGGCGTCAGTTATTTGCTCTATAGCGCAAAACTGGTACGAGTGGATTTTATTCTGTTACATCTGAACACAAAGCTTTACTGGTTAGTGGAACGGATACTGCAGCTGATTACGTTGCTGGTGCTGGGTGTGATCTGTTACTTCGCCACAGAGTGGATTCTGGATCCGATGACGCGAATCGATGTTTCACCAACCACGCAATTACCGCGCTGGTATAACTACGCGCTGTTGGTTGCTTCTTTCTACTGCATGGTATTTCATCAGTTGGTCAAGCTGCTGCTACCGATTGAAAAAGGGCAGGAGTTTACATCATGATTACCTTGATTGTTTTTATGGTCACGCTGCTGGTTGGCTTACCTATTTTTATTACCCTGCTTCTGGGTACGCTGGTGTTTCTGGATCAGACGGATCTGGTCATACTGCTTAGTTCCCTGCCAATACAGCTCTATGGTTCACTCAATCAGAATGGTTTACTGGCGATACCTCTGTTTATGCTGGTCGGTGAACTAATGAATAAAGGCGGCTTAACGACTCGGCTAATGAGTGCAGCTGATGTGTTTGTGGGTGGTTTTCGTGGTGGGCTGGCCTATGTCAACCTGATGACCAACGCGATGGCCGCATCGATTCTGGGTTCGGCAACTGCACAGATTTCGGTAATGAGCCGGTTGATGATCCCAACCATGGTAGAGAAAGGCTACAAAAAAGAGTTTGCGGCGGCAGTGACTATGTCCGGAGGCTTGCTGGGACCCATTATTCCACCGTCTATGCTGATGATCATTTATGGTGTGGTAGCTTATCAGCCTATTTCCGCGCTATTTATTGCCGGGATATTGCCAGGCATTCTGATTATTTCCGGCTTTGCGCTGGTGATTTTTCTGACGGGAGTTATTAAGGGATTGCCCGCCGGTGAGCACCTGGAACACAAAATGTGCGCAAGGAACTGCTCAATGGCTTGTTACCTGGCAGCATTCCCATCACCATTGTTGTGTGTATTATTCTCGGTATTATGACCCCGACAGAAGCGGGTGCCATTGCCTCCATCATGTCGTTCATTATCGGTGCTGTGATTTACAAAAGCATTAAGTTAAGCGATTTACCGGGCATTTTTGGCTCTGTTGCCGTGAATACCGCAACCATTACCGGTTTGATTGCGGTCGCTTCAGTGTTTGGTTGGGCGCTCTCTTTTGAAGGGGTGCCCGACATGCTGGTAGGACATATCTCGAATGTGACCAGTTCACCGCTGCTGTTTCTGTTACTGGTGTATTTGCTGGTAATTCTGCTGGGCATGTTCCTGGAAAGTATCAGCGTGATGATCGTTATCGTACCGATTATCCTGCCAGCCGCCTTGACCTATGGGATAGATCCAATCCACTTTGGTGTGGTCATCAGCCTGGCAACACTCATCGGTTTAGTCACACCGCCAGTCGGACCGGGTCTGTATATCGCCATGACAGCAGCGAACCTGCCGATGGGAACCCTGTTCAAAGCCATGATTCCTTTTCTGTTCTCGATGTTCCTGTGCATGTTTCTGATCGCAGTGTTTCCAGCATTATCACTCTACTTGCCCAGCTTGATGTCAAAATAAAGTTAACCTGAACAGGCGAGTATAACTCGCCTGTTCAGGGCGTGCTCATCATGCAGTCAGACCTATGTTTAGTAAAGTTTCTGTCGTCCTGAAATAGTGGGAGATATCGGTAGAGAGCTGTGCAATACCTCAGAGGATTTTGCCTAATTGACTGAGTTGTTATGTGGTTATGGGTGGCTTAATCTTCTCTATTATTTTGTGGTGGCAAGGCCTTGGTGTCTTTGGCGAGTTTCATTTCTTCGGCTTTTACTCGGCGCTCCAGTTTTTTCAGGTCTTCCTCTGCAGGTAGACGTTCCGGTTTAATGCCGCGTTGTCCAAGCATATCGCGTACACTTTGGTTATTTTGTATATGCTCGCCAGTAATAGCATGCTCGCCTTGTAAATTGGCTTGCTCTACATTGTGGTTGGTCATTTCTGTAGCTAGATTTTTAGCAGCAATCGTCAGCGTGGGCAGAAAATCTGCTAACGGGCGGCTTTTGACAATACCGTAGCGGTCTTTCATCGCTTGAGTAGTATGGCCACCAAACAGTGCCTGATTGCCCCGCGAACGAATACGGCCAAAACCAGCCTCATCCACCCCACGTTCATAGATGTTTTGTGATAGTGCCTTTTCTGTCTCCTTTAACCTGTCGCGCGCCTCCAATCGGGCTTGCAGGCGCATACGGTCTTCAATCAGCTCTTGCTTGCGAGTTTGTAGGGCGAAATAGCTTTGGGCAAAGGCAACTTCGGCCTTGCGTGGGTCGCCGTTTTGAGCAATCAGATAGCAGGCGTAACGAGTGAGCATATAATCTTCTACTTCCCGTTGCCCTCCTTTACCAATTTCGATCATTTTCGTGACGCCACGAAAATGATCCGAAGCGTTATAGCCACTAGCTTCGCAGGATTCTACCGCCCGCTGAATAGCCGTCTGAAAGTTCTCCCAGCGAGCGTAGCCTAGTAAGGCTTGCAGGTCGCGGGCAAACCAAAACTCGATACCTTCGGTATCTGCGCGCTGTACTGCGGCTTCAAGTTTCTGTTGCATGCTTTGTAGTTTATCCATGATCAAGTCCTTTTGCTTTGCAAATTCTCTACACTCTGAGTAGAGAGTCTTTAGTTTGAACTACCGAAGGGCCCTTAGTAGCTGTGTTAGGTGCGTTCTGATTTTGAACTGTCAAGGATTTCTTGGCAGTTGCCGCACAGTGTCATAGTTCTGGGCGGTAGGTGTATTTCAACACTCCGTTTTTTTCCACCAGCAAGCTTATCACCTCGTTTATTATTCTACAGTTTAAATGATAAGGCAGCTTGAATATGCGCCAACTGCGAAAGCACGATAAACTGGCGCTACCATCGGTGATTCCATCTTAAAGCGAGCAGTGACCAGCCAAAACGCCCTGGCTGGTCACTGCTCCTGGTATCAGGCGTTAATAGCCTGCGCGATTGCATTTTTCTCCACTGCATCGAGTACTTTCAGGATGTCGCGACGAGGTCGACATTCGTTGTAGCCAGCCAATATTAGAGTGCGTGCTTCTCGGACTCCCTGCCGTAGTTCATCAATGCTATGGTATTTCGACCGTTCCTTTCCATAGTAGAGGTTGTCTATATAAGGGGAGTGGTATGGCTCATCCAAGGCTAGCCAGTTTCCCGTCGATTCTTCGACCCAGATACTCATGTGATCTTTGCCTGGCAGGTGCTGTAAAAAAGTAACCCGATTTTTATCAACTACTTTTCTCATTCGACGCAGGCCTGTTGCTACGCAGAACTGCAACTCGCGCACTGCATCAGCTATGCGCTTCTTTGCCTGATCTAGCGAACTATCATCTAGCCTAGCTTGCAGATGATCAAGACTCTCCAACTCAAATCCACCGAGCATCCAGTAACCTCTATCCTTTAAGGATTCGAGCCTATTCAGGGTGTCCGGTGGTAATCTAACCTCCGCGGTACAACGTCCGATAACTTGCCTGGCATCCCTGTCACGCCAGTAAACAGTTAAATAGAGAGGCTGCAGATCAGTGGACGGCCCTTGGGAAGATAACTCGCGCTTAGCGTTTATGAAGTTTTGGAAACCAGCTCTTGTAGCGGCAATATCGAGCGCGGATGTATGTTTGATTCCGCGTTCTTTGCGGATGCTTTTGGCAAGGCGCG
>LQAF01000301.1_pt1 | contig 9854 bp, 12 predicted proteins | sample 1535781 | NCBI WGS metagenome assembly LQAF01 (sample SAMN04331583, study PRJNA305678) | bioreactor metagenome | isolation source: bioreactor_2 inoculated with Wadden Sea sediment 2nd replicate of a... | place: Germany:Bremen
TGTTTGTCCGGATAAAGGAAATGATGGTCTCGACCTTTAAACTACCATTTCACAACACCTTGAGCGTGACGGAGTTCATCCGGTTTTCCGATCAGATGATTCGGTCTTTCTTCGGGATCATGATGCCCATGGCCGGAATGATCGTTCTGGCGGCGGTGGCTGCCAATATTTTACAGGTGGGGTTTATGGTCAGTGCGGAAAGCATGAAACCCAAATTCTCGAAAATCGATCCGATCAAAGGATTTGGTCGGCTGTTTTCCAAACAATCGGTGATGGAACTGGTCAAATGTATCGTCAAGTTGTTGATTGTGGGGGCCGTGGGGTATGTGACTCTGCTCGGGGAGATGGACCGGATTTCGACTCTGGGATATCTTCCCCATGAAGAGATCATCACCTATATCGCTTTGACAACGTTGAAGCTGTTTGTCCGGTGCGCCCTTGCCATGGTTATTATTGTGGCTATTGATTATGCGTTTCAGAAATGGCAGTTTGAAACCAAGTTGAAAATGAGCAAAAAAGAAGTCAAGGACGAACACAAGGAAGCAGAAGGGGACCCCATGGTCAAATCCCGGATCCGTAGCATTCAGATGCAAATGGCCCGGAACCGGATGATGCAGAATGTGCCGGATGCCGATGTGGTGATCACCAACCCGACCCATTATGCCATTGCCCTGAAATATGATGAGACCATGGCTGCCCCCCGGGTCGTGGCCAAGGGAAAAGGGGAAATTGCCCTGAAAATTAAAGAAATTGCAAAAAAGTATCAGGTTTTAATGGTTGAAAACCGAACGCTGGCACAAACTTTGTATCAAATGGTATCAGTGGATCAGGAAGTGCCGCCGCTGTTGTACCAGGCCGTGGCAGAAGTTCTGGCCTATGTATACAAACACAGGAAAAAATAACAGAACCCGGCCGGCGGGCGTACCGGGAACAGCCGTGAATACATGATTTGGAAGGTTCGATGAATTTCAGACTGATGCAGGTGGAAGGGGGGGAGCTGCTCACAGCGGTGGGCGTGGTGACCATCCTCATGGTGATGATCATTCCTTTGCCGTCGGTGATACTGGATGTCCTGCTGGCGTTGAACATCACCATTGCCATCACCATTCTGCTGATTGCCATGTCAACGGAAAATCCCTGGATTTCGCCATTTTCCCGTCACTTCTGCTGGTGACGACCCTGTTCCGATTGTCGTTGAACGTGGCATCCACCCGGCTGATCCTGCTTCACGGTAATGAAGGGCCGGCCGCGGCCGGCAAGGTGATACAGTCCTTTGGTGGATTTGTCATGGGCGGGAATTACGTGGTGGGTATGATCGTGTTTATCGTTCTGGTACTTATCAATTTTGTGGTCATCACCAAGGGGGCCACCCGGGTGGCCGAAGTGGCGGCACGGTTTACCCTGGATGCCATGCCCGGCAAGCAGATGGCCGTGGATGCCGACCTTAACGCCGGATTGATCAATGAAGCCCAGGCCAAGGAGCGACGCGGGACGATTACCCGGGAGGCGGAGTTCAACGGTGCCATGGACGGCGCGGCCAAATTTGTCAGAGGCGATGCCATTGCCGGTATCGTTATTACCCTGATCAATATTTTGGGGGGACTGGTCATCGGGGTGTTCAAGCAGAACATGAGCTTTGTGGACGCAGCCCAGAGTTACATGCTGCTGACTGTGGGAGATGGCTTGGTATCTCAGATTCCGGCGCTGATCATCTCCACGGCTGCGGGGATAGTAGTGACCCGTTCCGCTTCCGAAGGCACCATGGGAAGTGATTTCATCCGTCAGGTGACCCGGTATCCCCGAGCCGTGAACCTGGCTGCGTTGATGGTTTTTTCTTTGGGCTGATTCCCGGACTGCCGCATTTGGCGTTTATTTTTTTGTCCCTGGGAATTGCCGGGGCCAATTATTTTCTGAGAAAACAGGAGGCGGATGCGGAAGCGGCGGATGCAAAAGCGGCCCTGGTCGAGGAACCGGCCTTGACCGGACCGGAACCGGTGGAACATCTGTTGACCGTGGATATCCTGGAAGTGGAGGTTGGGTATGGCTTGATCGGGCTGGTGGACAAGGAGCAGGGCGGTGAGTTTCTGGATCGGGTCCACGCAGTTCGACGGCAGTTTGCCCAGGATGTGGGGCTGATTGTGCCGCCGATTCATATCCGGGACAATCTTCAGATCAAATCCAATATGTATAACATTCTGATTAAAGGGGTGAAAGTCGCCTCCGCTGAATTGATGGTCAATCATTATATGGCCATGGATCCGGGGGATTCGGCCCGGAAGATCGAAGGCATTCAGACGACGGAACCGGCGTTTGACCTGCCGGCGGTGTGGATACCTGAAGACCGGAAAGAAGATGCCAAACTGGCCGGATATACCGTGGTGGACAGCGTCACGATTATGACGACCCATTTAACTGAAATCATTCGAAAGCACGCCTCCGAGCTTCTGGGCAGGCAGGATGTGCAGTCCCTGCTGGACAACCTGTCGTCCCGGTACCCCAAGGTGGTGGAGGAGCTGGTGCCCAATCAGCTTTCGTTGGGCGGTGTTCAGAAAGTGTTGCAGAACCTGCTCCAAGAGAATGTCTCCATTAAAGACCTGTTGACCATTGTGGAGACGCTGGCGGATTTTTCGCCCATGACAAAGGACCCGGATCTGCTCACCGAATATGTCCGCCACAAGCTGTCCCGATCGATCATGGCGCCGCATCTCAATGAAGCGGGAGAACTGCATTTGATCACGCTGGGGCCGGATGTGGAGGAACTGTTAATGAAAGGGCTTCAAAAAACTGATCACGGCGCATACCTGGCGTTGAGCCCCCGGACCTCGGAACCCATCATCCGGTCGGTGCAGAAGCTGGCGGAAAAGGCTCTGATCAACAACGTTCAGCCCATTATTATGACCTCTCCGGGTATCCGGCGCCATTTCAGAAAAATGATTGAAAGTTATGTGCCGTCTGTGATGGTGATGTCCCAGAGTGAACTGCTCAACGATATCCGTTTCAAATCCATTGGTGAAGTGAGTGTGAATGATGCCTCCGTATAAATATTTCGCCGCCACTATCGAGGAAGCCACCGCCTTGATTCGAAGCTCTCTGGGTCCTGATGCCATGATTGTTTCAACCAGTCGGATTCAAGGAAAAGATGGAAAGTTGTTTTTTGAAATCAGTGCGGTGCCGGGGGATGAGGCGGTTGAGACTGTGGGCAAAGAAACCCCGGACGCTTTGCAAGAGATCAAAGGAGAGCTGGTTCGTTTGCAGCAGATGATGACGGTCATGAACGCGCAGGGGTTGTCTGTGCCCCATCTGCTTGAACATCCGGCTTTGATGCCGGTTTGTTCCAGAATGATCCGCCATGGGATAGAAAATGAAGTGATCGGAAAGATACTGGAAAAGGCGGGTGTCCTGGATGAATCCTCCGGTCTGACTTCCCGGGAGGCTGCCCGGCGGGTAGCACAGGCCATCGAACAGATGCTGCCGGTCACGGATCCGTTTTCAGGCAAAGGCAATCAACAGAAGATTGCTGCATTGGTGGGGACCACCGGCGTGGGTAAGACCACGACCATTGCCAAAATGGCGGCAACCCTGATCATGAAGCACCAGAAAAGTGTGGGATTGATTTCCATTGACACCTATCGGATCGGTGCCCGGGAACAGCTGAAGAACTATGCGGATATTTTAGGGATTCCGTGTTTTCAGGCGTTTTCCCCCAAAGATCTGCTGCCGGCGTTAAGGCGGATGCAGTCCAGAGATGTGGTGCTGATCGATACTGCCGGCCAGAGTCAGTATGACAGAATCCGTCTTGAAGGGCTGAAAACAATGATCGGCAGCAACGCTTCCATTGATGTCCATTTGTTGTTGAATGTCGGTACGGCTTCTTCGGAGATGAACGAGACGGTTCAACGGTTCAGCCCGTTGGTCTTTAAAACTTATATATTCACAAAACTGGATGAGACACGTATGATGGGCAATATCATCAATCAGGTGGTAAAATATCCTAAAGCCATATCTTATGTCACCGCCGGACAGAGCGTACCGGAAGATATCGAAATGGCGGATGGAAAAAAAATATCGGCATTGCTGTTGGAAAACAGGGATGCAGCTGCTTAATAAATCGGAGATAAGCGAATGGATCAAGCTGAAAGGTTGAGAGAGATGGTCAGAAGCAAAACGGATGAAATAGCGGATGCCATCGCAAGCAGGGATGCTGACCGGAGCAGTGCCGGCAATGCGCCATGGGTGATTTCGGTGACCAGCGGAAAGGGGGGGTCGGTAAAACCAACATTGTGGGAAATCTGGCGGTATCTTTCCAGCGAAAGGGGAAAAAAGTGCTCGTGTTTGATGCGGACCTGGGTCTGGCAAATATTGATATCATTTTCGGAATTCATCCGAAGGATAATATTGACGCCGTGATCCGTGGAGAAAAAAAACTGTCCGAGATCATTGTCCAGGGTCCGGAAGGGGTGTCTGTGATACCTGCTAGCAGCGGGGTCGAAGAGATGGCCAGCCTGACCGAGGGCCAGAAACTCCATCTGCTCAATGAATTCGACGAGCTCAATCGCCGGTTTGATATCATGTTGGTGGATACCGGTGCCGGGATTTCGTCCAATGTCGTTTATTTCAATCTGGCGGCCCAGAAACGTATCGTGGTAGTGACCCCGGAACCCACGTCCATTACCGATGCTTATGCGTTGCTGAAAGTCATGTTCAATCAATACAGAACAAAGGAATTCGCCATCTTGATGAACATGGTACAGGATGAAAAAGAGGGAAAAGCCGTGTTTAAAAAATTAAGCCAGGTCGCAGACAAATTCCTTGTGGGGATCTGCCTGGATTATGCCGGGTCCATTCTTCGGGATGATTATCTGAAGCAGGCGGTCTTCAAACGGCAGCCGATTGTCTGCGCCTATCCCCGGGCCGAGGCCAGTCAAAACATGGAGAGTCTGGCGGACCGTCTACTCCGCGGGGCTGCGGCTTCCAATCCCGGGGACGGGAACATCAAATTTTTCTGGAAACGATTGCTGGAGGAGGCGGTATAGCTGCATGCGGTCACAGATCCAAAAATACAGCCGGGCATCCGATGCCGGCCGCACCGGGGGGCAGCTTGATGACCGGTATCGCGAGTCGTTGATTCGTGAGTTTGCTCCTTTGGTCAAATATATTGCGGATCGCATGGCCATTCATCTGCCAGCCGGGATTTCCCGGGAAGACTTGATCAGTGCCGGTGTTTTGGGATTAAACGAGGCCATTGACCGCTTTCAACCGGACAAAAACGTGAAGTTCAAAACATTTGCCACCTATCGAATCAAAGGGGCGATGGTAGATGAAGTCCGAAAAATGGGATGGGCATCCCGATCCGTGGTCCGAAACCATCGTCGCATTGAGGCGGCACGGGATGAACTGAAACAAAAACTGGGAAAAGAACCCAGAGACGTCGATATTGCCCGTCACCTGGAAATTTCATTGGAAGATTACCACCACATGCTCTGGCAGACCCGGCGGATTTCACTGGTCAGCTGGATGAGGTGCTGCCGGATGGAACGACCCCAAGAATTGACGGGGAGATCTCTCCTGAGATTTCCCCGTTTGATGCCCTCACACTCAAGCAGATGAAAGACCTCCTCGCTGAAGAAATTTCAAATTTATCCAAAAATGAACAGATTGTTATTTCCCTTTATTATTATGAGGAATTGACTCTCAAGGAGATCGGTGCCGTATTGAATCTGACCGAGTCCAGAATTTCACAGATCCATTCAAAAATATTGTCCAGATTTCGAACCCGCCTGCAGGCCATGAAGGATCAGACATGACCGGGAAAACAAAAAATGCCTGGCGATGGAGAGTGGGACTGGGTATTGTTGCCGTAATGGCCGCCGCCGGTATTTTTTTCTGGAAATGGATGGGAGGTCTGAAGACTGTCAAAAATCCGCCGTCGATTTCCGGCCAGGTGTTTTTTACGGTCCCGGGATCCAAAGCGCTGAGGTTTGATGATTTTTTGATCCCTTTGCCTGCAGACGCCGCCCACACCTGTATATCGTTCTCCGTGGCGATCCGGTATCGGAATCCGGTGTGGTCAACCATGCCGGATCAGGAAAAAAATGGCTGCGGGCAAGAATTTATGATATGCTGGTAACCAGAATGCAGAAATTGGAAAATCCTCCTTCAGTGGATGTGGTGGCCTATTGGACGAATCAGGCCATCAAGCAGGCTTTGTCGAACAGACCGTTTGATGAGGTGGTGGTCGATAATGTTTTCATATTGTAAATGAAAGATAACCCCATGCCGAACATTTCAGATATGAACATCATTCTGGGGCAGGCAAGTGCCATAAAACAGATGCAGCCTGTCCCTCCTTTGGCGGCAGAACATAATGCACAATTGGCGGCCCAGGCAGCGGCGATTTTCAAAAAAAGAGAACAGGAACGGGTCCGACAGGTCAAAGCCGGGGAAGAAGCAGGGTTGAAAAAAGAAGGCAGTCACACAGACAATAAGAATTACGAAACAACCGGCCGGAAGTCCCATTCGTTTGAAATTGAAAAAAATTCCGGCCGGATTGTGGACATCAAGATCTGATTATGCCGGATATGCAGATGGAGTGGGTGGTTGCCGCACTGATCCTGATAGATCTTTTTATTGTGGTTCTGTTTTTGGTGCTCATATGGAAACTCAAATCTTTCGAAGTGGAAGACACGTTCAACCAAAAGATTCAGACTCTTGAAAATCTATTGTCAGATGCAGATCGGCTGTCAGAGACATTGTTGAAAACACTTGATGACAAACATCGGATTCTACAGCAGATGGATGAAAAATTCGAACAGCGGATCACATGCCTGGAGCAGCTGATGGAGCAGGCGGATCAGGCAGCCGGGTCTCTGGAGTCAGCTGCTGTGGATCAGCAGATCCATCAGTTTTTCCAAGACGGTATGACGGCCGAAGCGATTGCCGAAAGGCTTGCGATTCCCAAAGAGAAGGTGACGTTGGTATTAAACATGAAGAAAAAATAGGGTCTGATGGTTTCATTGCTTTGACGGCAAAAAATTCCCGACGGATGGATGATGATTTCTCTTACCCCTTACTCGGTTGAATTTACCGGAAAAATGGCACTGTTGCCGCCGAGGAAATCTGCTGGGACAGTCAATCTTCATCCCGGACAGATCGTTGAAGGCAAGGTGTTGAAACCCCTTTCTCCGGGGATCTTTCTTGTGGCTGTTTCCGGAAAACACATTCGGGTGGCATCAGATATGCCGCTTCCCAAAAATGCGCTGTTGACATTGATGGTTTCCGGAAGAAAAGGCCAGGTATCTTTCCGGCTGATGGATATTCATCCCCCCGGCACATATTCGGTGGATTCAGGGGCCATCCGCAGGGTCTTGGCCCGGAATCTTTGGGAAAACCTGGCGGCATTGTCTGCGGGGGAAGGAGGTCTGTCCGGGGACCGATCAAAGCGGCTGGCCTCCCTGCTGGGGAAGTTAAGCCGCATCACGGTTGAACAGCCGGGTGCTTCAGGAGTGAGATCCTTTGTTCAGGGCGCCGGCCTTGCCTGGGAAAACAAACTGGTCCAGGCTTTTTCCAGCAGAAAAACAACCCCAGCCGCTTTAACCAGGCTGATGGCTGAAGATGTGAAAGGAATGCTTTCAAAGATACTGGCAGATGCTGGAGACGGAGCGGCATCGTTGAAAGGGTTGTATCACGCGTTGGAAAATATTCAGCTGCTCAATGTTCACGCCGGTCAGGAAACCGGAAAAGTGTTCGTCCCCATTCCGCTGCAATTCCAGGACGGTACCTGGGGACTGGCTCAGGTCCTTTTTTTTCTGCCGTCTCATTATGAGGCTGACATATCGCATCAAAAAAGGATTCAGATCGAAAACCCAGCTGCTCGGTTACCCTGGTGATGGCTTTGTCCAGTCTGGGAACGGTGCGGGCTGAGTTGATGTTGACAGGGATGACGCTCCAGGGAACCCTGCGGGTGGATCACCCCCCCACCCTTGAAAAAATTGAAACGCATCTCCCTTTGTTGACGCAGATGCTGGAGAGCCGTGGCATTGAAATCGGCCAGTTCACCTGTCAGCTGGCGACAACATCGGAATTGAACATCGATCTGATCACGGAAATGATTTCCCGGGAGGGCAGCAGTGTCTGCTTTGTGGCATAAATGACCTATGAAAAACAGGTGCCAGGTGCTGTTGCGCTCCATTATGATCCCAAAAAGGGGGGTGCTCCGAAGATCACCGCCAAAGGAAAAGGGGATCTTGCCAGAAAGATCATTGAGCTGGCCAGAAAAAATAACATTGAAATACACCAGGATCCGGATCTGTTTCATCTGTTGTCCCGGGTGGATCTGAATAGCGAGATCCCGGAGGTCCTATATGAAGTGGTGGCGGATATTTTGTCGTTTGTCTATTTATTGAATGCCCGGGAGTCAAAAAAATGACAGATGATGGGAGCCATCGTGTCAATTGTATGCAATGCTGGTTTTATTACGTCACCTGGGAAAAAAAATATCCTCATGGATGCCGCAAAATGAATTTCAAAAGCCGAGAAATTCCTTCTCGGGTGGTTCGCAAGAGCAGTTCAGGAATGGACTGTCTGATGTTCGAGCCCAAATCCGGCCGAAAAACCGTGTAGGTCCCCCATGGTCCTGAAAACCGGAAAAATTTTCCTCCTTGCCGTTTGCCCGGTTTTTGTCGACCCTGGCAGTCTGTGATTGATCATTTTCTTCATAAAAAAAATTATTGAATAATTCTAATCTGTTAAATCTGACTTTTAATTTTTTCAGATTGGATGCCGGTGTGCCCATTCGAAATTTGGACAAAAGAAAATATGGCATTGAATTTGCATTAACCGTTTGCATAACGGGTATTTAACTGACCCGGGAGGCACACAACCATTTGACAGGGGGGAGATCGTGATATCCGGATTATTTAACGCGATTGACAATTCATTGGTTCAGGAAAATCGATACCACACCATTGCCAATAATATTGCCAATGCCAGTACAAACGGGTTTAAAAAAGATCTGGTGTCTTTCTCCAGGATCATGGGTTCCCTTACGCTGGAACAACAGGTCCATACCGATTTCAGCCAGGGCGGCATCATTCATACGGGGAATCAACTGGATGTGGCCCTGACGTCCCGGGGTTTTTTTATCATCGCTACGGATCAGGGGGACCGATACACCACCAATGGTGCTTTCATGTTGAATGCGCAAGGAATCCTGGTGAATGGGAACGGAGATCCGGTGTTGGGAGAAAACGGTCCTATGGAACTTGGAGAAGGGCAGGTTACCATCGATTCTGATGGTCAGGTGTTTTCCGGCGGTCAGCGGGTCGATCAACTGGTGGTCGTGGATTTTAATCGGATTCAGGACCTGAACAAGGAAGGCAACAGTCTGTATACATATGAAGGAGCGGAAGAAGACATTGTTCAGCCGGAAGAAATACAGGTCAAACAGGGGTTTTTGGAAAAATCCAATGTGAACCCCACCGAAGAGATGGTCAAGATGATCGGAATGTTCCGGACGTATGAGTCCAACCAAAAAGTGATTCAAACCATGGGGGAAATGAGCAGTTCCATGTTCAGCGGATTCGGTTTTTCATGATAAAAATTTTTTTAAATGAGAGAAACAAGGAGACAATATTATGCTCAGGGGAATGTGGTCCGCAGCATCCGGCATGGCCGCCCAGCAGACAAACATTGATGTGATTTCCAACAACCTGGCAAACGTGAACACCACCAGTTTCAAAAAAAGCCGGGCCGAATTTCAGGACCTGATGTATCAGACCCTGAATCAGGGCGGATCGGAAACACCGGGGGGAGATCAGATCCCCACGGGAATCCAGGTGGGGATGGGCACTGAAACC
>LQAF01000302.1_pt1 | contig 9844 bp, 8 predicted proteins | sample 1535781 | NCBI WGS metagenome assembly LQAF01 (sample SAMN04331583, study PRJNA305678) | bioreactor metagenome | isolation source: bioreactor_2 inoculated with Wadden Sea sediment 2nd replicate of a... | place: Germany:Bremen
GGGGATGCAAGTTCAGTCGAGCTATCAAGCAGTTGCAGAAACTGCACCAGAGGTACCGGGCGGCTGAAATAGTAGCCCTGTGCCATCTGGCAGTGATGTGCTTTGAGAAAATCAAGTTGCTCCAGGGTTTCGACACCTTCGGCAATAATCTTTTTCTTCAGGTTACGTGCCAGACTGATAATGGTGCGGACAATCTCTTCATCACTACTACTTTGACCTATGCCTTTCACAAAACTCTTGTCAATTTTCAGCGTGGAGATAGGTAATTTTTGCAGCATGGAAAAAGAGGAGTAGCCGGTACCGAAATCATCCAGCGAGAATTCCACGCCCAGCTTACCCAGTGAGCACATGCAGCTGACAACATGGGATTCATCCCGGAACAGCGCGGTTTCTGTCAGCTCAAATTCCAGCATGCTGGTGTCGATCTGGTGTTGCAGAATCAGTCGTTCGATTGTGCTGGCAAGGTAGCCATCCTGAAACTGACGGAAGGATAAATTCACACCGATATGTTCTGGTAACCCTGCTTGTTTAAGTATTTTCATGTCCTGGCCTACCTGCTCGATTACCCAGTAACCTATGGGCACAATCAGGCCGGACTTTTCACTAATTGGGATAAATTCATCCGGAGAGATCATGCCGCGTACTGGATGCTCCCAACGGATTAGCGCTTCGGCGCCGATAATACGGTGAGTGTTCAAGCAGATACGAGGTTGATAGAAAAGACGAAACTGTTGGCGCTGGAGAGCATACCAGAGCTCAGGCTCCAGGCTTATCCCTCTGCTGTTATCGTTCAGATCGCGAAGTGGGTCATAAAAGGCGTAACTGTGCCCCCTGAGTTGTTTGGCTCGCAGGCGGGCTGTATTGGCGCAGTGAATCAGAGATTCAAACTCCAGTCCTTGCTCCGGAGAGACAGCAATGCCAATACTGCAGTGCAGATGCACTTCGTAATCATCAATTCGGTAGGCAGGCAAGAGGAGTTCAACAATTCTTTCGATGGCCTGGCGGGTTGCGTTGCGTATCTGATCAACTGAGGCTTTGATGATCAGGGTGAATTCGTCATTGCCGATGCGTGATAAGTGACTCATGTTGTCACAGCGCTCCAGTCGTTTACAAAGCAGCTTGACCAGGCGGTCTCCGGTATCATGACCGTACTGACTGTTGAAGGCTGAAAAGTTATCAATGTCCAGCATCATCAACGCCAGAGCGTCGTCTGCTTGCAGATCACCAAGTTCCTCCTGCAGGGTCCTGTAGAAGTGTTGGCGATTTCCGGCACCGGTTAACAAATCGCAGGTTTGCAAGCGAGTGAAGGTGTTGTAAACCGTATTATCTACCGGGATCAGCAGGATGTTCTGTGCGTTATTCTGCAATGACATTTCAGCTTCTGTCAGGTTGCGACAGCAGGTGATGGAAGCGGATGTTGTCATTAAGGCAGACAACAGATCACCAGAACCGGTATGATTGCGAGAATCAACCAGTATTAGCTGGACTTCAGGGGCAGCATCATCCCTCTCAACAGCTGGCGGCATGCGTCGGATTCCTTTATAGAGCCGGTGCAGTTAGAAAGTTTATATCCTGTGCACTCTGAATAGAGTCCGTGTCATACTTATGACTGATTGTGCTGCTACAGAGATTAGCATGTTACCGATATTTTTCAAACAATCGTTCTTTTTTAAGTTCCCCTCTCTGTCATGAATAAACTCAATCCCAGACAAGCTGAAGCAGTGAATTATATTGGTGGGCCCCTGCTAGTGCTGGCGGGGGCTGGTTCCGGTAAGACCAGTGTGATTACCCGTAAGATCGCTTATCTGGTGCAGCAATGTGGTATCGAGGCACGTCATATTGCAGCGGTTACCTTTACTAATAAAGCGGCCCGTGAAATGAAAGAGCGCGTGCTGCAGTTGCTGGAAAAGGGCGAAGGGCGTGGTTTGACCGTCTCTACCTTCCATAACCTGGGCTTGAACATTATCCGGCGGGAATACAAGCAGCTTGGATACAAGCCGGGCTTTTCCATTTTTGATGATCAGGACAGCAAAGGTCTGTTAAAAGATTTGCTGCTGCATCAAGATGAAGATACCGACCAGGTGGCCGCGGTACAGCATCAGATTTCCAATTGGAAAACGACATGCTGGAGCCCCAGGATGCGCTGGCTCAGGCACGAGTGCCCCACGAAATTCTGGCCGCCCGAGCCTATGAGGCCTACCAACGTCATTTACGCGCTTACAATGCGGTGGACTTTGATGACCTGATCTTGATCCCCGTTCGCCTGTTCAGCCAGCACCCGGATGTATTAGAGCGTTGGCAGCGCCGCATTCACTACTTGCTGGTGGATGAGTATCAGGATACCAACCTGTCGCAGTACCGCCTGGTTAAGCAACTGGTGGGGGTGCGCAGTGCCCTGACGGTAGTGGGTGACGATGATCAGTCCATCTACTCCTGGCGCGGTGCCCGTCCTGAGAACCTGGCCAAACTCCAGGAAGACTTTCCGGGTTTGCGTCTGGTCAAATTGGAGCAGAACTACCGCTCCACCGGTCGGATTCTGAAAGTTGCCAATATATTGATTAACCATAACCCGCATGTGTTTGAGAAACCCTGTGGAGCGATAAGGGCTATGGTGACCCGATCAGGGTGGTGCATAACCGCAATGAAGAGGCTGAATCGGAGCGGATCGCTACCGAGATACTTGATCGCCACCTCAGGGAGCGCATCCCGTTCAAAGACTTTGCCGTACTCTATCGGGGCAACTACCAATCCAGATTGCTGGAAATGAAGCTGCAAAGCTTCCAGGTGCCCTACAAACTCAGTGGCGGCACATCCTTCTTTGCCCGTGCCGAAATCAAAGACCTGATGGCCTACTTGCGCCTGCTGGTCAACACCAGTGATGACAATGCATTTCTGCGCATCATTAATTTGCCTCGACGTGAGATAGGCCCTGCAACCCTGGAAAAACTGGGAGAGTACGCCTCTAGCCGTCATATCAGTCTGTTTGATGCCTGCTTTGAGATGGGGCTTGAGCAGCACCTGCCAGCCAATGCCTGTGCACGCTTGCAGCGCTTTTGCACCTGGATGCAGCAACTATTGCAACGTTGTGAAACCGGCGACCCCATACAGGCCGTCCGCGATATGATCATGGATATGGACTACGAGGGCTGGATACGTGAAAACAGTTCCAGCGATACTGTTGCCGAAAAACGCATGCAGAATGTCTGGTTTTTAGTGGAATCACTCAAGGCAACCCTGGAGCGCCTGCAAGAAGAAGACCCAGATGCAGGCATCAAGGAAACTATTGCCCGTTTACTGTTGCTGGATATGCTGGATCGCCAGGAAGAGGAAGACGATTCTGACCGGGTACAACTGATGACACTGCATGCCTCTAAAGGTCTGGAGTTTCCGCATGTCTACCTGATGGGGATGGAGGAAGAAATACTGCCTCATCGTAACAGTATAGAGTCCGACACCATTGAAGAAGAGCGCCGACTGGCTTATGTCGGCATTACACGTGCGCAGGTTACACTGACGATAACCCTGGCTAAGAAACGCCGCCAGTTTGGCGAAATAATGGACTGCCTGCCAAGCCGATTCCTGGATGAGTTGCCAGAAGACGATCTGACTGTTCAGGGATTAGGAGAGCGTGATCCTCAGGTAAATGCGGCCGCCGGGCGTGCTACGATCAGCAGCCTGAAAAACCTGCTGGATGATTTTTAGCTGACGCAGGGCAAAAACAAAACAGGCTGCCGAAGCAGCCTGTTGACGATAGTGTTTAACGCTTAGTCATTATCGATCATGTACTGAATAGCGGCTTCCAGCTCTTCATCAGCACAGTCGTTACAAGTGCCCTTAGGTGGCATGGCGTTGATACCACTGATTGCAGACGCTAACAAACCATCTAGCCTTTCTCATCTGCGCGTGCAGACATGGCACCACTACCAAACTTGGGTGACTCTAGAAGGCCGGTTGCGTGACACGCTGTACAGAAGCGGTTGTAAACTTCCTCGCCTGAACGAACAGTTCCCGCAGAAGCGGCAACCGCTGGAGCGCCAGTACCACAGGTTTCATCACCTTCAACACAGATATTGCCGTGAGGCTTGATGCGTTCAATGATGGCATCACGGTCAACAGCCGCATAGACAGAAGTGGCCAGAGCCATGCTCAGACCCAGGGTGCAGAGTGCAGAAGCAGCTTTTGCAGCAAGTTTATTCACGTTAAAGACCTCATCATTTTTAGAAACGGGTGGCATCTATGTCCGTCGAAGTCACCCCAACCACAAGTCATAGCAGGGCAGAGTGCAGACAATACCGCTATCATTAGGCGGGGATTATACCTTCAAAAGTTACATACGGAAATGCACTTGAACTAGTTCTTAAGGAGAATGCCTTGGCAAGAGCGATTTGAGTGCGTATTATTAGCGCCCTGCAACATGCGCCCGTAGCTCAGCTGGATAGAGTAGCAGGTTCCGATCCTGTTGGTCGGGGGTTCGAATCCCTCCGGGCGCGCCATCCGCTTTTTCCAAACCCTCTTTTCCACACATCCTTATTTTTACTGATTAATTTCGGAAGCTGCTAGGCTATCCAACTGAGCCACGGCGCATGTGCAGGGTAGCCAAATGACGCAATTCCGGAGTTGGTCACAATTTTATCAATTCTCTCTACAGGATAGATGCGCAATCATGAGGTATCTCTACTGTCGATTGAGAGCTTGTGCGAGTTGCTTGCAATTGAATTATTTGCTTTGGCTTAACTGTTTAACAGGCTAAAGTTAAATCAAAATAATTTAATTGAGGGTTTCTAAATGCAAAAATCATCGCGACGATGATCATTGGGCTTAGCTTGTCAGCGCCGGTTTCATCTCAACAGTTTGGAGAGGGCGATTGGGCGGCGAGCAAGATTGGTCAGGTCTGTTATGTATTTACTGTACGTTCTGCACGCCATACATCGGGTAATTTAATTTTCCATTTTGAAAATCAGGGATTCAACGCTGGCTTTCGCTATGAATATGAGCCATGGCCTGGAGAAACGGATGCCCCCTGGGGTAGCGATGACTATGTTGTTCTGGAAGTGGACAATGAAGAGATCTGGCTGGGTGATGAAATGTTTCCCGAAGAAGGTCGCACGGGTTATTTGGCAACGATGACTCAGGGCTTTGTATCGGAGATGATTACTGAGCTCGAAGGGGCAACTAACTCGGTCGCTTATGCGATGTATAGCGAAGAGCAAGCTGAGAATCAGACATTTGGCCTGTTCTCGGTGGCTGGATTTTCTGAAAGTCTGGCTAAGGCCGGTGAATGGTGCCAGTTCAACCCGAGCGACTTGCCATCAAGCTGAGATATGGCTGATGAACATCCATGCTGGCCATAAAAGCCAGCATTTTTTTTGCATTTTCTGCTGCACGAACCGAGGTGTTGACACCCCATGTGCGTGCAGATGTTTCCGGATCATTCACCCGGAACATCCGCAGGATTCTGGGGATTTCTTATAGTTATCATAACCTTATTCCATAAAAAATAGGCGTCCACAAAATCCGGTATGACCACAAAAATGGGGTCTAAAATGATTAGTTGAAGAAAACCTGCTGGATAAAGGCTAAGTCGAAAAGTGGAAATTACATTAGGATTTACTATTGTAAGTAATGGCCACATAGCCTTGATGCTGGATATACACCCATTGACACGAGTGGGTAAAACGCTAGGCCATAGTAAAGAATTGATCGAGGTATAGGGGTATGACAGAGGCAGAAGAAACGATCGCGAAACAAGCTGAAGCGGAAGAGTTTTTGACCTTCACTCTGGGCGCAGAGGAATATGCCATCGATATACTTAAAGTGCAGGAAATTCGAGGCTATGACGCTGTAACAAGGATTGCGAATACCCCAGATTATATCAAAGGCGTTATTAATATGCGGGGCGTCATCGTCCCTGTTGTTGATATGCGACTCAAGTTCCACTTAGGCAACCCGACCTACGATCAATTTACCGTCATGATTATTCTAAACCTTGGTCAGCGGATTGTTGGCATGGTGGTTGATTCCGTTTCTGATGTGGTTGCCTTGAAGCCGGACGACATTCGTCCTGCCCCGGATTTTGGTGCATCATTTGATACTCAGTATCTTATAGGGCTCGCCAAAGTAGGTGAGCGTATGGCTATTGTGGTTGATATAGAAAAACTAATGACCAGTGAGGAAATGGGTTTAATAGATCAATTGGTTAAAGTTGGATAAATCGATTCCTGACCATGGAATTATAAGGCTTATGCATTTTTCAGTACGCCTCGGTACAACTGAAAAAAGATATCTAGAGTTTTGGTAATTAAGAGGTTTTTATGTTTAACACAATTCGCGCCAAACTGATTGCCAGTTTCAGTTTATTGACCGTTCTTGTTATCGGGATGTCTCTCTTTAGTATTATTGGAATCAATAGTTCTGCGGATGGCTTCAATAGTTACCGGGATATAGCCAGAGATTCACTGTTGGTCAGTGATTTACAGGCTGATATGCTCATGGTCCGCATGAACGTGAAAGACTATCTGGAAAACCCGACAAGTATGGAAGTAACGGAATACACAGAATACTTTAATCGTGTCGAGGCACTGTTAATTCAAGCGCATGAACAAATTGAAGATCCACAACGTGCTCAGTGGGTCGATCAGATGACGGACAATCTTAGCGATTACCATAGCGCTTTTAGCCAGGTTCAGATGTATATGAACCAGCGCAATGACATTGTTACAAACACGCTGGACCTAGATGGTCCGGCAATGGAGCAGCTGCTGACTCAAATTAAACGTACGACCTATCGTGATGGTGATGTGTCGGCTGCGATGACGTCGGCTGATGGAATACGAACACTGTTGTTGGGCCGGCTCTATACAGCAAAGTTTATTGAAGATAATGCGCAGTCAGAAATGGATCGAGCGCTGCAAGAGTTCGACACCTTAGAATCCGATATCCAGCAACTGTTTACTGAGATCCAGGATCCGATACGCAGAGATCAGTTACAACAAGTCGTCAATTTGAAAAATAAGTATGTCGAACACGTTCAGCTCCTTGATCAGATCATTAGTGATCGCAATGATGTCATCGAAAACACGCTTAACCTATTGGGGCCGCAGATTGCTGATTTAGCCAATAATATTAAAAAGTCGGTTGAAGAAGAACAGAATCGTATTGGACCTGCCGTTAGTCGCTTGAATGCAAACATCATTTCGGTCTTGATTATAGTCGCTATTATTATTGCCTTGTTTTCATTAGTCACTGCTTTCTTTATTCCACGTAGTATTGCTCGCGGTATTTCATCTATCAAGACTCAATTAGGCAAACTGAGTGAAACAGGTGATTTCAACATTCGTGCGGATGATAAGCGTCCGGATGAAATTGGTGACATGGGTAAAGCCGTTAATAAGCTCTTGTCTGAAATGCAGGTCGAGATTACTGAAGCGAACGAAGTATTGGGTGCCATTGCTCAAAGTGAATTCGATCAACGCATTACGAGTGATTACAAGGGTGATATGGATCTGCTTAAACAAGGAATTAACAACTCAGCTGCCAGCGTTGCCTTCATGATGTCTGAGCTGGAAAGAATTATGCTGCGCTTGCCAATGGTGCTTTAGGTGAAAAAATGGATCCCAAAGTTCCTGAAAACTTCCGCAACAAAGTGGAAGACGCTTTGGCAACAACTAACAACGTTATTATTAATATCAACGATGTTATGCATGCCATGGATCAAGGCAAATTCTCTGAGCGGGTAACAGTAGCAGCCAACGGTGAGTTTGGTACATTGAAGGATACAATTAATTCTTCGATGAATAACTTGGAGGCTGCGATCAGTGAAATTACTACCGTTATGACAGCTCAATCTAAAGGTGATCTGACTCGACAAATGACAGGTAACTACCATGGAGATTTAATTACTCTTAAAGAGTCAATTAACCAATCAATGAGTCAATTAGCTGAGGTGATACAGCGCATTCGTGAGGCTGTTGAAAGTGTTAATACGGCCGCTTCAGAGATATCGGCAGGCAATACAGACCTGTCACAACGTACCGAGGAGCAAGCCTCTAGTCTTGAGGAGACAGCGTCTAGTCTGGAAGAGTTAACCTCTACCGTTCGTCAGAATGCAGACAATGCGAAGCAGGCAAATCAATTGGTTCAAAGCGCTGCTCTGGTCGCAGAATCAGGTGGTGAAAAAGCGCGTCATGTTGTTAAAACGATGGATGCTATCAGTGAAAGTTCAAACAAAATCGCCGATATTATTTCTCTCATCGATGGCATCGCTTTTCAAACTAATATTTTAGCGTTGAATGCTGCTGTGGAAGCCGCTAGAGCAGGAGAGCAAGGACGAGGCTTTGCCGTGGTTGCGGGTGAAGTGCGTTCGCTGGCTCAGCGTTCTGCAGCGGCAGCAAAAGAAATTAAAGAGCTTATCAGTAGCTCAGTGGGAATTGTTAGGGAAGGAAGTGATCTTGTTACTGAAACTGGTAAAACAATTGAAGAGATCGTCACCTCTGTTAAGCGTGTAACCGATTTGATGGGAGAAATTTCTGCAGCTTCAGAGGAGCAGAGCCAGGGTATAGATCAAGTCAACCAGGCTGTTACACAAATGGATGACGTTACCCAACAAAACGCCGCCTTGGTAGAACAAGCGGCAGCCGCTGCAGAATCGCTGGAAGAGCAGTCACAGTCTTTATCTGCCTCTGTTGCCGTATTTAAGTTGAATGAGCTAGCTGGAAGGGCTAAGCAGCACACCCCTAAGCTTGCAGCGTCACCAAAATCAACCGCCACGAAAAAAGCCCCCGTTGCAAAAAAACCTGCGCGTTTAATAACGCCTCCATCGGGTCCAAATGAAGATGAATGGGAAGAATTCTAAAAAAGGGTCATCTCAATGACGATTAAAGTAAAAATCTCGGCGGGATTAGCAACCGTTGCATTTAGGCTCGCTCAACCCGGTTGCGGCCAGCCGCCTTGGCGGCATAGAGGGCCTGGTCGGTGCGCCTGATAAAATCACTTTCACTTTCTTCGGCCGCCAGTTCAGCCACTCCAAAGCTTGCCGTTACCTGGCCTACCAGCGGATGTTGGCGCTCGGCCAGTGTCTGACGGAGGCGTTGAGCCAGTTGCTCGGCTTCGGCCAGGGATGTTTCTGGCGTCAGAATAATAAATTCTTCCCCGCCCCAGCGGCTTACGATATCGCTCTCGCGAACTGTTTTAAATAGGTCGCGCGCGACTGAAATCAGTATTTCGTCGCCTATGCTATGGCCATGGTTGTCATTGATTCGCTTGAAGTGGTCAAGATCCAGAAAAATCAGTGATACGGGTCTTTGATAACGCCGGGCGGTGGCACAGATCATTTCCAGACGCTCGTCGAGGCCTCGCCGGTTTAGGGTGCCGGTTAAATAGTCTCGTTCAGCTTTCTTGCGGTCGCTGATATCCCGGACCATCGTATAAAAACCTTTAATATTACCCTGTGCTCCATGGACCGGCGTGTATTCCACGGCCAATGGGATGAAGCGACCGTCCGGGTGTGGAAAACGCGTCTCGAACGTAACTTGCTCGCCTGCCAATGCAGCCAGCATATAGGGATGCAGTTTTTCAAATGCCGCCTCGCCCATGATTTCAACCACGTGTCTGCCTACAATTTGGTCTGCCTGGCGGTTATACCAGCGTGTGTAGGCGGCGTTGATTTCGCGGTAGCATAACTGCGAGTCGATGAACGCAATGAGGATGGGTACAGCGTCCACTAATAAGCGCCGTTGGTCGCACTCTCCCTTGAACTGCTGGGCATCAGCGAGAGAGGCTGCCAGCACCTGACTGGCCATGCTAAGGACTTCCATATCACTGTCGTTAAAAGCATTGGCGTGCCCGG
>LQAF01000306.1_pt1 | contig 9733 bp, 11 predicted proteins | sample 1535781 | NCBI WGS metagenome assembly LQAF01 (sample SAMN04331583, study PRJNA305678) | bioreactor metagenome | isolation source: bioreactor_2 inoculated with Wadden Sea sediment 2nd replicate of a... | place: Germany:Bremen
ACATCCATTTTGTAGCTCCTTTTTTTTCAGGTCGGACTTGTAAAATCCGCCACATAGATGAACGAAAACAAAGTGAGATCCGGATCCGGAACGACCAGGGGATTATCTTTCTGTATCTGGTCAAAAAAATAGCCTTCCCGGGGGGCGTAGTTGAACCGGCCGTAAAGAATGGAAGGACGTAAGATCGTCCAGGGAATGGATTTCTTCCTGCAGATCTGCTCCAGTTTTCTTTCAGTTTGCCTCTTATCAAACGCATAAAAAGCGTATTCCCCCAGTTCCGGCTGAGGGCCGTCCAGCGTCGGCGATGTTTCGTCCAGAGGGAGCATGGCAGAATGGTCATAGACACTGGTCGTACTGACAAAGATATACTGCCCGATAGTTCCGTTCATCGATTCCAGAACCATTTCCACATCCTCAGGCTTGTAGGCGCACAAATCGATCACGACATCCCATGTCCGAGGAGGCAAATCGTGCCGAACGGAAAAGGGATCCGTTCGATCGCCGTATATTTCGTCGACCTCAGACAAATTCAAAGGAACATTACCACGGTTGAAGGTGTGAACCTGCCCTTTTTTTTCCTGCAGCAGCCGTTCGACCAAAGCCCTTCCCGCAAAATAACTTCCCCCCAGGATCAGAATATTCCGGCTCAATGATTCCCCCAGACATCGCTATACCTGAGCATGTCAGATGAAATCCGTCTCTGAACCGACAGGCTGTGGTCCAGCAGAAAATCGCTGTTTGAATCACTGAGCCCCTGATTTTTCAATTCATTGATAACGGAAAGACTCAGGCTTTCAATAATCGCCTGTTTATCCTCATCCTTTCGGATACGCATCAATGTGTTCACCTGATCGTGGACAGCGGTCCCCAAGGGGCCCAATTCCCTGGTTGCCCGGTGTTTCCATTTGAAAAATGGAGAATACCGGCGTTTCAGCAAAAAGACCAGCCCCATGAGGCCTGAACAGAAATCATGCAACGCATAGGCGGCAGCGAATGTTTCCTTTCGCTTGGCACAGCGTATAAAATTATACTGACCCGATCTGGCACATGCAGCACACCGGCAAGCGATTTTGAACATCCTGACATCTTCTGGATAAAAATCCAACAAGGTTTGACGAATCCGGGAGAATCGGCCCAATGGGTCACTAAAAACATCTCCGCTGGTACAGGCGCAAAGCGATTCATCTGACTGCCGGACCCACTGCCAAAGCGTTTCGGGCGCATGAGCCAGGCCGACAAATCGTTTGTAAAAGTCTGAGGTCTTGAAAACGCCGACTTTCCCGGCGCTCAACGGCCCGGGGGTTCGGATGAATCCCATGAACATACGAGGCAGTTGGTCATAGGCTGCCTGAAGGGGCTTACCAATCTCATCAAAATCGTTGTCATCCAGCCAAAGGCAGAATCCTGGCCCCCAGTCATGATCCCTGGAAATCGGGTCATCAAATCCCAGACATTCAGAGCCTTCACCAGCCATGCCGGCAGCAATCCGGTGGCGAAAATCAGAAAACTCTTTGCTGATCATGGGTGCGCCATGGCGTTCAAAAAAACTCCGGCACAGTTCAAGCCCCTTCATGACCGCCTTTCACGACAATATTTGCAGATTAGTTATCATCATAATGAAACACTCGCACCTCCTCCAGGCCGTCCACATCGTCTGCCTCAAGTTTGGCCACCAGTTTTTTCGAGGTTTCAGCGGAGATGTATTTTTCTCCGCACTGGACACACAGACAGGCAGGCACGTTTTTGATGACATAAAGCGCCCCCTCCCATCGAAAATCGAAATTCCCCACGACGATGGGGTTAATCTGTCCATTACAAAAAAACATTTTCTCAAATAGTCTTGACCCATCATTTGCACCGGAGATGTCATCCTTGTCTTTTTATTTTTCCAGATGGGAAGAGAGGGTTGGTAAGCATACAGCACAATGAGATGGACATCATTGTCTTTGGTGCACATGACATGAATGGGCCGCCCGGCAGGACAACCCAGAAAAAGATACCCGTCACCTCTCAACGGATGACGGTGAATCTCCAGAATTCTCCCCGAAAGCAAAACCTGCCGGATCTCTGCCAACCAACCAGGTTCCTCCATAATTAATTGATTGCAGGCAAGTCTTCAATGAAACCATGATGGCAGCCATGGCGGTTACTCGACTTACCCCCTCTGATCGATTTCACACCTGTAATCTATTGGGTCATTTCAATTATTTTTTCAACCAGTTTCTGGATTCCTTTGGCAACATCCGCAATTCCGGTACCCAGCATATAGGCAGGGGTCGTTACGATGTTGTTTTTCACGTCCACACAGATTTCATCAACCTTGCACAAGGCATGTTTGACACCCAAGGCCTTGAGGGCTTCGATCACTTCCGGCTCGCTGCCGATGGTCAGTTCAGGAGCTCTGTTCTTCAGCGCCATACCCACGGTAACCGGTGCAATGCATAAAGCACCCAGAGGTTTTCCGGCTTGAATCACTTTTTCCAAAAACATGGCCACCGATTCATTCACTTTTCCTTGAGGCCCTTTGAACGCAAATTCGCTCAAGTTCTTGGCCGCCCCAAATCCTCCAGGAAGGATCACTGCATCCAGCTCCGCTACATCCACCTCATCGATATTCCGAATCTGCCCCCTGGCAATCCGTGCCGATTCAACCAGCACATTTCGGATTTCTGACATTTCCTTCTGGGTTAAATGATTCACCACATGGGCCTGGGGAATGTCCGGCGCAAAGCAGACCGCCTCAGCACCGGACTGATCGATAAACAAAAGGGTCAATACGGATTCATGAATTTCCGTTCCGTCAAACACACCGCAACCTGAAAGCAATACCCCTATTTTCTTTTTAGCCATTTTTTTCTCCTGATTGATACGGTTTCCATTTTTCATGTCAGTACTGACAGTCTTTATCGGTATCCCTTGGCAGGATGACACAATTTTATGATTTCATTAATATCCTCAATATCGGACAGATGTCTGACCGATTCAACGATTTTCTCTGCATTTTCAGCAGAAACAACCGGCAGGGCCAGATCCATGAATTTGTTCTTCATCTCTGAAAAAGTCAAGGGGTCTGTGGAAGACCCCTTGGATTCCCGTATAAAGGTCTCCAGTATGTTGCCCTGTCGGGTAATCACCTTTATAATGGTTTCAAACTTTTCCAGGCCCGGGTTGAGCAACACATTGACTTTTTCTCGGAAACGGATAATTTCAGGATCATGAATCCATTCATAAGTAAACATTCCCGGCGTGACCTGGCCTTTGATAAACGCCAGGGCCGCACATTGATAAACACTGAACTTTCCTTCCAAAACTCTTCTTGGATGTTTGATATTGACCACACTGAACGGAAGGGCTCCGAATTCAATCTGAATACTTTTGACATCCGCAGCCGTTATCTTCTCCTTGGCTTTTATGGCTTCAATCGCTTGAATGGTGGAATGGGTGGCCAAAGCTGAAGCATAGGGTTTGAAAGCGATATCCGTGATATGGTATATTCGGCCAAGATCCTTCAAAAGTCGGCTATAATCGGCCTTGGGCGCAAACACGTTTTTCAGGCCAAACCTGCCTTCAAAAATTTCGTGGCTGCTGTCAAAATCCCGTTTTGCCAATGCAACGGAAAGAATTCCATCCATGGCTGCTTTTCCGGCATGAAAGGGTTTGCTCATGGTACCAAAAACCTCCCGAAGTCCGGAGACCTGGGTACCGGAGATACCGAACGCATTGACAATCTGATCCGGTGAAAGTCCCATGAGTTTGGCTGCGGCTGAAGTGGCACTGAACCGGCCAATGGTGGCGGTGGCATGCCATCCATAATCATAGTGCGCGGTTCCGGCTGCCTCGCCGATTCTGGATGCGACCTCAAAACCGATCACAAAAGCGGTAATCAGATCCCGGCCCGAGCACTTCATATATTCTCCCACAGCTATGGCAGAAGGGGCCAGGCAGACACTGGGGTGAATTCCCGAATTCTTATGAGTATCATCAAAATCCAAGGCATGAGACAAGGTACCATTGACCAGAGCTGCAAAAATCAGATTGGTTTTGATTCCTTTGCCAAGGATGGTGGCATGGGGATTGCCCCCCAAAATACCAACGAGGTCCAACAAGATATCACTGATGGGCTCCCGTGACCCGCCCAAGGTCACCCCTATCCAATCCAGAAGGCATAACCGGGCATATCGATGAGCGTCAGGCGGGATATCCTCATACCTGGTCTCATGGATGAATTGGGCAAATCGTTTTGTAACAGTCATGGTATGTATTCCTACCCATCAAACCAGCGATGCATCAACAATCTCGGCGATATCGAACGCTTTTGTCTCTTCGGTATATTTTTTCAATCCGTCTGTCAGCATCAGCAGACAGAAAGGACATGCTCCCGCTATAATGTCCGCGTCTGTTTCCAGGGCTTCTGCCGCTCTCTGATGATTGATTCGGGATCCCACTTCTTCAGCCCAGTAATTTCCTCCGCCGCCGCCGCAGCAAAAGCTTTCATTCCGGTGCCGGGGCATTTCGACCAGATTCCCCGCTCCGGAGATGACGGCTCTGGGGTCATCGTAAATTCCGTTCCGCCTGCCCAGGTAACAAGGATCATGATAAGTGATGCGCTGATTTTTTCGGGCCAGGTTCAATTTTTTTTCCTCCATGAGGATACGGATGAAAGAACTGTGGGGAATGACTTCATATTCACCGCCCAGTTTGGGATAGTGGCGGGAAAAACTGTTAAAGCAGTGCGGGCACAGGGTAATGATTTTTTTAATTCCCAAATCGGAAAAATCCTCGATGTTCTGCTGGGCGATTTCCGCAAACAAAAATTCATTGCCCATCTGCTTGGCAGGGTCTCCGGTACACCGGAATTCCTCAAGAATGCCAAAGGACGTTCCCGACTTCTGTAGGATACGCACCATGGCCCTCCCGATTTTCTGAGCCCGCTGCTCATAGGTGACCGAGCAACCGATCCAGAGCAAATACTCAGTCTGGCCGGGCTCAAAGATCGGAACATCCAAGTCTTTGCGCCATTCTGCGGCACCCGAGCCTGTTCCGAAAAACGGATGAGCCCGCTGCTCAAGGCTGGACACAGCCTTGCCCATAAGTTCCGGAATCCGGCTCTGCTCCATGACCAGATTCTGTCGGAACCGCATAATGGTTTTAGGCTGGTTGATGCTGACGGGACAGGCTTCCATACAGGCTGCACAGGTAGTGCAGTTGAAAATCGCATCCATGGAAATACTGTCAATCAAGGATTCTTCCAGTTTCCCTGCGACGAGCCGGTCCGCCAAGGTTATCATCACGCCCTTGGGGGACAGGGGTTTGTCCGTGTTATAGGCGGGACATGCTTCCTGGCAACGTCCGCACCACAGGCAGCTGGAAAAATCCAGGAACCGTTTGCGTGTAAAATCAGCCAACTTGTCCGCGCCCAAGGCCGGCAGTTCCTCGGCATCCTCATTTTCAAACGCGGAAAAATCCACGACCCCCATTTTCACATTCGGTGCCGGATCGGCAAATCCCACATTCACCGGGGCGAGAATCAGGTGTACCAGGGGAGAATACGGAATACAGGCCACAAAGCCCAGCGCCAGAAGACCGTGGACCCACCAGGTGGTCACGTGGATTTCAAGTGCCAATGCCGGACTGATCAGGTTTGATGCCAAAAAATTTCCCACGAACGCGCCAGCCTCCAGAGGGCCTGCAGCTGCTGCTATTCTCGCGCCCTCAATGAAAAATCCGGTGATAAGAACCATGCCCAGAAGTGAGCTGACCGGCACAAACCCCTTTCTAGCCTCAGGCAACCTGAGCCGGTCCGGCAAAATCATCCGCCGGACCAGAAAAAAACAATCCCGGCCAGGGATAGAAGTCCTGCCAAATCGAGCACAAACGACATGTACCAGCGATTGAAGCCACCGCTGAACACCGGAACCCCGAACAAAACATTCAGAAACACCAGGATTGTTCCGATAAAAAGAATGAGCATCCCCCAAAACACGAACCCATGGGCAATGCCCGAGGCTGGTTTCCGGTACAGCCGGGCATTCAAGATACCCCGTACCAAAAAGGCCCTCATGTGAAAGTTGCCGATCCCCTGAATCATGTTGTCGATTGAGGGGATCACCCGCATTTTGCCCTGTTTGATTAACAGCCATTGCCGGTAAAGACCATAAAAAAAAACAATGATCACCGGAATTGCCAACAGATCAATGATGAGGCCATAATCAATATTCCAATAGGGGATGCGAGGCATTTATCTGTTCTCCTTGATCGCCTGAGTCAGTTGGGGAATAATTTTCTGATAGTCACAAACCAGTCCAAACCGCGCTCTGTTGAAAATATTTGCTTCCTCATCCTTGTTAATCGCCACGACACATTTTGAATTGGCAATCCCGGCCAGATGCTGACTGGCTCCGGACACTCCCACGGCAAAATACACATTGGGAGCCACAATTTTGCCTGTCTGACCGACCTGCCGGGTGGGTGAGGCCCATCCTTCATCCACAGCTCCTCTTGATGCACCCACGGCACCGTTCAGTTGATCGGCCAAAGCCTGAAGCAAAGAAAAATTATCTGCGTTTCCAATCCCCGTCCCCCAGACACAACCACTGGTGCATCTTCCAGAGGGATCCCTTCTGTTTGTTCTTTTTTTTCGCTGATTAACTGAACTTTTTCTGATGGGGTATCCAACGGGATGGATGACGTATGGCCTTCCAGAACTTCCGGCTCAAAATATTTGCGCCGAATGGTCAAAACAGTTGGGGTCGATTCAATTTTCTGCCTGATTATGGCCTTGCCGCCATATATGGGCCGTTCCACCACCATATCGGACTGAATGGCTGTCACTTCTGTTACAACCGGAGCTGACAGTGCCGCACTCAAAGGGCCTGCCAGTCCCGTACCCAATGTTGAAACGCTCAAGAGAATGATGGCATATTTTTCCTGCCTGACGAGCTGAACAATGCTGGAAACCAGATTGGCTGAAAGGGTCTGGCGGGTCTGCCAGGCTTTGCCAAAGTTGCCAGGCACATCCCCCTCCCCCAGGGCAATGATATCGGGAAGTTCACTGAACTGTCGGCTCACGGTCTTGAGCTCACCGATTTTTTCAAATCAATGGTTTCAATAATCAGCGTTTTCATAGATATCTCTCCTCATTCAACCGAGTTATTAACGTTCTGGCGGCCTGTTCCGGATCTTCTGTATCAATGAACTCACAAACGTATTCACTTTTTGGAATGATGACTTCCAGTTCATTTAGCGCCATTTTTTCCTGATCCACGGATTCAAGTTTGACCACCGGTTTTTTCTTGGCCGAAAAATAGCCCGCACAGCAGGAATCCGGGGCACATTTTCAGGAATGCTGGTGATGGACAAAACACCCGGCCCGCTGAATTTCAATTCGCGTTTCCCCTGGGATGCGATCTGAGTCACAGTCCAGGAATCGTCATGATACTCCACATACCCTATCTGGGGGATGAATGGAACTTCCAGCATCTGGGCCAGTATCCCCGGAACAACCCCCCGGTCCATATCAGCAGATTGCTGTCCGGCAAGCACCAGATCCACGTTACCCAGACTCTGAATGGCAGCCATAAGATTTCCGGCAATCACCGCGGCATCATCTGATGTCCCTTTCACCAGGATTAATTGATCCGCGCCCATGGCCGCCCCTTTTCTCAAAAACTGGATATCTTTCTCGCTGCCATAGGAGATAAGACTCAATGATCCCGAATTTTTTTCTTTGATCTGGATACCGGTTTCTATGGCGTTTTCATCATACAGCCCCAGCATCCGGGAAAACCTTTCGTGAGCCCGGTTATTTGACAACTCAAAATCCATGGACGGAACCAAATAATCCGGGACAACTTTTGCTAATACCGCAATGTGCATCTCTTTTCCTCCACTGTTGTTATTGAATTGACATTACCTTGCCTTCCATTGGGGGGCCCTTTTTTCTGCAAATGCCGTAAATCCCTCTTTCCTGTCCTCAGTATCTCTCAAGACTCCCCACAACAGGTGGGAAAAGGCGATTCCGTGTTCCAGAGGCATATCAAGCCCCATGACTGCGGCCTGTTTGGCTGCTTTCACGCTCAAGGGCGCATTGTCGGCTATTTTCCGAGCCATTTTTTTGGCCAGGCTCATCAACTCCGGAGGCTCAACCACATCACTGATCAGTCCGACTCTGTGAGCCTCTGCCGCATCGATCATTTCTCCTGTCAACAGCATTTTCATAGCTACGGCTTGGGGAATGGCACGGGGAATGCATTGAGTTCCATTCAATCCGGCCAGGCTGGCCACTTTGACTTCAGTCAGCCCAAATTTGGCATTGGTGCTGGCAATTCTTAGATCACAGGCAAGAGCCATTTCCAGTCCGCCACCGATGGCATAGCCATTGATAGCGCAGATAATGGGTTTCCACATTTTCATGTGAGGAATGATGGGCTGGCCTTCTCTGAGCCAGATGGAAGCCATGCATTCCTGAGGTGGCGGGGTTTTTTTCATGTCGGTCCCTGTACAAAAGGATTTCTCTCCGGCACCGGTCAGCACTGTTACACGGACGTCATCGTCTTTGGCCACTTCAGCCCAGACTTCCGCCAGTCTTGTGACGGATTCCGGATCCAGGGAATTCATTGCCTCTGGCCGGTTCAATGTAATATAGGCCACATGATCTTCTTTGGTAAATTCTACACCCATTGTATCTGTTCCTTTTTAATATAGAGATTGATATCACCGGTTATTTTGATTTCAGTCTGATACCACGACAAACGGACTATAAGGCTTTTTCTCTTTCAAAAGCTGTCTTGCAATCGTCCAGCGATGAATTTCATTAGGTCCCTCCAATATCCGCCAGATTCTGACCATTCGTGCCACATACTCAATTCCCAGCTCTTTGGACAGCCCCACACCGCCATGGAGTTGTATGGCCCTGTCCGCAACATTGGAAAGCATTTCAGTGGCAGTCACCTTGATGCTCGATCCTTCACTTCTCAGGTCGGTGATGCCCTGGTCAGATTTCCACGCGGCATAATACAGCCTGAGTCTTACTGCTTCGAGTTCCATGGTTGAATCCGCAATCCAGTTCTGCACGGTCTGACGTTCGGCCAAGGGTTTGCCAAACGTTGTCCGGGTCGTCGCCTGATCTATCATCATCTGTATAATCCGTTCTGCCATGCCGGTACATCGGGATGCCAGTTCGATCCGGCGAACCCCGAATCGGTTCTGGAGAGGAATAAAGGCTTCTCCCACTTCACCCAGAACCGCATTGTCACCCACCTCGACATCATTTAAAATCAGTTCCCAGGTCGGCATAGCCCCGATTACCGGAATTTCTTTTCCCACCTGTACCCCAGGCATGTCCTTATCGATCAGAAATGCAGTGAATCTGCTTTTGGTCGGTGCATTCTTGTCCGTCAAGGCAATCAGGATAAAAAAGACATTATCCTTGTCACACTTGCTGATAAAGGTCTTGGTCCCGTTGATCACCCATTTGTCCCCTTTGCGAACCGCCATTGTTTTCAATCCGCTCACATCAGAGCCGGCATCCGGTTCCGTCACCGCCATCGCTGAATCCAGCTCATGATTGCAATAGGGAATAAAATATTTGTCCCGCTGCTCATCCACGCAGCATGCGTGCAGATAATACAGATTGGGCGCATCCGGAGGCAGCATAAAACCATGGGGTGAAAACCCAACATAACTTTTGCACATTTCTTCCATGATCAGTGTTTTGGCGAGCATACCACCTGCC
>LQAF01000308.1_pt1 | contig 9672 bp, 16 predicted proteins | sample 1535781 | NCBI WGS metagenome assembly LQAF01 (sample SAMN04331583, study PRJNA305678) | bioreactor metagenome | isolation source: bioreactor_2 inoculated with Wadden Sea sediment 2nd replicate of a... | place: Germany:Bremen
TGGAACGGCTCAAGTATACTCCGATACAACCTGTCGTGGAGCAAGGAGAGATCGGAGTTTCCTTCATCGGGCACCAGAAATACATACGCTGTGTCGTCAATGTCGTCGGCCCCGAGCATCGCGTACTTGCAGTGAAACGAAATTGGCCTCGTTTCACTCGCAATGGTTGCGATGTGGTCAAGATAGGCGCCTTGCTCGACTCCGCTAACGCCGAATGCCAGGGTGAAATGCGGATCCACTACCATGTAGTGCGGATCATGCTTACGCCGGAATTCCTGCATCCAGCTCATCTGCATCTCGGAAATTTCGAGGTACGCAACTGTGTAGAGGGTATGTGATGACATTGTTGTTGACACCTGACGTTTGAATGCACCGGCCTTGCGCGGCTATATGCGCAAGGTCCGGTAGATGTTGGAGGCGCTCATGTGATTTCTCCTAAAGGTTGATAATTGACGACACCATGCCGTCAGTAACCAACTCTGGAGTATCAAGTAATAGACAGGTCAAGTGGCACCGTGGTTTTTTTGGCCTGTCGTCACCGATGCGGGTCTCTGGACACCATGGTTAACGTTTGAATTAAACCTCGCCGATAATCAGCAAATTGTTAGTCTAACTTAAAGCAGAACCGCGGCATCAACGCAAAGACTCCCCAGCCCAGATACTCACGTGTGTAAGCAGCATGACGCTCAGGCTCCGAGGTCAATTTAGACTGCACCTCCTGTGCCAATTCATCATCAGGATTGGCTTCAAGCCATCTGCGCATAGTGAGCCATTTGGCTGCCTCGTATCTGTCCCAGCCGTCTTGATTAGCCAGAACCATTTCAACAACGTCGTAACCCTGGCGCCTAAAGGACGCGATCAGTTCTGGTAACACAAGGAAGTCAGAGATTGCATTGGCCAAACAGCTCTTGGCAATATCTTCCGTTGGTGGCAATTGCCTCCAGTAGGGCTCGCCGATGAGGATGATCCCGCCAGAGCGCAGGCTCTGAGCCAAAAGTTCCACGGTTCCAGCGACTCCCCCACCGATCCAGCTAGCACCGACACAGGCCGCCACATCGACCTTTTTATCCGAGACATAGCCTGCCGCGTCGTCATGAATAAATGTGACTTGATCGTCCACACCCAACTCTTCGGCACGAAGCCTGGCCTGCTCGCTGAACAATTGGCTCATATCGACACCGGTGCCAATCACACCGTAATCACGTGCCCATGTACACAGCATCTCACCAGAGCCGCAGCCAAGATCAAGAACCCGGTTACCCGGTTCAAGGCGCAGGGCTGCGCCAAGCGTGGCAAACTTTTCTGGTGTGAACGGATTATGGATGCGGTGCGCACTTTCCATAATATTGAATATGCGTGGGATGTCCATTGCGTCAATTCCCTTATAGGTGCTAATAAATTCGGTAAAGGCCTGGTACCCGGTTCGCGCGCAGGATACTTCTTTGACTTGTCTTGTTAAATACCATAGTCGCGCTCAACTTTGGCAATCCTTGTTTTAAAACTGGTATACCATTGTTCATGGCCTAATTTCTGAGCTACTAAATGCTCAGCATTGGCTTTCCATAGTTTTATAGACTCCAGATCTCGCCAATACGAAACAGTAATACCTACACCTTCCCTAGCCGACTCGATACCAATGAACCCTGGTTGCTCAGATGCAAGTTGAACCATTCTGGTTGCCATATCACCATAACCATTATCGCCATCTGACCTCAGTGAAGTAAAAATGACGGCATAATAAGGTGGCTTCGGCGTAATCGCTATCGGTGACATCTGAACTCCATAGGGTATTTAACGTTTTGGTTAAGGGGCCTGCTTTAGCTGGTCCCGAGTGAGTTGAGCGAACGATTTGAACCATTTGTTAGTTTCGCTCCGCAAGAGCAAGCTTGATACCAAACGAAATAAAGACTCCGCCGATAAGCCTATTTAACCATAACGCTACAGTTTCACTGGCCTGTACGCGATGACTAGCAAAGGCTGATGATATGGCCAAGAAATGGCACCACAACATGCCATTAAAGTTGAAGATGCATCCGAGCACGATGAAAGCAAGGGCCTTGTTGGTAGAATCTGGTGAAATGAACTGGGGTACGAAAGCAAGAAAAAATACAGCAACTTTTGGATTAAGGACGTTTGTTAAAAACCCTTGCATGAAAATACGTCTATAAGACAACGATGGTGGCGCAGCAAGTGTTTTTTCAGACTCGTTTATTCGCTGTTTTTGCTCCGAATCAGGCTAATGCCAACGTACAGTAGATAAGCCGCGCCTATGTATTTCACAACCGCAAATGCTGTACTGGAAGTAGCAAGAAGGGCAGATAAACCTACTGCCGCTGCAAAAATATGTACGAAGGTGCCAGAACCAATGCCGAGCGCAGCTGCTGAGCCAGCTCGCCAGCCTTGAGTTGCGCTACGAGCCATTATGAGAACGGAGTCAGGGCCTGGAACCATATTGAGCAATAGCCCCGAAATAATAAACAGCAAAATATCGTGAGTTCCAAACATTGCGGATTAGCTCCAAGAAGTTAACGCCGTTCATGACCGGTGAGCGCCGGTTGCATATGGCATGATTATAGCGCAACCGGCTCATCACGCATTTTTTCCCAGGTTTGCACCATAAGCTTCTTGGCTGGTCCCCAGCGGTAACCCCCCAGCGCGCCACTCTGCTGTATAACCCGGTGACAGGGAATCAGTAAAGCAACTGGGTTTGCGCCAATGGCGTTACCAACCGCCCTTGCCGACTTGGGGGCGCCGAGTGATTTGGCTACGTCGGCATAGCTGGCCACAGCGCCCGTTGGTATTTTCAGCAGAGCTCGCCACACAGCGATTTGAAAATTAGTTCCTGCCACATGGAGCGAAAGCGGACCATGCTTGGAAGCCGTATCACTGCTAAAAATGCATCAATAACATGGCGCGTAGAGGGGAGGCTCTCCCTGATCGAACTGAGCGGCCAAGCGTTATGCAAGTTATCCAGCAACTCGTCCATGCTGTTGAAGTCCATGAACTCTGCCCGGCAAACGCCTCGCTGGGTTACCGCAACAAACATAGGTCCCAGCGGGGTGCCGTGTACACCGTACTCGATATGAACCTGCTTACCTCGACTTTTATACTCGCCGGGTGTGACAGCTTCCAACTGCACAAAGTGATCATGCAACCTTGAACTGCCGCTTAACCCAAGCTCATGTGAGGCTTCGAGCAAGGAACGAGAATTCTCCAGCAATACTTTGCCCCGTTCCAATGCCAGGACCTGTAAAAAGCGCTTTGGCGTAGTACCCGCCCAGCGACAAAATAGCCTTTGAAAGTGATACGGGCTCAGATGCACATGGGCGGCTATCTCTTCAAGGCTGGGCTGATCAATTGCCCGATCAACCAAATAGGCCATAGCGCTTGCGATTCGGTCATAGTCTGACATGGCGCGGCCTCTCAAACACGATTTATAGATACACCGCCATCTACCAACATCGCAGTACCAGTGGTGAAACTGGAGGCATCGGAGGCTAAGTATAATGCAGATTGAGCAATTTCATCTGGTGTCGCGATCCGCTTGAGAGCATGCAGGTTATGCACAAACGCCAATGCTTCTGGCGTATTGGCAAATTCACGTCCCGCTGGCGTATGAGTACCACCGGGCAGAAGGGCATTGACCCGGATATTCTGAGGCCCATGCTCGGATGCCAGCACTTGAGTCAACCCAATAAGACCCGCCTTGCTGGCTGCGTAGGCCGCCATGCCTGGCATACCGGCGGTGTAACCAACGAAGGTAGAGGTGAAAATTAACGAACCTCCTTTTCGTGCAGCCATGGCAGGCAGTTGGTACTTTGCACCCAAAAATGCGCTGGTTAAGTTGGTCGCAATAACTTGATTCCAGTCCGCGTGCGACATCTCTGGGACAGGGCCCATAGCACCCAGGATAGCTGCATTGTTGAAAGCGATATCCAATCCACCAAAGTGGCTTACCGCCTTATCTACCAAAGCTTTGGCAAAAGCCTCATCAGCAACGTCGCCCGCTAGTGCCAGAGCTTGCCCGCCTTCCCTGTTGATTAAGTCCACAAGGTCATCAAGCTCCTTCTGTCGCCTTGCAGCCACCACAACGGCAGCGCCTTCCCTCGCAAAAAGCTTCGCGGCTGCGAAGCCAATGCCGGTACTGGCGCCGGTAACAATAGCGACTTTGTTGGCAAGTATGGTCATCGTTATTCCTCTAGGATCTGCTTACTATAAAAGGGCATATGCCCGAACAGATGCTATCTTAGGAGGACAAACGACTAATGCCGACCCGAATCTTGCTGTACTTCAATGGCGCTATAATGCCGCTCAGCACGCGCAGCTACGAAATGGAGGCGAAGCTGCAGTGTAGTAGACGTCGCCGTGACTGGCATGGTTATGTGAGATTTCACAGTAACCCTTTGTTTTTCTTAAATCGCCTAATCTTACTACGCATGTTTTTCATTGGTGATGATGTATTGAACTGAATCATGCGGCCCAACGTCCATTTATCGTACCAAGTAGTCTCGTAGAGATCATAGTTACTTAAGCTTGAAATCAGTGAAAGTAGTTCACTAACTGTTGATTCAAGCTCCTTTAGCAGGGCTTCATATTGCCATTCAGCATATTGTTCATGGAAATGCACTGCAAGCAAACCCAACTGACTCCATTTAAAACCTGCTTCTGGGAATTCAACTGGTAACCCTTGAGCCTTCAGCCTATGCCACTTCAATACCAATTTACCCCAACCAATAAGGTAAGCAACCGTGTCACAGACACTTACTTGTGTGCCTTTTATGTTTCCCTCAACATTACGTTCTCGTGTCAATTCGTCGGGTATTGTCCGATAGTCCGCCATGAGCTTGTCGAATATTGAGTTGATAGCAAGTTCCAACTCTTCTTTCGATTGTGGAATGGATGACATCATATCCTCTATTCACATAACGCTTTTGTTTAGTGGCGCCCCGACAGGGGGCGGTGTAGGCCGAAGGCCGGAACGAACTACAATAATTTGTTAAGTGATTTCAGCCTGTCAGGCCCACCATCCAGTCGAATACATTCGGTAGACTCTAGTTCCCAAGGGGCAGCGGACTGAATATGGAGGTGAACAGCAACCCGTGATGCGATCGCTTCATCGATCAACCCTTTGATACTGGCCCTACCCACAAAAAACCGTCGCTGCACCTGCGATTGTTACGAATGAAACTCCATGATGAGCTCAGGGTGGCCTGTATGCTCGTCCATTTTCTCATCAATACCAATAAATCCCTGTTTTTCATAGAAATTAATGCTCGGAATGTTCTCTTTGTAAACGGTTAGCCGCAAGTTCTTTCGCCTATTCTTAGCATCATCAAGTAAGGCAGCTCCTATCCCATTGCCTTGTAATTCTGGAGCCACAAAGATTGCCGCCAGATTGTCTCCGTAGAGGCTATAAAATCCGTTCACTTTCCCCTCGGACTCAAATATGAATGTCTCCGATGCCGGGATGTATACATCACGCATGTCGTTGACCTTTGATTCCCAAAAATCAGGCTCGATGAAATTATGAGCTTTGATTGAGGCTGATAGCCAAATCTCTAAGATTTGACCAATATCGACTGGCCTGCACTCTCGAATCATCTGATTATTTCCCAGCATCCCTAACCGCTTCGGACGCGCAGCTCCCCCCAACTCCTTACATCTAACGCTTCAATCAGCCAACGCGTCAGCGGTCGGCTGTATTGGTTTGTTAGGATTGGTCTGAAGCTTGGCTTTCAACCAGGAATTGATTAGGAGATGCTCCGCAAAACCATTAAAGCCGCTCAACTCTGACTGAAGATCATTACTGATAGTGAATCGCCATCCCATCTTCTCTGTAAATTTTGAAGGGACTGCGATTCCATTACCTGGGGCGGCTACCACTAACCGACACAGAAAAACGCTACTTAAAATTACAATGATGGCCAATTTCATGGATAGTCCTAACGCTTGCAGCAGGCGCGTCCATGGGATGGAGCCGAAGGCGCAATGGCGCGATCCAGTCGTGCAAGCAGATCCTCGAATGTCTCTTCAGGCTGGCGAACTAACATCGCAAGGCATTGGTCTTCATCGAATGCAGTCGCCGCACAGCTAACCGGGCCAGCTCTACCGATAGTGATTTCGCCTGAGCCATCAATAAGCATTTTAATATATTCATATTTCATATGACGAAACTTGGCTCCTTGTGAACGCCCACGCTCACGTGCAATTTTGGAGCTGCACAGCAGCGGAGAAATTGTCGCTGTTGATATTGGTCGATAGACTATCCGAAAAACTACGGACGTAATTATTGCGACCTACTGCATTGAGCAGACGTTGCCCTTGCTCTTCACTGACCGCGATTTCATTCCGTTCGTTGATCATCTTGGCTTGGTTTCAGCTCTGCCGGAAACATAACGCCCGGCTTTATACGCTGTTAACTGCAGGCAAACTCCTGAAGTGCTTTTCCAGCCAAACGATAGCCTACCCATTCATTTTGTGGTTCTGCACCTATTGACTTATAGAACTGTATCGCAGGCTCGTTCCAGTCAAGTACGCTCCACTCGAAGCGACCACAATTTTTCGACAATGCGATTTTTGCAAGGTGCTTCAGCAGAGCTTTGCCGGCACCGACGCCTCTGTGATCAGGAGAAACATACAAATCCTCAAGATATAATCCATGCTTACCGAGCCATGTTGAGAAATTGAAAAATAGACCGCAAAACCAATGGGCTCGTTATTGAAGCTACAGATAACGGCATTAGTGGTTGTTTTGGCACCAAATAAAGAATTTTCTATATCTGCAACTGTAGCCAATACTTCATTCTCTGCTTTCTCATAAGTGGCAAGCTCAGTAATAAACCTATGAATCAGAGCCGAGTCTTCAATTATTGCTTGGCGAATTTCTACACCTGACACTTTATACTCCCGTTTCTAGCAACATATACGCCCGGCTCTGCGGCAGGAAAAAGAGTAGGCCATTTTTTGGCCGGAGCTTTTGCCTGTCCGGCAGCAACTGTTTGTTAACAGTTTATTGCCACTGAATTTTGAGGTCTTTATGTGACTGCGCGCAGTCGCGCAGATAGAGATTAATGAGGCTCTGATACGGAAGGTCTTTTTCTTCGGCCAGATTCTTGAAATACGCAATGGTATCTTCATCCAGCCTAATCGTAACCTGCTTCTTGAGCTTCTTGGCGTAAGGATTTTTTACGGAGTCTGAAAAATCGTAATGATCACGCATGCCTATACCCTTCATAAGTCTTTCGCTCTCGCTTATCAGCCTTTCGCGCAGAGATGATTCGAATGGTCTCACCGTCTCGAATACAGTGGCAAACCACCAGCAAACGAGAATGAATGCTCGTTCCTAGGAGTATGAACCGATCCTCGTCAGCAGCATGCTCAGGATCCGCTATTAGACGACCGAACTCGTCTGTAAAGGCGGTTTTGGCCTCGTCGAACGAGACGTCATGCTTCTTTCGATTAGCGGCATCCTTACGAGGATCCCAGTCAAAGGTGAGATGGCTCATGCATTATATTGTAGTTACAGTGTAGTTATTGTCAAGGTGCTGAGTCAGATACTGTTAACGCCCGCCATCATGCACTCGTCGCGTGGATGGCCTTGTTAGCATTCGTTATCTCATGTTGGCTAAACACTTGAACACCATGCCTGCGCAGCAACGCGACCGTAACCCCAATACCCGAAATCCGGTTACCTGAAAAGCTACCATCGTAGATGAAAGAGCTACCACAAGAAGGACTGGACTCAGCCAGTACCGCTATCTCAATATCAAACTTTTTGCACAGTTCCAATGCAATGGAGGCACCTGCAATGAAATCGTCGGTGACCACATTTCCGCCTTTTTCAACAACGTCGGTTTCACCATCTAACACCATGTTCCCGTTACCTTGGAAAATCTCCGCAGGTTTCCTGGGGATACTCATCCCGGCCTCAACTTCCGGGCAGACTGAAACGACCCGCCCCTCAGATACCCACTGCTCGATAAGTTGATCATGTACCGAAAGGCTTCCGCCGTCGTATCTTACCTTTCTCCCTAAAAGGCAGACACTCATTAATACCTTTCTCAAATTGCCACCTCCGAGGATTGTGGTGCTAACGCCTTGCTTAGTGGGCAATTGAAGCGCAGCGTAAATTGTTCCGCTGCAGCTGATTGTTATGCTATACCCCATACAACAGTGGTATGGCTTAAACCTTGCATTCAATCAGACAACTATTAAGAAGGAGATAGTCATGCAGGTTAATAGTGTTTTTCAGACAACAACGGCAACACCTATCATTAACGGCGGCAACAATTTGCCGTCTAGTCAGACAGATAAGACTGTTGAGTCACAGAAAACAGCCTCATTAAGAGATTTGGCTCAAACTATTGACCCAACCAGCATGTCTCGAAACGAAGCCCGCGCAATGGCAGATGCACTCATGAAATCTGGGGATGCGGACCTCTCCTCCGTATTCTTTTCACATAGCGTGGTGTTAATTCCCACTGGGAACGATATGTTTCGGAACCCCACCGAGTCAGACCCTATTATGAACGAAAAATTTAATATGTTTGATGCGATACGCAGAAATATAGAATTTAACAAATCCAAAGGATTTTCAAATGAAAATAATCTATCTGCACTCTCATTTCTAGAAAAATTTGAGATTATGGGAGACTCTCCAAAAATTGATACGCATGCCTAACACCGCCAACACAGGACGAGCGGTAACGAGGTCCAGATGCTTTTACTCAGGATGCAGGGGCTTCTCAGGTTCAACAGCAGAGGCCATCACAACCAGCCGCTGGGTTCCCCCTACGGTGAGCGCATCAAAGGGATAACAGGTCACCAGTATCAGTCCATCTGGAAAGGCCGTGGGCATCAGCCGGGTAACGGCCGAATCCACCACCTGAATCTGATCAATCTGGTATGTCACATTTCCGTTATGGTCGCTGAGCATCAGAGTCTGGCCTGGTTGTATATTCCTCAAGAAGCTGAAGTGGGTATCTCTGTGTCCGCTGATAATCCGTGCGGCATGGGTCATCGCATGTGCCTGCATATTTTCACCGGGGCCAAAAGCCAGCGAGCTGCCGCCGTCTCCGGCCAGTACAATCTGATCAATATCCATATCAGGCACGCTCAGACGCGCAACCGGCCAGTGGTCGGCCCAGGGCCAGGGTTTTACGGCTGTGCCGCTGTCCAGACTTTCGGCCCAGGCATCGGCCAGCAGCCATTGCGCCAGCCGTGCTTTTGCAGGAATCCACAGTGCTGTTGAGGTGAGGATCAGACCAGCAGCCACAAGGGCTGCCAGTGTGAGGTTACGGATGCTGAGGGTCATGCACACCACCTTGAACCGGACTTTCTGCGACGCTCCACAATCATGAGGGAAAGTGCTGCCAGCAGTGCGGCAAGTCCTCCGGCGAGGGTCAGCTGATACCCGGTAGCGCCCTGGGCCATTCCCAGATCAAGGCCGTGGGGTTTGGCTACAGGCACCACCAGAGTTTCGCTCTCTTCCTGTTCAGGACGGACAGGTGTTTTATCAACGGCAACCAGGCTGGTGTATGGCGTAACCAGGTGATATTTAAGACCCAGCGCAATGATTTCAGAACGGATCTGTTCTTCGCTGACACCTCTGAGATACCCACGGCGCCAGTCCTGCACCGCACGCTGGGCCCAGTCTGTCATGATACCCCGGGT
>LQAF01000312.1_pt1 | contig 9625 bp, 7 predicted proteins | sample 1535781 | NCBI WGS metagenome assembly LQAF01 (sample SAMN04331583, study PRJNA305678) | bioreactor metagenome | isolation source: bioreactor_2 inoculated with Wadden Sea sediment 2nd replicate of a... | place: Germany:Bremen
TCTCTTTGTGATCACGATGCCCACGATGATCGGAATCGCCGGCAACGTCATCGTGCCGGGTCTTAAAGGGGTGGAAGCGGATAAAATTTACGGGCTGGTGGCCAGTGCCACCATGCCGGACTGGCTGGCAGCCCTGGCCGTGGCCGGCGGGTTTACGGCTGCCATGTCCACAGTGAACGGCCTGGTGTTCGGCAACGCAGTCAATTTGTCTTTAGATGTGGTCAGGACATTCCGTCCCAATACCCAGCCCTCACAGTTCATCAATCTGGCCAGGGTGTTTGTGGCTCTCATCATGGCCGTCTGCGTATGGATCGCCTGGAATCCCACAACGCCGGTGGCGGAGCTGTCCGTGATCGCCTTCGGCACCGTGGCGGTAACCTTTTTCGCCCTGTGGGGGGCCTACTACTGGAAACGCGCCACTGCCGCCGGAGCGATCCTGTCCACCCTGTCCGGCGTTTTCATGAACGTCTTGTTTTTCGTTCTGGGGGGCAAGAACATGGTTTTATTCCCCCAAGCATTCATGTTTCAGCTCAATGGATTTCTGACGTCGTTCCTTGTTGCCGGTGTTGTCTTTTTTGTGGTTTCATGGCTGACCACCCCCGGTAAAACCGAAGAAAACAGTCTGAAACTTTTTTTCCATCCTGTCTTGGAAAAATATTAATTGAGGAGGAAGTCATTTATGGAACTCGAATATCTTGGACTGGAAAGATTCAATGCAGCGGATTATTTTCTTGACCGCAATATCCGGGAAGGCCGGGAAGACAAAGTGGCCGTGGTCTGTGAAGACCGGCAGCTGACCTATGGCGAACTGACGAAACAAGCCAACCGGTTCGGCAATGCCCTGGCCTCTTCAGGTATCCGCATGGAAAACCGGGTGGCGCTTTTGATGCTGGACATGGAACTGTATCCGGCTGCGTTTCTGGGTGCCATTAAAACAGGAGCGGTCCCCATTTGTCTGAATACCCTGATGCGGCCCAAGGATTATCTGTATTTTTTAAATGACAGCCGGGCCCGGGTCCTGGTGGTGGATGAATCCCTGTATTTCAACATCGAGGAAGTCAAATCCGATCTTTTGTTTCTGGAAAAGATTGTGGTGGTGAACAGACAGGGTGAGAAGCCGGACACCGTGTCTTATGAGGAATTTGTCGAAAGGCAGCCCGATACACTGGAACCGGCCCCACCGGACCGGATGATGCCTGTTTCTGGCTGTACAGCTCCGGTTCCACCGGCAAACCCAAGGGCACGGTCCACCTGCAGCATGACATGCTGTTTTCCGTGGAAACTTATGGAAAACAGGTGCTCAAGATCCGGGAAGACGATGTGTGCTTTTCCGCAGCCAAGATGTTTTTTGCTTACGGCCTGGGCAACAGCCTGTATTTTCCCTTCAGTGTTGGGGCCACCACCGTGCTGATGCCGGAACGCCCCACCCCGCAGTCGGTGTTCGATACCATTGCAAGATACAAACCTACCGTGTTTTACGGGGTTCCCACACTTTACGGGGCCATGATGGCCCATGAAGGGGGGAGCATGGACGCGTCCGGTTGTGCACGTCCGCCGGAGAAGCGCTGCCGGCCCATCTGTTCAAACGGTGGAAAGACCGGTTTCACGTGGACATTCTGGACGGCATCGGGTCCACGGAAGTCAGCCACATCTATATCTCAAACCGGGTGGAGGATATCCGGCCCGGTTCCACGGGCCAGCTGGTGCCCGGATACGAGGCGAAAATCGTGGATGACCAGCTTCAGGAAGTGCCTGAGGGTGAAATCGGCACGGTTCTGATCAAAGGGGACAGTACAGCCGCCTATTACTGGAACAAGCATGAAAAAACCAAGGAAGCCATGCTGGGCGAATGGTTCAACACAGATGACAAGTTTTTTGTGGATCAGGAAGGATTTTTCTACTATGTGGGCCGGTCCAATGACATGCTCAAGGTGGGCGGCATCTGGGTATCCCCCATTGAGGTAGAGGCTTGCCTCATCGGTCATCCGGCTGTTCTGGAAAGCGCTGTGGTGCCGGGCAGGGACGATGAAAACCTGGTGAAACCCAGCGCCTATATCGTTTTGAACAAAGGGTTCGAAGCATCCCTGGAACTGGAACAGGAGATCAAATCCTATGTGAAAAAGAGCTGGCCCACTATAAGTTTCCCCGGTGGATCCATTTTGTGGAGGATCTGCCCAAGACGGCGACGGGCAAGGTCAAGCGGTTCGAACTCAAGGGCAAGGAAGAGGAACGGAACCGGCTTGCCAGTTAAGAGTCAAGTGAGTGCCGGCCGGCTCATCATTTTTAGTGCGGTCCCCCCCTGTATCCGGCACGACCTCCGCCGGGTACAGGGGGGGGGTCTGCGGGCCGGACGGAATATGTTAACAAAAACGAGACACATTTTTCATAAAATTAAACTTGAATTAACTCGTTCTCTTTTTGTTTTGGTTTGTTGATCCATGCTGCCTCTGGTAAAATCCTGAAAGTCGGCTAAAGCGTACACTATTCGTTATCCACTCCCAGGTACTTCAAGAATAGTCTACCCCCTGTGTCAGAGAGCTTGTCCGTCAAATTTGTGAACGGTTTGAGATCCACATCATGCGTGGCGTTGTCAGCAAGGATCATGTCCATCTTCTGGTATCGGCACCGCCAAACATTTCCCCTTCTGACAGAATGCGACGCATAAATTTGAAATCGAGTGATTCCTTTCAACCGGCTATATAGCCGGTATTGCTGGACTTTCAGTCCGCGAGTTTAAACCCACCGGCTTTGAGCCGGTGGGTGTTTATTTCTTATTATTACAGATGAATTTTTCAATTTCATCTATGCGCATTTTCATCTCTGATTCCGTTTTTGCTTCAAGATTTAGACGTAGGATATCTTCGGTGTTAGAGGGTCTAACGTTCATCCACCAAGACGGGTATTCTATGGTTACTCCGTCGATAAAAAGGATGTTGCCATCATCATACTTTTTTGTAAGCATATCCATTATCTCACTTTTGTTCGATGCAATAAAATTTATTTCACCGCTATGATGATATCTTGAATTTTCTTTAACGAGTTCTGAGAGAGGTTTTTTATAAGCACTCAAGATATTAAGAATTGAAATAATGGCCAAGTCGGAACTTTCAGCATAGTAATTATCTCTAAAATAGTAATGCCCTGAAAGCTCTCCTCCAAAAAAGGCACCAAATTTATTGATATTTGATTTGACGAAACTGTGTCCCACACGACCTCTAATGGCTTCCACACCATGCTCCTTGAGGACCTCAACTACCGACTTACTCATTCGTGTATCAATCACTATTTTCTTTGGAGGCTGTTCTTTTTTCTGAAAATCTAGTGCAATGAGCAACGTGGCTAAGTCGCCAGGGATATAGTTTCCTTTTTCGTCTATAAACATCACCCTGTCACCATCACCATCTAAAGCAGCACCAAAGTCGCAATTATGCTCAACTACTTTACGCTGCAACTCGATAGTATTTTCTTTTTTTAAAGGATCTGGTTGATGATTTGGGAATCTGCCATCTAACTCAAAATATAACGGAATTATTTCTACGGGCAATCTACCAAAAACTTTTGGTATGACGTAGCCACAAATTGCGTTTCCGGCATCAACAGCTATTTTAAACCCTTTTCTAAAAGATGTTTTTCTGTGAACGCTTTCAATATATTCAGGATAAGGATTATCGCTTACAGCTGGCATATCCGACTTATAACCTGCATTACATCGTGGGGTTGTAAGTTTATTCTTTAATTCGGTGGATAATTTTCCAATGTTTGATATTTGTTCAGAATTTAATGGGAACGCACCATTTTGGCATAATTTTATCCCGTTATAATTTTCTGGATTATGCGATGCTGTGATCATTAGTCCCATGGGGATTTTATTCACAGCAGCATAATGGTACAGTATCGGCGTTGAAACCAGGCCAATATTGATAACTTTGCATTTTGATTCGATCAATGCATTCGTAAGTGCGGCAGAGATTGCATCGCTCGATTGCCTGGCATCCATCCCTACAACAATAGTTTCAGGCTTAAAAAGCTCTACTATAGCCAAACCAATAAAATAGGCTTTTTCTTCATTAAATTGAGATGGGTAGCGGCCGCGAATGTCATAAGCTTTAAAAATAGTCATTTATTTTTCCATGCTATATCAATTTAGTTGTAGTTTTTCCCTTTTTGTTCTCATCAATAATTTCCACTTCGACTGACAACTGATGATACCCCTCATCTCGAATATAGTATTTTATGACACAAATTTTGGCCCAGACAGCTCGATATATGGCGCCATTTTTGAATCAAAATATGTGCATGCGGCTTGATTTTTAGATTCTGAGAAACGATGGTAGTTAACATCTTTATAGAAAGTTTTTTGAGGTATGCTAAAAAAGAGTGCTCTTGATTTTTCCAAAATAGCAGATGGTTGAGGACTGTTTCTATTACCAGTAAAAGCCATGTTAAACCTTCAGTTGCAGTTTTGACAATATGTTAGCACGCTTAAATTAGGTCTTCAATAGTTTAATAAAAATTCATGGCTTTGGAAATCCCCCATTGCACTTGATTTACTATCTGTGCCACTTGATTCCGCTGCCATAAAGTTCATTCATTTTTAACTCAACTTTCGGGTTTAACAATAACTGCCTAACTTTCGTTTTTCTAACAAACCGGAACATCGCAGTGCTGTAGTCATGGCCGCATCAAAAAAAAGCTGACGCTGTTTTCTCACAATAGCTGCCAAGCGTTCTTAACTGGTTGCCGGCAAACGTCATTATCCTGTAAAGCGATTCAACAAGTCTGATTCAGTCGATGCTTCCCAACTCCAATATGCCGAAATCACTGAGCTGTTTTAGATTGGATTCCAGGCAAATGCCTCGTTTTCTAAGAAACAGTTTTCTGGCCAACCAATAGACCAGAGTTACACTCAAAAGCCCCAAAAAGACCAGTCCGGTTTGGTAATCAGCCAGAAATCCGAATAGAAATATCAAAATAAAAAAAACAGCACACCCCACCCAGATGAACCACCGCCAGAAAGGAGTGAATTGAAAAAGACCTTGCTGATATATTTCCGGGGCTTTCCGCGGCATTCTTAACGCTGCGGTCGCCCCCAGGAACTGAATGACCATCACGGCAAAAATGACCATCAGGGCATATTTTTGAATCCCTGCTGCAAACAAAACACCGAGGATAGATAACAGGGTGAATAAAACAATGGCCCTGCCAGGCGTTTTATATTCCGGGTGAATCGCGCCAAAAGCCTGGGGGATCACCTGATCCCGGCTCCAGACAAGCACCTCCCTTGCACCCATCATCATCACAGCATTGATCGAGGTCGCCATGGCCATCAGCGCACCCAGTGAAATCACCTGAACACACCAGTCGGGCAGGAATGTGGATGCCGCTGCCAAAACTGCTGTTGATCCAATCCGGGCGGCCTCCTGCCAATGCAATGTTCCGGTTAGGGCATAGGTCTGGACCCCATATAAAATACTGATAATAATCATGGAGATCAGAATGCTTAACGGAATGTTGACCCGTGGGTTTTTCACTTCCCCGGCCACCTCCACAATGGAAATAACACCTGCCCAGGAAAAGGTCGCAATGGCGATCACTGTTATGAACGGCCCTGTGCCTTTGGCAAAAACGGGGTTTGGATGGCTGGGTCGGCATTGAGGATCCCTCCCACACCAAACATGAGCATGGCTAAAACAAAGATGGCCATCATGGCAATCTGTATTTTTTCAAATAGCTTTGATCCGAACCAATTTACAATACCAAAGAACACAATGACGGCCACGGCATTCAGGGTAATTGGAATTCCAGGCAGATAGGGTGCCAGATACTCTGCAAAGCCCCAGGCCATCAGACAATTGCCACTGACCATGGCGATGCCGGTTGCCATGGAAGAGGAAAACCCGGCAGAGGGAGATACCCATCTGGTAACTGCAATATAGTTGCTGCCGGTAACAGGAAGAGCCCCTCCAATCTGGATGAGGTAAAGTGATGCAAAAACTGCCGGGATGGCGCTCAGCCCATAGGCGAGCCAGAGACTGGGGCCTGTCATCCCGGCCAGTTCCGGTGTGAGGACAAATATTGACCCTCCAACAACAAATCCAACAATAAGACCTACGGCTCCTGGCAAAGACAACGATCGTTCAAGCATCTGGGTCACGATGACTCCTTTTGGGTGCAATCTGATTATTTTTTGTTGATAAAAGCGTTTAATCTCTTTCTGGCGCCCTGTGAACTGCCCGAGGCGATCATGGCACGGCCTTCTCGGTACAGGATGTCTTCCATCGATTTTTCATGGGCGATGTTCATGATTTCTTTGAAAAGTTTTAATGCGGTATGGTCCTTGGCAACTATTTTTCCGGCAATGTCTGCCAGAGTTCCGTCAAGATCCTGCTTTTTGCACACATGACTGACGAGCCCCACATCCAAGGCTTTCCGGGCATCCATCGTCTCACCCATGAGCATCATCTGCTTGGCTCTGCCCAGTCCGATGATCTTGGTCAGTAATTGTGTGGACGCATTTGAAAAAAACAGACCGGCATCCAATTCGGGAAGCAGAATAATCGTATCTTCAGCTGCAATTCTCAGATCACAAACAAGGGTGTGTTCAAACCCCCCACCCACAACATACCCCTGGTATCCTGCGATAATAATACCCGGGTGCCCCAGCATTGCGCGGGTCAGTTCCTGGAAATTCCAAAGGTATTTTTCCGCCCGGGATTTGTCCGGATTTGTCATCATTTCATAACCGAATTTTAAGTTGGCACCAAAGGTGAAGTTCGGCCCTGCTGCTTTGTATATGACACAGACATCTTTGTTCTGACCGCTCAGGCGAAAGACGTCTGTGATTCGCGTCAGGGTCTTATCATCTATTGTATTGCCATTTTCCGGATCGTTCAGGGTGATGGTTCCAATCTGATTTTCACTTTGATAAAGCACTTTTTCCATTAGACGTTTTCTCCATTTAATGTTTCTGCAATTTGATTCTGGATCTGTATCCGGTGAACCTTGCCGACCCTGGTCATGGGGAGGCTCTCCCAGAAAACAACTTTTTCCGGAACTTTGAACTTGGCCAGTTTTTCACGACAGTGATCAATAATATCACTTTCCGTCACGCTGTGACCGGGCATGGGAGACGCCACCAGCCACACCTTTTCTCCAAAGATCTTGTCAGGAACGCCGATGGCTGCTGCCATGGCTATCCCCGGTACTTGCGCCGCAACTTCCTCAATTTCAGAGGGCATCACCGTGTAACTTCCCACACGAATGATGTGTTTCATCCGTCCCTTGACATAAAGACCACCAGTCTCATCCAGGTATCCCAAATCCCCTGTCCGGCAGAAGCCATCTTCTGAAAACCCCTCTTTATCTTCCTTTGGCATATTAAAATAGCGTAGAATGGAAAAATCTCCTTTGGTCTGTATTTCTCCGACCTGGCCCGCAGGGAGGCTGTTCCCGCTTATGTCTGCGATTCTTACGGTCATTCCGGCAACGGGAAGCCCCACATATCCTTTGCAGATCTTTTCCAAATCATCGCCCAACCGGGTAAAGGTGACCTCTGCCCCTCCTTCGGTGCTGCCATACCCGACAATAATGTTCGGACAGATCACGGATTGAATCATCTGCACCAGTTCTTTTTCCACTTTTTCACCAGACATCACAACAAACTGAAGGCAGCTCAGATCCATGTGCTGTATCTCCGGTCTTAAAAGCATCAACGCGAACATGGTCGGCACCCCGCCCACCCACGGCAGCTTTTCCGTAACAATGGTCTCAAGAACACGCAAAGGGCTCCAGACCTCGTGAATAATGATCTCCTTTCCCGAGGTGATTCCATTGCCGAAAAATTCCACTGTGCCTCCCACATGACTAGGGGGAAGGGCTGCCAGTATCTTCTCCCGTCCGGCCGCATTATTGTCTTTCAGGAGTTGTTCCAGAAAATCAGCTTCAGCTCGTGCCATTCCGGCAACATTTCTCTTTGATAACAATGCGGCTTTTGGGACACCAGTGGTACCGCCGGTAAATATAACAAGCATCCCATCATCCAAAGACTGGGATGACTTATGCTTTTTAAGGCCTTCCGGTTCCGGACCGTCCTGATGTAACAGCGTCTCATAGGGCAGGGTATCTGTGGTGACCCGCTCAATCGGAACACGCCCTGCAAAGCCCAGTTGTTCAACCACGGTTTCAAGTGGGTCCATCACATCTGCATGCGGTTTTTCCATCCCCAGGATCATTTTGGGATTCACGTGGGACAGGACCAGGGACAAATCTGCGGCTTTGTATTTAACATCAATTGCACAAACAATAGCCCCGATTTTGTCGGCTGCAATCAGGGCCATGGCATACGCGGTTGACGCGGGCAGCATGGTGGCGATGACATCGTTTTTCCCTATTCCTTTTTCCAGAAATACGCAGGCCAGCCTGTCTGAAAGCAGGTTAAAATTTTGCCATGAATGGATTGTTTCATTAAACCGAAGCGCCGGACGATCCGGATGGGTTTTTGCCCAGTGCTCCACGAACTGCCATAGGTATTGAAAATCGGTGTTGGTCATTTGCTGTCTCCTGGGATGCGAGCATAAAATTATCTCGAGGTTAATTAATTGACTTTTGGTCAGATTATTAACTCACGGAACAAATGTCAACTTTTTTTCCAGGCAGCAGATCCGGTCTTTCGATCTTTAGCGCTTTTATTGACAGCTTTTGGGGAATAGTTTACAAACGGACCAGAAATCAAATATTTGAACCGGACAAAAAAAGGATCGTGAATACAGGAATGGGAGCCAAACAAACAAAATCTTTCACTGAAATCCATCGGCGCAGGCAGATTATTGATATCGCCATTGAAATGATTGCAACAAGAGGCTACCAGCAGACAACCCTTACTAAAATTGCGGCCAAGGCAGGTTTCAGCAAAGGTGTTATTTTTTATTATTTCAAGAACAAGGAAGATCTGGTCAAACAGACCGGCGCTGCCATGTTGGAAGAATTAAGAACCTATACCATCAAGGAGATGAAACAGGACAACTCTGATAAAAGTCAATTGGAAAAATATATCCGGGCCTATTTTGACTTCATCAGGCAAAACAGGCAAAAGTTCCTTATTCTCATGGAACTGGGTTTTAACCTGAACTCTTCAGGACAACATTCCATTTTTGGTGCCCATGAATACAGGGAATGCCGGGACCGGCTTCATTTCATCCTTGGGAAAGACAACGGCACCCTGCCGCGCGAAGGTGACCTGCCGGCAGTAATACAGGGCATGCTGGACGGTGTGAGCATTCAGTGGGTGGCAGATATCAGATCTGTTGATCTTGATTTGTGTCAGACGACCATTCTGAATATGATCGATTCATATCTGACCGCGCAAGGTAAAAAGTGATGTTCAGCACCCGCATCTGTCTGAAGAATGCCCCTTTTCAGAGCTGTCAAAAAACTCTTGGTTCCGGAGAATTTTCAAACCATCTTCCTTGACATCATCTTAAAAGTTCTCCAAACATGCAGTCCGATTGGGGTGGTTTTTTAGCCTGAATATTTCATGAAGTGTTCCGGAACGTATCCGCAGTACCGGTGACAGCTTTTGTTTTATTCCCCACCGTTTTTTAACAGACGGCTTTTTACAATTATTAAC
>LQAF01000314.1_pt1 | contig 9546 bp, 8 predicted proteins | sample 1535781 | NCBI WGS metagenome assembly LQAF01 (sample SAMN04331583, study PRJNA305678) | bioreactor metagenome | isolation source: bioreactor_2 inoculated with Wadden Sea sediment 2nd replicate of a... | place: Germany:Bremen
TTGGAGATAGCTTTCTTTTTCATTGCCTGATCAACCAGCGCAAACGGCAGGCCATCGGGAACGATATCAAACAACAGCGCACGGCCGACAGTGGTATCACGAACCGCGGTGATCTCTTCAACATTACCGTGAATATCACGGATCAGTTCACGGATACGCACTTTAACCCGGGCCTGCAGATGTACCTGGCCAGCACCGTGCGCACGAGTCACTTCTTTGATGTCACTGAACAACATACCTTCACCAGCCGCGGCAACGCGCTCACGGGTCATGTAATACAGACCCAGAACCACGTCCTGCGATGGCACGATGATTGGCTCACCATTGGCAGGCGAGAGGATGTTGTTGGTAGACATCATCAAGGCACGGGCTTCAAGCTGTGCTTCAATGGTCAGCGGCACGTGAACGGCCATCTGGTCACCGTCAAAGTCGGCGTTGTAAGCCGCACAAACCAGCGGGTGCAGCTGGATCGCTTTACCTTCGATCAGTACTGGCTCAAATGCCTGAATACCCAAACGGTGAAGTGTCGGTGCACGGTTAAGTAGCACTGGGTGCTCACGGATCACTTCATCGAGTATATCCCAGACCAGCGCTTCTTCACGCTCAACCATTTTCTTGGCGGCTTTGATGGTGGTGGCATGACCACGCAGTTCCAGCTTGGAGAAGATGAACGGCTTAAACAGCTCCAGTGCCATTTTTTTCGGCAGACCGCACTGATGCAGACGCAGTGACGGACCGACCACGATAACCGAACGACCAGAATAGTCGACACGTTTACCCAGCAGGTTCTGACGGAAACGACCCTGCTTACCTTTGATCATATCGGCAAGCGATTTCAGCGGACGCTTGTTAGAACCGGTAATGGCACGACCACGACGACCGTTATCCAGCAGCGCATCAACCGATTCCTGCAACATACGCTTCTCGTTGCGTACGATAATATCCGGTGCATTCAGGTCTAGCAGACGCTTCAGACGGTTATTACGGTTAATTACGCGACGGTACAGATCGTTCAGGTCAGACGTAGCGAAACGGCCGCCATCCAGCGGTACTAACGGACGCAGATCCGGTGGCAAAACTGGCAGCACATTTAGAATCATCCACTCCGGCTTGTTACCGGATTTAAGGAAGGCTTCCATCAGCTTCAGACGCTTGGACAGTTTCTTCAGCTTGGTCTCAGAGTTGGTCTGCGGAATTTCTTCACGCATACGCTGACACTCGCCTTCGAGGTCGATAGAGCCCAGCAACTCTTGAACCGCTTCAGCACCCATACGCGCATCGAATTCGTCGCCGAACTCTTCCAGCGCTTCAAAGTACTGCTCGTCATTCAGCAGCTGTCCACGCTCCAGGGTAGTCATACCCGGATCGATCACTACAAAGGATTCAAAATAGAGCACGCGTTCAATATCACGCAGCGTCATGTCCATCATCAAGCCGATACGGGACGGCAGAGATTTCAGGAACCAGATGTGAGCTACCGGTGAAGCCAGCTCAATATGCGCCATACGGTCACGGCGCACTTTGGTCATGGTCACTTCAACGCCACACTTCTCGCAGATAACGCCGCGGTGCTTCATGCGTTTGTATTTACCGCACAGGCACTCGTAATCCTTGATCGGGCCAAAGATCTTGGCACAGAACAAACCATCACGTTCCGGCTTAAAGGTACGATAGTTAATGGTTTCCGGCTTCTTAACTTCACCGTAAGACCAGGAACGGATCATATCCGGTGATGCCAGGGTGATACGGATAGAGTCAAACTCTTCAGTTTTACCCTGATTCTTGAGCAGATTCAGCAAATCTTTCATTGTCTATAGCTCCTCACGGAGTTCTCTGGGGAAGCGCCCGCAAGGGGCGCCACCTGATGTGATCAGTTTAGGTCTCAATCGCTTTCAAGTTCGATATCGATACCGAGAGAACGAATTTCCTTGATCAATACGTTAAACGACTCTGGCATGCCAGGCTCCATACGATGGTTGCCATCCACAATGTTTTTATACATTTTGGTACGACCATTGACGTCATCTGACTTAACGGTGAGCATTTCCTGAAGCGTATAAGCCGCGCCATACGCCTCCAATGCCCAGACCTCCATCTCACCGAATCGCTGTCCACCGAACTGCGCCTTACCACCCAGCGGCTGCTGTGTAACAAGGCTGTAAGAACCGGTAGAACGTGCGTGCATCTTGTCATCAACCAAGTGGTTGAGCTTGAGCATGTACATGTAACCTACGGTGACCTGACGGTCGAATTTATCACCGGTACGGCCGTCATACAGGGTCACCTGACCACTGTCATTCATATCGGCCAAACGCAACAGGGCTTTGATTTCACTTTCCTTGGCACCGTCAAATACTGGCGAGGCCAAAGGCACGCCCTTACGCAGGTTATTCGCCAATTCCAGAATCTCGGCATCACTGAAGCTTTCCAGATCTTCACGACGACCCAGTGGCAAGCCAGCATGTTCGGCGTTATACACCTGACCCAGGAAGTCCCGAACGTCTTTGACTTTTTCAGCCTTGGCACGTTCAATATCCAGCATGGTGTTGATCTTACGACCCAAGCCCTTGGCTGCCGCACCCATGTGGGTTTCCAGGATCTGACCGACGTTCATACGTGACGGTACACCCAGCGGGTTGAGGACGATATCGATCGGCTCGCCGTTTTCGTCATAAGGCATATCTTCAACCGGCATGATGACCGAGATAACACCTTTGTTACCGTGACGACCCGCCATCTTGTCACCTGGCTGGATACGACGTTTGGTAGCAACATAAACCTTGACGATTTTCAGCACACCCGGTGCCAGGTCATCGCCAGTTTGCAGCTTGCCTTTCTTGTCTTCGAAACGCTTATCCAGATTTTCACGACGCTCTTCAAGCTGCTTCTGCGCCTGTTCCAGCATGTCCTGCACTTCAGAATCGGCAAGACGAATCTTGAACCACTCAGAACGCTTTAAGTTGCTGAGGAATTCTTCAGTAATCGTTTCGCTCTTCTTCAGTCCGGCACCGCCTTCGGCTTTCAGACCGACCAGTGCTTTAGTCAGACGTTCGAAAGTCGCATCTTCAACGATACGGAACTCATCGTTAAGGTCTTTGCGGATGCTATCCAGCTCAGACTTCTCGATGGAAACAGCACGGGCATCTTTTTCCACACCATCGCGGGTAAACACCTGCACATCGATAACCTTACCGATCGTACCGCCCTTCACACGCAGGGAGGTATCTTTAACATCAGAGGCTTTTTCACCAAAGATGGCACGTAGCAGTTTTTCTTCCGGGGTCAGCTGGGTTTCACCCTTAGGGGTAACCTTACCGACCAGAATGTCGCCTGGGCCAACTTCAGCACCGATATGCACGATACCGGTTTCATCCAGCTTGCCCAGCGCCGCTTCACCAACATTAGGAATATCGGAAGTGATTTCTTCAGATCCCAGCTTGGTATCACGCGCCACACAGGTCAGCTCCTGAATGTGGATAGTAGTAAAACGATCTTCTTCAACGACACGCTCGGAGATGAGGATAGAATCCTCGAAGTTGTAACCATTCCAGGGCATGAAGGCGATACGCATGTTCTGACCCAGTGCCAGCTCACCCATATCTACCGAAGGACCGTCGGCGAGAATATCGCCACGGGCTATGCTTTCACCTGGGCGCACGATGGCACGCTGGTTAATACAGGTGTTCTGGTTAGAACGCACGTATTTGGTCAGATTATAGATGTCGACACCGGCATCGCCGACGGCAGTTTCATCATCGTTGGCGCGTACCACAATACGGCTGGCATCAACAGATTCAATCACACCACCGCGGGTAGCAACCACACAGACACCCGAGTCCTGTGCCACACTACGTTCAATACCAGTACCTACCAGCGGCTTCTCGGCACGCAGTGTGGGTACAGCCTGACGCTGCATGTTCGAACCCATCAACGCACGGTTGGCGTCATCGTGTTCCAGGAACGGGATAAGGGCGGCGGCTACAGATACGATCTGACGTGCCGACACATCCATATACTGGACCTTGTCACGCGGCATAACGGTAAATTCGTTAGCGTGACGGACTTCAACCAGATCTTCTGCCAGACAGTTTTTATCGTCCAGCTTGGCGGATGCCTGTGCGATAACGAAGTTGTTTTCTTCAATCGCTGACAGGTAATCGATGTCGTCAGAAACTTTACCATCCAATACGCGGCGATAAGGGGTTTCCAGGAAGCCATAATCATTGGTGCGTGCATAAACAGCCAAGGAGTTGATCAGACCGATGTTCGGACCTTCAGGGGTCTCGATCGGGCAGACACGGCCATAATGGGTTGGATGCACGTCACGTACTTCAAAGCCAGCACGCTCACGGGTCAGACCGCCTGGGCCTAACGCGGAAACACGACGTTTGTGAGTAATCTCGGACAGCGGGTTGTTCTGGTCCATAAACTGGGACAGCTGACTGGAACCGAAAAACTCTTTAACGGCAGCAGCAACAGGCTTGGCATTAATCAGATCCTGAGGCATCAGGTTATCCGCTTCTGCCATGCTCAGGCGCTCACGTACCGCACGCTCGACACGCACCAGCCCTACACGGAACTGGTTTTCAGCCATTTCACCGACAGAACGGATACGACGGTTACCCAGATGGTCAATGTCATCGACAATGCCTTTACCGTTACGAATACCGATCAGGGTCTTCATCACATCGAGGATGTCAGCTTTTTCCAGAATCGGGCTACCGACTTCAGCATCACGACCCAGACGACGATTGAACTTCATCCGACCAACGGCTGACAGATCATAGCGCTCTTCGGAGAAGAACAGATTCTCGAACAAGCCTTCTGCCGACTCTTTAGTAGGCGGCTCGCCCGGGCGCATCATACGGTAGATTTCTACCAATGCTTCAATCTGATTGCGAGTGGTATCGATACGCAAGGTATCGGAAATATAAGGACCACAATCCAGATCATTGGTGTAAAGCGTTTCAAAACGCTCGACACCGGCCACCTGCAGACGGGTAATCAACTCGTCGGTGATCTCGGTATTAGCAACAGCGATCACTTCACCGGTTGAAGGATCAGCCATATCTTTCGCCAGCACTTTGCCGCTGAGGTATTCAGCAGGAACCTGCAATTGCTTCATGCCGGCCTGGGTCATCTGACGCGTATGACGCGGGGTAATACGACGACCCGCTTCAACAATCACATTGCCCTCAGGATCTTTGATCTCAAAGGACATGGTTTCACCGCGCAGGCGCTCAGGTACCAGATCCATCCAGATCAGGTCGCCTTCAAAATTCCAGCCGGTATTTTCGAAGAAAATTTCCAGAATTTCTTCTGTGCTGTAACCCAGCGAGCGCAACAGCACCGATGCCGGCAGTTTACGCCGACGGTCGATACGTACAAACAGCGCATCTTTTGGATCGAATTCGAAATCCAGCCATGAACCACGGTAAGGAATAATACGCGCAGAGTAGAGCAATTTACCCGATGAATGGGTTTTGCCTTTATCATGATCAAAAAACACACCCGGTGAGCGGTGTAGCTGCGACACGATTACACGTTCAGTACCATTAATAACAAAGGTACCGTTATCTGTCATCAGGGGCATTTCGCCCATGTAGACTTCCTGTTCCTTGATATCTTTAACCGCTTTACTTGACGATTCACGGTCGTAGATTACCAGACGCACTTTGACACGAAGTGGCGCGGCATAAGTGATACCCCGCTGCATGCACTCCTTGACATCAAAAACGGGTTCACCGAGGCGGTAACCAACGTATTCCAGTGCCGCATTTCCGGAATAGGAAACAATTGGAAAAACAGAATTAAATGCTGCCTGGAGTCCGGTCTCGTCGCGCTGTTGCGCGTCCGCTCCCTGCTGCAGAAACTTGCGGTAAGAGTCCAGCTGTGTAGCAAGCAGGAATGGAACATCCATTACCTGGTTCAGCTTGCTGAAATCCTTACGAATACGTTTCTTTTCAGTATATGAATAAGCCATCAGTGTTCCCCAGCATGTGCACCTAGTTGAGAAGCCAGCCCAGAAGGGGATCTTCCAGTCTGTAGATCCGTTATCTGTTTGCTGTCATTCAATAACGGAAAAAGGCCGGTGGCTCGCGGCCACCAGCCATACGCTTTCAAAGCAGTTTACGCTGCTTGCAGCGCATTAAAGCGATTACTTGAGCTCAACTTTAGCGCCGGCTTCTTCCAGTGCTTTCTTGAGTTCTTCAGCTTCGTCTTTAGAAACGCCTTCTTTGATCGTAGCAGGCGCTCCGTCAACCAGTTCTTTAGCTTCTTTCAGACCCAGGCCTGTAGCGCCACGAACAGCTTTGATTACGTTAACTTTCTTATCACCAGTTTCAGCCAGGATGACGTTGAATTCAGTCTGTTCTTCAGCCACTTCAGCAGCTGCAGGACCCGCAGCTACTGCAGCAGCAGCAGATACACCGAATTTTTCTTCCATAGCTTCAATCAGAGTAACAACGTCCTTTACAGACATTTCAGCTACTGCATTGATGATATCTTCTTGAGTCAGAGACATTATATAGATTCCTGAATTACTTTCGGGCTTAGCCCATTAAACGCTTAATCAGACAGCTTGCCGTAAGGCAATCAGGCTGCCTGCTCTTTCTGATCGCGAACGGCTGCCAGTGTACGTACCAGCTTGCCAGCAGAAGCTTCCTTGAGGACGCTCATCAACTTGGCAATTGCTTCGTCGTAAGTTGGCAGGCTTGCCAGCAGGGAGATATCAACTTTCTCACCCTCAAAGGCTGCAGCTTTCAGCTCAAACTTCTCGTTACCCTTGGCAAATTCTTTCAGAATACGTGCACCCGCACCCGGATGCTCTGTAGAAAATGCAATGATAGAAGGCCCTACAAAGGTGTCTTGCAGACACACGTAGTCGGTACCTTCAAGGGCACGACGTGCCAGTGTGTTACGAACCACACGCAACCAGACACCGTTTTCACGGGCCAGTTTACGCAACGCAGTCATATCTGTTACAGATACGCCACGTGAGTCAGCAACAACAGCAGACACAGCTGATTTAGCAGCTTCCTGGACCTCAGCGACGATCGCTTTTTTTGTCTTCGAGTCCTAATGCCACGATTTACTCCTGGATTGAGTCTTTCGACCATTTACCAAACCAAACACCCGAACCTGTTGATTCAGGCGGTGAGTACGGTGGTACTGATTCGTTTGAATCTTCACCGTCTGCGCAGGCCGGTTAAACCATTAAGAGGTACAACCTGAGTCATACCTCACCTGCGGTCTTTGACGGTCTTCGTATCTGTCTGACAGGTCACGAAGACCCTCAAAAACGTTGTAGTTAAAATCAGCTCAATGAAGACTGATCAACTACTACACCCGGGCCCATAGTAGTGGACAGGGTTACTTTCTTTACATAAATGCCTTTAGAAGAAGAAGGTTTAAGTTTCTTCAGATCCGCTACCAGCGCTTCAATATTTTCTTTGATTGCATCAGCTGCAAAGCCAACCTTACCGACTGAACAGTGGATAATACCGTTTTTGTCAGTACGGAAACGCACCTGACCGGCCTTGGCATTCTGAACAGCCGTGGCGACGTCTGGTGTTACTGTACCGACTTTCGGGTTAGGCATCAGGCCACGTGGGCCGAGGATCTGACCCAACTGACCGACAACACGCATAGCATCAGGCGTGGCGATAACTACGTCAAAATCCAGATTACCGGCTTTAACCTGTTCTGCCAGATCTTCGAAACCAACGATATCAGCACCAGCCGCTTTAGCTTTTTCGGCATTTTCGCCCTGCGCAAACACAGCAACACGAACATCTTTACCGGTACCGTGTGGCAGTACAGTAGAACCACGAACAACCTGATCCGATTTACGTGGATCAACGCCCAGGTTTACAGCCACATCGATAGATTCAACAAATTTAACTGTAGAAACTTCAGCCAGCACAGCAACAGCATCCTGTACCGGGTAGAGTTTACCAGCTACGAGTTTCTCACTGATCGCCTTCTGGCGCTTAGTTAGCTTAGCCATTACTCTTCACCTTCTACAATAATACCCATTGAACGCGCACTGCCTGCGATAGTACGTACAGCAGCATCCATATCAGCAGCGGTCAGATCCGGCATTTTAGCAGTTGCGATCTCTTCAACCTGAGCACGGGTCACAGTAGCAACCTTCTCGGTGTTAGGACGCGCAGAACCACTTTTCAGACCCGCTGCTTTTTTCAGCAGGATTGAAGCCGGTGGGGTTTTGGTGATAAAAGTAAAGCTACGGTCACTGTAAACAGTGATCACCACAGGTGTTGGCAGACCTGGTTCAATACCCTGAGTTGCGGCGTTAAACGCTTTGCAGAACTCCATGATATTAACACCATGCTGACCCAAAGCCGGACCTACTGGTGGACTTGGGTTAGCCTGACCGGCTTTAACCTGCAGCTTGATATAAGCATTAATTTTCTTAGCCATTAAGCTACTCCTTTGGGTACAAGCGCTTTTCAGCTCCCCTTCGTTACACAAAACTGCCCGGTCGTAACCGACCAGGCATCACAAAAACAGACTCAGGCTTTCTCTACCTGACGGAATTCCAACTCTACAGGCGTCGAGCGGCCGAATATCAGCACAGCAACCTGCAGGCGGTTTTTCTCGTAATTAACTTCTTCAACCACACCATTAAAGTCAGCAAATGGTCCTTCAGTGACACGCACCATCTCGCCCGGCTCAAATACAGTCTTCGGACGTGGCTTATCGGCACCACTTTCAACACGCTGCAGAATTTCGTTTGCTTCACGCTCAGTAATTGGCGCTGGCTTATCAGCCGTACCACCAATAAAACCCAGCACTCTTGGTGTACTTTTCACCAAATGCCAGGCTCATCATTCATAACCATATTCACCAGCACATAGCCGGGATAAAACTTACGCTCGGACTTACGCTTTTTGCCGTCACGTATTTCAACCACTTCTTCGGTCGGCACCAGCACATCACCAAAGAGGTCCTGCATACCATGGAGCTCTATACGCTCTTTAAGACCGCTCATAACCCGCTTTTCGTAGCCGGAATAGGCATGCACAACATACCAACGCTTTTTTTCTTCTGTACTCATGCGAGACCCCTAGCCTATCGTACTGGAAACTATCCAGCCGAAGAATGTATCCATGCCCCAGAGCATAAGCGCGACAACCAGCACCGCAGCCAGCACCATCAAGGTGGTCTGCAATGTTTCCTGACGTGTCGGCCATACTACACGGCGCATTTCACCCTTGGCATCTTTAAACAACTTATACCAGGTACGGCCTTTTGCCGTCTGCAGCACAATAAATCCAGCTGCAACAGCAAGCACCAACAGTGCCAACACCCGATACAACAGAGACTCGTCAGAGAACATAGAGTTCCCGACCACGCCTGCAACTACAATCGCTACAACAGCTACCCACTTAAGGCTGTCATATTTAGATTCTTCAGCTTGTACTTTTGTGTTCACGCTAAGAAGCCTCGGCTTAAAAAGGTAAGCTTACGCTATGTGACGCCACTTCCGACTGGAGGTGGCAGGCCAGGAGGGAATCGAACCCC
>LQAF01000315.1_pt1 | contig 9546 bp, 11 predicted proteins | sample 1535781 | NCBI WGS metagenome assembly LQAF01 (sample SAMN04331583, study PRJNA305678) | bioreactor metagenome | isolation source: bioreactor_2 inoculated with Wadden Sea sediment 2nd replicate of a... | place: Germany:Bremen
GCCGTGTGCATCAGCGGCATCATCGGATGGATCGGCATCATGATCCCCCACATCGGCCGGATCATCGTGGGGCCTGACCATAAATACCTTTTGCCCATCTCGCTGGTGATCGGAGCCGCCTATCTCGTGGCCGTGGATACCATCGCCCGGACTGCTTTGACCACGGAAATCCCCATTGGCATCCTCACCGCCATTTTCGGGGCCCCGGTGTTTGCCCTTTTACTCAGAAAACCCAGAAAGCGGGATAAATCATGCACGGTAGCGTTAATATCACCAGCCTGGCCTTCGGGTACACGGATTCGAAACCGATTTTCTCCGGCATTGACATCCGCCTGGATCCGGGTCAGGTGTTCTGCCTGCTGGGACCCAACGGTTCCGGCAAATCCACGCTGCTCAAATGCATCATGCAGCTGCTCACTCCAAAAGCCGGCCGAGTCGAGGTGGACGGACAGGACCTGCGCGGCTTGAATGCCAACCAGATTGCGGCAAAACTGGGATTCGTTCCCCAGTCCCTGGTGTCTGCCTTTCCCTTTACCGTGGCGGAAATCGTGGTGATGGGCAGGGCCTCCCGCATCCGCATGACCGCATCTCCTTCCGGAAAGGACCGGGACCTGGCCATGACCGCTCTGGAGCGCATGGGGATCGTCCACCTGGCTCTTCGCCCCTGCAACCAGCTGTCCGGCGGCGAATGGCAGCAGGTACTCATCGCCCGGGCACTGACCCATTCCCCCAAGGTACTGCTTTTGGACGAGCCCACTTCCCACCTGGATATCGGCAACCAGGTCAAGATCCTGGAGATTGTCAACCGCCTGGCTCAAGACGGCATCACCATCATTATGGCCTCCCATTTTCCGGACCACGCCTTTTTAACGGCCCACCAGGTGGGGATACTGAAAAGCGGCCGGCTCCGGGCCTTAGGGAATCCCGATGAGACCTTGCGTGAATCCGTGCTGTACGACACCTATGGGATCCATATCCGGGTGGTGACCGTGGGAAAAGACATCCATCGAAAAATCTGCATCCCGGTGCTGAATGAAACCAACCGCCCCCCCCCTGTCAAGGAGGTATCATGACCTGGAAGGCCTTTTGTATCCGGCCATTGCTTTATCCGGCCGCCATCCGTCCGGCTGCGGCCGTTCCGGCGGGGATTTTCCGGAGTTTGCCGGGGTTGACAGCCTTTGCCACCCTGGTGACGGTTCTGATGGCATGCCTGGTGTTGCCGACGGTCTTTCCGCCCCTTGCCGCAGCCAGCCCAGTTAAAGTGATGGATGCCGCAGGTATATCCGTGACCCTTGACAAACCGGCTGCCCGGGTGGTGGTGATCGGAGCGGCCCCGTTCATTCCTCTGCACATGTTTTACATGTTTGACCGGGCAAGGGACAGGCTTGTGGGATTTGAAGTCCGGGGCCAGGCCACGGATGAATTCCTGGAACTCATCGATCCGGACCTGCCTTTGAAACAGACGCTGGCGACCAATCCCGGTCCGGAGAGCGTGGCCGCCCTGAAACCGGACCTGGTGATCACTAAATCTACGGTGGAAACCCAGACGGCCCGGACCCTGAAAACTTTGGGAATCCCGGTAATGCATGTGGGAGCGGAAACCCCGGGCATGTTTCTTTCTGATATCCGGAATCTGGGCAGAGTGCTGGGGGAAGACCGCCGGGCCGAATCCATTATCGGGTTTTACTCGGACAACCTGACAAGGATTCAACAGGCTGTGACGCCGGTACCGGACCCGTCCAGACCCCGGGTTCTGGTACTGGAATACAGCAACCGGGGCAACCGCCAGGCCCTGAACGTCCCGGCCCCGGGATGGATCCAGACGCAGCAGGCCGTGATCGCCGGCGGCAATCCTGTCTGGACCGACAGCGTTTCCGCCCGGGACAGCTGGCAGATCACGGGATTCGAGCAGATCGCAGCCTGGAATCCGGACAAAATCTTTCTCATTGTGTGGTACCAGCTCAAAGGCGCGAGGTGCTGAATTCTTTATACCGGGATCCCAAATGGGCTTCCCTGTCCTCGGTGAAGCAACATGAGGTGCACCTATTCCCCCAGGATATTTACGGGTGGGATTCCGCCAGTCCCCGGTGGATTCTGGGAGCGTTGTGGATGGCAAAAAAAACCTGGCCTGACAGATTGGCGGACCTGGACATCCCCCGGACCGTTATGGCATTTTACACCCAGATGTATGGCCTGGACCCGGAAATCATCGCCGACCGTCTGATGCCTGACACCCTGTGACAAAAGAGTTGAAATGGGATGGATGAAAACGGATAGACCAAAAATCCGGAAAACCGGTGTTGTCATGCTGACGGCTGCCTTGTCGCTGCTGGCCGGCTCCGTGTTTCTAGGCCGATTTCCTGCCCCGTACATCACGGGTCTGTCCGATTTGATGGCCCAGGACCTGGTGCAGCAGGTGGTTTTACAAATCCGGATCCCCCGGATTTTGAGTGCCTTTGTCACGGGCATGGTGCTGTCGGCATCCGGCATGGTATTCCAGATGATTTTCCGCAATCCCATCGTGGATGCGGGGTTTCTGGGCGTGTCCGGCGGGGCCGCCTTCGGGGCTTCCCTGGGCATTGTGCTGCTGGGCGGGTCCGTGGCCGCCATCCAGGGCAGTGCCGCCCTGTTCGCCGTGCTGGGCCTGGGGTTTTCCTGGATAATGGCGGTGCGGATCCGGTTCGGGGACTGGATCCTGCGGCTGATCCTAGCCGGGATTGCCGTGTCCGCCCTGTTTGCCGCCGGCACCGGCCTGCTCAAATACCTGGCCGACCCCCTGCGGGAACTGCCGGAACTGACCTTCTGGCTCTTGGGCGGGCTGTGGGGCATCACCTGGACCGACACTCTCCAGACCCTGGCTGTGTGCATTCCCTGCCTGATCGTCATCTGGCTGTTCCGATGGCGACTGAATCTTTTATCCATGCAGGATGAAACCATATTTTCCCTGGTGGCCGATGCATCAAAAGAACGGATTGTGCTGCTGCTCACGGCGGTCATCGCCACGTCCGCCGTGGTGTGCAAAGCCGGGCAGGTGGGATGGGTGGGACTGATCATCCCCCACATCGCCCGCCGCCTGGTGGGGTCCGACGCCCAGAAGGCTTTGCCCTGTTCGCTCCTGCTGGGGGGAATCTTTCTGCTGCTGTGCGACAATGCCTCCCGCACTTTGTTGTCCGGAGAGATTCCTTTAGGCATTCTCACCTCTTTTATCGGAGCCGGGCTGTTTTTGATCCTGCTGTTGACCCGCCCGATGCTGCTGGGAAGAAAATGACATGACTGCGGCCGTCTCCATCCGGGACCTGAGTTTTGCCTATGAAAAGGATCCCGTGATCTCCCACATGGACCTGACGTTTCCGGCCGGCACCATCACGGCCGTGCTGGGGGCCAACGGCGTGGGAAAACCACGCTGCTGCACCTGCTGTTGGGGCTGTTTGAACCAGACACCGGGGAGATCCGTTTTTCGGCACGCCGGTCCGAAACCATTCTTCAACCCGGCTCAAGCAGCTCATCGGCATGGTATCCCAGAACGACACCCCGCCCTTTGACCTGCGGGTGGACGAATACGTTCTTCTGGGCCGGGCCCCCCACCTGGGCCTGCTCACCATCCCCGGAGACACGGACCGGATTGCTTCGGCAGCGGCCCTTTCCACCGTGGGTATGACCCACATGGCCGGCCATGCCGTCACCCGGCTGAGCAGCGGGGAAAAACAGCTGGTGAACATGGCCCGTTCCCTGGCCCAGGAGCCGGAAATCCTGCTGCTGGATGAGCCCTGCTCCCACCTGGACCTGATCAACTCCCGCCAGATGCTGGTATTGATGGAAACCATCGCAAAACAAGGCCGAACCGTGGTATTTACCACCCATGATCCCAATGCTGCCGCTGCGGTAGCGGACCAGGTCCTGCTCATGAGAAAAAGGGGAACTGGTGGCAGCCGGCACAGTGACACAGACCCTGACCCGAGCGTTGCTCACCCGGACTTATGGGGGAGATGTGGAAGTGATTTCCACGGAAAAAGGACCGTTTGTCAGGGCTGTATAAAAAAATGAAAAGACCAAAGAAAACCCGGATCTGAAACAGGATCCGCTTCACAGGAGACCCATGGAAAAAATGACCGACTGGACAAGATTGTGGAAAGAGCTGTCAGACGTTCAATCCCGGGCGTTTTCAAAAAAACAGCCCGACAAGGAAGACAGCTGGCAGGACAAAGCCAGAGATTACGACAAAAAAGTGGACCAGCGGTGGGCCAAACCGGATTCTTCCCGGCAGTTTCTGCTGGATAAGCTCACCGCCAATCCAGGATCCTCTCTTCTGGACATCGGTGCCGGTACGGGCAAATGGTCGGTTTTGGCCGCCCCGTATGCCGCCAAAATAACGGCCCTGGACCCTTCCAAAGCCATGCAGGCCGTGCTCAAAGAAAAGATCGATGAGATGAAAATTACCAATATCGACGTGTTTACCGGTGCATGGCCCAAAGATGATCCGGGTCTCCATGATTTTATTCTGGCCTCCCATTCCATGTACGGGATTGCGGATTTTCCCCGGTTTGTGACAAGAATGTGCGACACCGCCCGCAAGGGCTGCCTCCTGGTGATGCGGGCCCCGTTTGCCGACTCGGTCATGGCAAAGGCGGCCAGGCACGTCTGGGGCCAGCCCTATGACAGCCCCAATTTCCAGATCGCCTACAACATCCTTTTGGGCATGGATATCTATCCGGATGTGATCATGGAGGCGGACGGCACCTGGCCGGCCTGGACCAGTGACTCCTTTGATGCCGCCATGGAGGACATCAAAATCCGGCTGGACCTGGACAGCAATACCGACCACGATGTCTTTCTATGGGAACTTCTGGCCAAACACCTGACCCGGCAGCCGGATGGCAGCTATGTCTGGCCCACCGGCAACCGGTCCGCCCTGGTTTACTGGGACGTCTGATGAAACAGCAATCCTTTTTTTCCCGGTTTCTCGAGCTGCTTTCCCCCGGCCTGTGCCTGACGGCCGGCCTTTTTCTAGCCGCCGGAATGAGCAGCTGCGGTCCTGCGGAACCCGACCTTCCCCTGCGCACCATCACGGACCAGCTGGACAGAGAGGTGACCCTGCCGGCAAATCCGAAACGGATTGCGGCGTTGCACCATTTCGGAGGGAAAATTGTGTTTGCCCTGAACCGGCAGCACCTGCTGGTGGAAAAAAGCGTCTACGGCAGGGAGGCAAAGGCCCTGGCCGCCATTGACCCGGCATTTTCGGCCCTGCCCGGGCTGATCCAGGGGCACGGCTACAATATCGAGGCCTGGTGAGCCTGTCCCCCCAGGTGATTTTCGCCTATGCATCCATGGACCGGTCCGAACTGGCCCAGTTTGAAAACGCAGGCATCCCCGTGGTGGCGGTCAGAGGCGAAACATTTGAGGAAAGCTTTGAAGCGGTGCGGCTCATTGCGGATGTGCTGGGGTGTCCGGATGCCGGCCAGACCTACATCGCGGCCTGCAAAGGGCTCCTGGACGAAGTGGCGGCCCGCCTGGAAAACAACGTGGACACCCCGGTACCGGTCCTGTTTGCCGGTCCGCGCAGCGTGTATTCAGTGGCCACGGGCAACATGATGCAGACCGAAATCCTGGCCCGGGCCGGGGCCCGGAATGTGGCAGAAGACCTAAAGGGGTTCTGGGCTGACGTGTCCCCGGAACAGATCGCCCGGTGGGATCCGCAGGTGATTTTTCTGGGGTCTTGCCTGGATGTATACGGCAAGGACAAGATTTTCACCCTTCCACAGTTCCAGACCGTGAGCGCCATCAAAAACCGGCGGGTCCACACCTTCCCCTCCAACATCGGGTGGTGGGATTATCCGGCCCCCACTGCGTACTCGGGGTAGTCTGGACCGCCAAAACCCTGTATCCGCATTTGTTTGAAGACCTGGACCTGACCCAGACGGCCAACGCGTTTTATCACCGGTTCATGGGGCATTCCTTTGAAGACTTTGGGGGACAGCTGCCGTGAAATTCCGGTGGGCTATCCTGGGAACCGCTTTTGTCACCGGCCTGTTTGCCTGCCTGTGTATCGGGCGGTATCCTATCCATCCGGGACAGGTGATCCGGCTGCTGCTGGCCGGAATAGGCATGGACAGCACTGTATCCGGGGGCTTGGCAGATCCCATGATGATTTTCTGGAACATCCGGGTGCCCCGGGTGCTTCTGGCCATGCTGGCCGGGGCCGGGATTTCAGCGGCCGGGGCCGTGTTCCAGGCCCTTTTCAGAAATCCCCTGGCCGCCCCCGACATCCTGGGAGTCACAGCCGGGGCCGGATTCGGTGCGGCCCTGGCCATCATGTTTCTGGTGCCGGCGGCACTGGTGATCCAGGCCAGCGCCTTTGTCTTCGGCATCACGGCCGTGACCCTGGCCTATATTCTGGCATCCTTAAGCCAGGACCGGTCACCGTCCGTGCTGGTGATTTCCGGCATCGTGATTTCCGCCATGTTCCAGGCCGGGCTGTCCTTTATCATGTACCTGGCCAACCCCTATGACCAGCTGGCCCAGATCATCTTCTGGACCATGGGCAGTTTTCACACCGCGTCCTGGGCAAAGATCCAGGCCACCCTGCCGGTGCTGGTGCCGGGCATCACGCTGCTGATTTTGTTTTCCTGGCGGCTGAACATCATGACCCAGGGAGAGGAGGACGCCCTGTCCTTAGGGGTTCCGGTGATGCGCTGGCGGATCTTCTACGTGCTGGTCAGCACCCTGATGGTGGCCACGGCTGTGGCCGCCGCCGGCACCGTGGCCTGGATCGGGCTGATCGTCCCGCACATCGCCCGGTACCTGGTAGGGCCGGAACACACCCGGCTGATTCCCATGAGCGCGTTTCTGGGCGGATTTTTTCTCATGATTATGGACAGCGTGGCCCGAAGCCTTATGCTGTCAGAGATCCCCATCAGCATCGTCACCTCCATTTTCGGTGCCCCGTTTCTGGGATACCTGGTGATTCACGCGGGAAAGGCACAATTATCCAATGACACTTGAGATTCAGCGCCTTTCCGCCGGATACGGCAGCACACCGGTCATCACCGGGATCCACATGACCGCTGAGGCCGGCCGGATCTGTGCGGTCATGGGCCGGAACGGCTCGGGTAAAACCACACTGCTCAGGTGCATCAACCATGTCCTGCCGCCGTTAACAGGGGTGATCCGGATCCTGGGACAGGATGTCACCCGGATGGCCCGGCACCGGATCGCACAGATCATCAGTGTGGTCCCCCAGTTGAATTTTTCCCCGTTTTCCTTTTCCTGCCTGGACATGGTGCTGATGGCAGGGGCCGCCAGGATCCGGGCCTGGGCCGCCCCGTCCGGAAAAGAACAGGACCGGGCCGCTTACGCAATGGCAGAGGTGGGGATCGGTCATCTGGCACCCCAGGCCTTCAATGCCATCTCCGGCGGGGAGCGCCAGCTGGTGATGCTGGCCCGGGCCCTGTTCCAGGAAACCCCCATCATGCTGCTGGACGAACCCACGGCCCACCTGGATTTCACCCATCAGCACCGGATCATGGCCCTGATGCGCAAACTGGCCGCGAAACGGAAGATGACCGTGATCATCACCCTGCATGATCCCAATCTCACCTACCATTACTGCGATGACGTGGTGCTGATCCACCAGGGCCGGGTGGCTGCCGCCGGGAAAACCGCCGATACCCTGACTGGTGACGTGCTGACACGGGTTTTAGGGGACAACATCCGCCTGGATGTCACCACCAGCGGGGTCCTGGTGGCGGTTCCGGCAAGCTTTGACCTGACAAACGGCACGACAACACCGCCTTTGTCCAAACCTTTGACAACCGATCAGGGAAAGAGGCTCGTATGAAATGCCAATTTTGTGAGCGAACATGTGATCTGACCACCGGCCGCAGCTTCTGCGGCATGTACATGGAAGAAAACGGGCGGGTGTTGGAGCGCTATCCGGACCGGTGGTGCACCTACACCCCTTCCCGGATCGAATCGGTGCCGTTTTACCACGCCTATCCCGGGTCCCGGTCCCTGATCATCGGCACGGCCGGGTGCAATTTCCGGTGCCGATACTGTTCCAACGGGTTCATCGCCTGCAAAGATCCGGCGGAACTCGAGGAGGTGATGTACACCATTCCTGCCCACCGGCTGGTGGCCATGGCAAAGAAGACAGGATGCCACAACATCGTGTTCAACGTGAACGAACCGGCCGTGTCCCTGCCCAGCCTGGAGCGGGTCAAGCACTTTGCCCGAAAGGAAGACATTCCCATGGGATGCCTGACCAACGGATATACCACGGAATCCGCCACCCGGATGATGATGGAAATCTTCTCGTTTGTGCATATCGGGCTTAAGGGATTTTCCAATGCGTTTTACCGGAAGTTTGTCGGGATCCCGGACATGGCCCCCATCCTGCGCAATATCCGGGTATTTGCCGAAACCTGTCATGTGGAGATCGCCTCTCCCGTGATCGAGGATGTCAACCACCATGAACTGTCCGACATCGCCCGGTTCATCCATGATATCCGGCCGGACATTCCCTGGCACGTGTTCCGGCTTTTACCCGAACACCACATGAAAGAATCCTTTTACCCCAACATCAACCGCATGGACCGGGCCCTGGAAACCTCCCGGAAACTGCTGCCCTATATCTATTTTCACAATTTCGTGGGGTCCAGATGGGTAAACACCCAATGCCCGAACTGCGGCAACACGGTGATCAAACGATTCAGCTTGGGCTGTTCCGGAGACCGGCTCGATGAATTCCTGGCCCCGGACAATACCTGCCCGGAATGCGGCACCGCCATCCCGATTCTGGGGACCCGGGTGGCCTGGAATGAAAAACAATTCGTATCATGGGAGGCCGTGTCATGAGCCTAGCAGTGATCGATGCAAGGGAATGGCAGAACCGGTTCGACCTGGAAACCGGGCAGCCCGAAAAAACGATGCGCCCGTGGTGGAGATGGCGGCTGGGGTTCTTTCCCGGCACCCTTATCCCGGGGATGTGGATGAACGGGCAAACCAGTGGGTGACTGAAACAGCCCTGGATTTAATCGCGCACTATGACCCGGACCTGGTGTGTTTGAGCTATGTGCAGCAGTTTTTTCAGACCGGCATTTCAACCACCCGGAAATGGAACGAAAACGCCTGTTTACCGCCGCTATGGAAGAAGCGGGCCGGTTTGTGGACCAAAGCGGGTTTACCCCGGTGATCGTGGGCACCGGGGACATGATCCCCCTGGCCGGGGATACGGACCTGTCCGGCCTGGACGGCCTGGCCGTGTCTTCCAACTGGTCGGCCCGTTACTGTGGCATACATCATCCCAGCCGAAAAGACGTGGCGTTTCTGAACGGTCTGGACACCCTGGAGCGGATCGTGGAAAAACAGGAATGGATTGATCTGTTCCAGGCGGCCCAGCCGGACCTGGAAATCCTCCAGGATCCCCGGCTGATGCCGGATTTTCTGGCCGTGGCCAAAGAGGGGCAGGCATTCAAGACCATGGGCGCCACCCTGCGCAAACCGGTCCATATCCCGGCCAACAATTTTCAGGTACCCGTATTCTCTCCCTGG
>LQAF01000316.1_pt1 | contig 9531 bp, 8 predicted proteins | sample 1535781 | NCBI WGS metagenome assembly LQAF01 (sample SAMN04331583, study PRJNA305678) | bioreactor metagenome | isolation source: bioreactor_2 inoculated with Wadden Sea sediment 2nd replicate of a... | place: Germany:Bremen
ATCAAAGAAGAAGTCATACGGGACGAGCGTGTCGATGTTTGGGTTCGTATGCTTCATGGAACCGTCATGCTGAGAACGTACTGACAGGGTATACTGGGTAGTAGAATAGACGACCAGATCGCACTGCTGAACCTTGTTGGGTTCCAGTACTCCGAAGTCCATGAGATACGGTTCATCGGTGAACATGATCGGTGCATTCGAGTTGATCACTGAGATGAGTATGCTGTCATCAACTTTGGTATGAAAGCGTACCCGCTGGTCATCAAGTCGATAGACATAGTACCCATCCGGGGTGACCGGTTCGTCATCAAAGGATGCCCAGGCTTCAACATAGATATCATCGAAATAGTTCTTCTTGTACGTATCCTGCCCTGCAGGGATCTCCACGGTGAAGGAGAAGCTCCTGTTGAACTGTGAACTGCCGATATAAGTATACAGCAGGTTATCCAGTGAATTGTAGGAGTAGATATCCATCAGGATGTTCCGGTCGATGGGGTTATCGACGATATTGTAGTTCAGGTGATCCCAGTTGCTGTACATCCTTCTCGGGGTGAAGGACCAACTCTCACCGCTCGTGATGCTGATGAACAGCCACCCGACCACTTCAGTGTTCTGTGGTCTTGATGTCACCTGGAAGGTATAGGTGTTCTCCGTGATCGTACCACGGTTGTAGGTCAGATCGATGGAACTGGGAAGTTCCTCGATCGTGAGGATATCGTCATCTGCGGCAACTGCAAGGAACAGCGCACACCACGAGATCAGCATTGCCAGACATATGATTCGTATCCTGTTACTGTACATGCTTTATACTATACAATACAGGGTGTGAGATGTTAAGGGTCAAAAAGGTGATACTGGAAAGAATACCCGTATACATACTGGAGTATGAGGCAGCGTATGCTCTTGTTCTTATTTCTGAGATCAGTTGCTGGTGATCTCGAAGACCAGATAATCTTCATAAGCACCGCTGGGTATCCACTCTATATCGCCAATAGTAACTGTCAGCAGATAGGAGGTCCCGGTCATGGGAGTCGGGGGTGCATTAGTGATCAGCTCTACCGGTACGGTACCGCTGATCGCAGCAGGGGCTCCGTTGATGGAGAGGGTGTACGGTGCATACTCCTCGAAGGTCTCATGCTTGAGCTGTCCACCGTTCATCGAGGCGACTGTGATGCTGTACTGGGTGTTTGACAGTGCTATGGCATTGGCAGAGAGATTCTTGCCGGTCTCAAGGACTCCGAAATCCATGGAGTAGGGACCTGCTTCAGGATTGTAGGTATTACCCACATCCACGATACTCAGCCCGATGATCTCACCGACTTCCACAGAGATCGGGATCACCTCGGAATCAAGGAACTCCTCGGTATCACTGTCATACAGGTCGATGTCTATGGCATCGGTATAGAAACCGGCGGTGACATACTGCCCATCCGGGATCTCTATATAGATGGAGTTGACTTCGGTATCAGTGAGAGAGGTAAATCGTTTCAATCGTTGCCGGGGAAAGGAGAACCAGAGGGCATCTTCTACAGAATTGTAGGTACTCAGGTCCTTGAGCAGTACATGATCTGCAGAGGTGTCGTAGATATTGTAGTAGAGCCGGTCCACTCCGTTCGTGTGCAGCAGGTAGCGGTCCTGTACGCTGCTGCTGTTGCCGCTTGAGAACAGCAGCAGCGTATCGGTAGCTTCGAACCATGCACTGTTTGAGGAAGTATCATTGTACATCTCACGTAATACCGTAAGTTCCTGATAGGACTGTGTCATCGCATCAGATGCGTAGAACTCATTGACTTCTGAGGGGTCGCTGATGGTGAAAGTCTCTTCGATAGTACCAAAGGCATAGACCATGCTCGAGAGTGACAGGAACAGGAGCATGAGCAGGAGGATGCGGTAGAGTACGCTGGTTCTGATCATATCGGTCATATCTTCTCTGCTCCTTAGAAGTCTTTGTATTTCACAGGGATGATCAGCTCTTTGGTATAGAGCTCACCGGTCAGCCCTTCGGGTACGGTCAGGTTGAATTCCAGTCCATCTCCCATATATAAGGTAACCACGTATTCTCCAGAACTCAAGCCATATAACTCATACATGCCGTCGGTGTAGGTAAAGAAGTAGTTCGGTTCGGTGTTCTCGGTGATCTCTGCATCGAGCTTACGTACTTCCCCAGAGTAGAGAGCGACCGGGGTCCCGTCTGAGAAGTGCATGCTGCCGATGACCGTGACATTGGAATCGACACTGAACTTGATCGTCGCTCCCTGTTGATAGGTAGGTCTGAAGGTGAACTTATCGGCTCCCATCTCGAACCCTCCGGGATCTCGATTGCACTTATGCTGATGTTCTGGGTGGCAAAGGAAGAGAGGCCGGTGATCACTCCCGCACCGAACTCATCAGTCCGTGCAAGGTAGGTACCTCCTGAGGGGTTTGCCCCCAGGACGTAGCCTTCATACTCTTCTTTGGTATCGAACAGGACGAATGAGTCGCCGATCGGATGAGAGATCCCGAAAAGGCCTTCTGCATAGGAGACCGCGGTATTCATCCGAAACTCGGAAGCATAGGAGACTTCCTGTTCCGTGCGCCGTATGGCCAAATCCCCGTTGAGCAGGAAATCCTTATGACGGTAGTTGCTGCTGAAGGTAAAGGAGTTTGGAAAGGGATCACTGAAGGTCATATCACTGGCACTGAGGTTGAAGGTGCTGATCCCTTTGAGCTGCTCTGGTGCATAGGAGAGAGAGAAGCCGTTCGATCCCTCGATCAGGTCCTGACTGTAGCTCAAGCCGTAGTCCTTGTCCGATGGTGCGTAGCTGAATGATATGGATGCAGAAGGGGTCAGTTCCTCCCCGTTCGAAGCGATGCGAAAGCTGGACGAGATACTGAGGCTTCTTGCCGGCCGTGCCCGCAGAGAAGCCGTGAGTGAGGTCGCAGTGATCTGTTCATCTCTGTCCAGATTCATTCGTGCACCTATGCCGATCCCCATGACCTTGAACAGGGACTGCCCGTAGGAGATGGAGAAGTCCCATTCATCAGAGCGTTCAGTAGAAGTGACATCATTTCCAGAGCTGAAGAGTGAATAGTTCGGGCTGTAGCGGCCTGCGGTAAATGATAGAGAGCGGTTGACCGGTGAGGTCACCCGGGAGTAGGAGTAGGCAAGGGTCGTGTACATGCCGTAGCTGTTATCAGCTGCGGTACGGCTCAGTGCCGTACCGAGTTTGAAATTGCCCAGAAGGGTCGATGCGGTCGTTGAGAACCCGATGTTCTGCTGAAAGCTGCTGGCCTGGAAGAAGTAATTCCCTGAAACATGGTCGTTCACTCCGAAGATCTGGTTCCCGAAGAGTTGGGGCAAGGTCAGGGACTCGTCTTTGGGGAAGCCTACCCCGAAGACGTACTCGGTCTGCCCGGGAGGCATCAGGCTGGAGTCATAGGAGAAGAGGAACTCCTCTACGGTCACTTCATCTGCCGTCTCGATCTGGAAGGCCACATCATTGATACCGCCGGTGAAGTAGAAGTCGGTAACGGTATACATCCCTGCATCGAGGGTAGCCCCTTTGATCCTGCGGTTGTTGATCAGGACACTCACCAGCGCATTATCTTCGGGGACCAGCAGCGATCTGGTGTAGTTCGAGTACCGTTTGGCATCGAAGGATCTGCCGAGCTCTCTGGAGATGACAGCCCCGACGTATGCCGGGGAACCCTGGTTCTCCACGGTGTTGTAGGAGATATCGCCGAGCATGAGTTTGAGTGGCAGTTCAGGCCAATCCCGTATGATATGGATGTCTCCCATGCCCAAGTTCTGCAACTCATCGGTAGAGTAGCGAAGTTGTGTGTCCAGAGACCACCCTTTGTAGTTGGCTACCGGGTAGAGGGTGAGGTTCAGAGGAGCAAAGGACTGAGAGGTCCCTGAGGAGAACTGGTCTACGGCCTTGAGCAGCAGGGATGCGTAGATATTCATGTAGAAGCTGAAATCAGCAGGTTCCAGCAGGGGATAGTCGATGGTATCGGTCGTTCCAAGCAGAGAGAGCCGTTTGGCGATGGTGTCTTCCGGTGATATGATGACTTCAACGACGAGGTCGAACATGTTGAAGACCACCATGAACGGGTATGCCTGGAGTTCTTCGATGGAGATCCATTGGTCGGGGTGTGAGCTCAACTCTTCCAGCTTGTCTTCAGGGACTTTAGTCCCGAGAAAGGTGACGAGCTGCTGGACATCCACCTTTGTGTCCAGCTCTTCCATGGGAAGGGTGTTGATCTCGCCTGCGTTCATGCCATTGATGAAGATGGGCAGGTAGAGTTCTTCCGGTTCGAAGGAGAACTCCATATCCTGAGCAAACAGAGGAAGGAGAGATAATGAGGTAGTTAGTAGACAGATGATCAATATATATCGTGGAACACTACTGTCAGCGAATATTCTCCATTTCATACGTCGCACTCAGTTTACCCTCTTTTAACTCATCGGGCCATGGAACAAGAAAAATACGACGGGTACCTGCCAGCAGATTCTCTCCAGAAAAACCAGATAGCTTGTCAGCTTCAAGGGTCACCATGGAAGTGACCTTACCGCCACTGCTTGAGGAGATCTGCAGCTTTGGCTGATACATGATCTGGTGTGTGTTACCATCATTCTTCATCTCTATCGCGATCTTCTTATTGCCTTCTTCATCGGTATGGGGGGCAACGGATACGAGTTTCGCATCAAAGTAGATATCTTCAGGTACGATGTACATCGTTCCCCGGTATACCAGCAGGATGTTCAGATTGGCTCCACCCTCTACGACCTCAAAATCGAGAGGCAGTTGTTCTGCCTCTATACGGTAGGGTAGTTCCTGCTCCACACGGGCAGGTCCTCTCCACTGCACACGAATGGTCTGATATGAGTCCGGTTTGACTACTACCTGTTTCGGATATACATAGAAGTAGTTGGATGCATCTTCGAGTGTCTCGACCCCATAGAGATCCATCTCTCTGGTAAGGGCTCGTATCTGAACACCTATGGTCTTTTCTGTATCATTAACAACTTTAAAGGTCTGTCGTGCTCCAGATCCTGAAGCATCAAAATCTTTAGAGATCGGTGTAAACTGAAAAGCAAATATGTTGGTAGTAATGAGTAGAATAACTGCTGACAGTAATATATTTTTCTTTTTCATAGCTTTAATTATACTATAGATAAAAAAAAAGACCCAAGAAGAACCTCGGGTCTTTCAGTGTCTTTTGTCCTTTTAGTTGTTAGCTAAGGTGAAAGTCAGCGTGTCCTGGTAGGTACCAGCTGCCCATAACTGTTCCGCATCTGCTACAGATACACTAATGGTAAATGACTTTGAGTCTGGGGTAGGTGTTCCCACTGTTACAAGGTCATCAAGCACACTTGCAAGAAAATCAGCGGATGGAATTTCTTCACCTGCAATCGTTACCGTGTAAGGAATCACGTTGCTAAAATCATCCTCGTCTACGAGAGCAGAATTCGTGGAAGCACCTGTGATCGTATACCCTGCAAGATTGTTAGAATAATAGGTAGCCGTTGCAATCTGAGTTGATGCCAGACCCGCGTCTGCATCAATAGTCAAAGAAACTGTGTCATTAGTACCACCGTCCCCATCATCAAGGGATAGACCGGATACTGCTTCAACAGTCCCTGTGATATCGATTGCATCATCATTGTCATTTGCAGCGAACATGGCCCCACCAGCCAATACGAATAACACTAAAAGGACTGCGATTTTTGTTGTAAAACTTTTTCTCATGATTTCTTTCCTCACTTTTTATAATTGTAATGTGTATAGATTACTATTATCGAGTAAAAAAAATCAAGTAGTTTTTTCTTTGTTACCGTGTATGATATGGAGAAGACAGGTCTTTTCGGGTGGAATACTGCATAAGGAAATTCAACAACACTAAATATAGGGTGTAGAACAGCATAAATCGTAACAGAGGCACCAATAACGTCTATAAATATACATGAAAAAATAGTATGAGATTTCTGTTAATTTCAGAGTGGCAGGAGCAAGAACAGGGGATTCTGCTGTTTTGGTGGCTCAGTCATATACAGGACCGAAAAAGGGAGGGTCCGGATGCTTGGTATCAGGGTAGTGATAAAGAAGTCTCTACATAGCTAGACAAAGTTCTGATAATGTGTATAATTCTTTCTGCAGTGATGCATACGGGCGGTTAACTCAGTGGGAGAGTGCTACCTTGACATGGTAGAAGTCACAAGTTCAAATCTTGTACCGCCTAATAATTAAATGCTTGCCGGCAAACAAATTAGAATGCTTCCCTTTTTTCTGCAAACACAGAAAAAACGGCACGGTGACCAATTCGGTTACCAATTGACCGTGAAGGGGAGCATTTTTGCGTTTCAGAGAACCATTCACCGTATTTCCACGAAGAAGAAAAGATGGACGAGTAGTCTATTATTACAGAATCTATGACGAGGACGGAAATCGACTGCCGCCCAGGAGTACCGGGACAACCAGCCCAAGTGCTGCAAGAAAATATTGTTTTACAAAGTGGAAGGAGGGGACCCTGATCCCTTCGAAGGATATTACCTTCAATACATTCTCTCAAGGTTGGTGGGAATATGACACCTGCCCGTTCATCCAGGGAAAACTTGCACGGGGTCAAAGCTTCTCAAGGAATAACGCGAAGATCCGAATAGGAATCATGAACAATCACCTACGGCCAACCTTCGGTACAAAACTTCTGCAGAACATCAGGACACGTGAAGTAGAGAAATGGCTGATCGGTTTTCTGAGCCGGGGGTATTCCACCTCTGCAGCAAATAATAATTTCAAGATCCTGAGCATCATGCTTGGGGAAGCTGTCAGGCTGGGATATATCCCGAAGAACCCTGTGATGCCGTGAAACCACTGAAGACCGTTACCAAGGATAAGAAGCTGATCACCCCGGACGAAGTAAGAGCCCTGTTTGATCTGCGTCACGTTGATGATTACTGGGATCATCGGGTGAACTATGCATCTAATTTGCTTGCTGCAACCTCCGGTCTCAGGTTGGGGGAATTACAGGCACTGCAGGTTGAGGATCTTGAGGAGAACTATATTCATGTTCATCGGGCACTGGAACGGGGTGGATTCGGCCTGAAGGATACCAAGACCCATAATGAGCGGTATATCCCCCTGCCTGAAGAAACCATCAACGCTCTCAAAGATTTTATAGGGGATCAGGAAACAGGATACATCTTCAGTATGGACGGTGGTGAGAGCCCGGTTGCCTATACCACCATCACACGATCATTCTTCAAGGCTCTGGCTTGTATCGGGATTACTGAAAGTAAACGAGTAGAGAGGAACATCACATTCCATGGTTGGAGACACTACTTCAATTCTCGGCTGCGTGCTGCAGGAGTCCCTGACAGTAAGATTCAAATGCTCACAGGCCATAAAACGACTCGAATGACAGATCACTATACCCATTTTACAAAGGAGGATTTTACAGATATACTTAACATACGTTTAGCTTAATTTTGATTGGAGCCTGTATGCCTGTATTCCCCTCTACTGTCAAAACTGTCGATGAAGCGGTACGGTTGAAGTATCACGACTATAAAGATCTTGGGTTGGATGATGATATCATTATTGATGAAGAACTGCCGTTTAGCTTAAAGAAATATATCATCTTCTATTTTCCGAATACCACAAAGAAGATCATAAAAGAATACCAGAGGAAGCAGGCTGGGAAGATACGATATCTGCTCTGTGCGTGGTTTGCGGATATGCTCATAGATATTAGGCGAAGTTACTTTTCCCCGAAAGAAGCAGATGAACTATCTCTAGAGGATTATCCGGCCATAGGGCAGCATCTTTTCAGAGAGCGGTTAGAGTATTTATCTATTCCCTATGTTTATGAACCCATCTCACCGGAAATGGCTTATCATCTGAGATTTACCTACAGAAGGATTTTGAAAGAGGCTCAGGTGAATGAAAATCTTACATACGAATCCTGGAAGGACTTTTTAGGAATTCTCAAAAAGGCCATTATTGATACCATGGAACACTATTATAAAGCGTATGAAAGATCTTATTTGAATGTTGTTCCATTCATTGATGAAGTTAACGAAGGAGATATCTATACAGAAGAAGATTATGCGACTTACTTAAAGATATGGGATGAGATCCTTCTCTATAACTGGCATGAACATATTCTGCAGGCAATCAAATCCCAAGAGGCACAAATATTTTTTCAAGAAAAAGCTCTTAAAAGGAGGATCTTCACTGATGAGCAGGAAATCCTCAAAATAACTCATGAAGAAATCCTTGCTGCTCTAAAGAACATCAAATCGAGCGAGCACCTGATTCCAGTCACGGCTTTAGATAAGGATCATGATTCACCTTCGTTTGTGGAATATGTGAATCTTGATACACCCCTTGAAAAAATCTTCTGGAGGATCGGAACTGTCAGTTTGGATAATTTTGCTGAGGGGCTTCTTGCCTATGACTTTATCCGTAATGCAAAGATACGGGATGTCGTGAGCATTTTCTCTACAGAGAAATATGGAGAGGAAATAACAAGAATCCCACAACTGACCGTAGAATCAATCAGGATCATCTGTTTGATCTTCAGGCGATTGAAAGAGCACCATACTATTCAGGTTTCGACTTTGAGCAGAATTCTTCAGGAAGTCTTTGTAAACAGGAAGGGTGAACACTCAACATTGGGAACAATCCAGACCTATCTCAGCGATGATTCAGATATCCCCTATCGGTATGAGAAGGATGTTGAAAGCTTATTCAAATACAATATCTGATCATATTATTAATAGATCCTGTTTTTCTACGAGTTCTTGTGGAAAAAGAATTGATCGTGAATAGCAGTGAGACCCCTAACAAACTATCAATAAAAGAATAATAACGACTCAATACAACTCAATACTTTGATATATCTACTCAATAAAGTATCGATATGCACTCCTCTCCTATGCTTAAAGCAAGAAAGAGGGGAGCGTTGCCGGCAAGCAGCACCCAGTCTTAGCAAATACTAATAATAAGGAGCATATATTGAAGCTATTGAATGTGAATGAAGCCGCTGAATTGACCAGGTTGAGTGTGTCGAGTCTCTACACCTATGTCTGCAGGAAGACCATTCCTTACTACAAGGTTGGGGCACGGGTCTTGTTTTCTGAAGAGGAGCTCTATACCTGGATCGAGGAAAAAGCAGTAAAGAGGGTAAGCTGATGGAGCAAGTAGACAGGGACACAGTGATTAAAAAACTCTTGGCAGACATAGACAGCATCTGCCCTCTTGCTGGAACTTTCAAAGACGGTCGACCAGCTTATGACGATGTAGTAAAGAAAGAGCGGTGGACCCTGAACCCATTGCGGGATGATCATCACTGCGGGTCATTCTCCCTCAACCTTGAGACGGGGGTGTGGCATGATTTTGCCGACAGTCACAACGGTAGCGGGTCTATCATTGATCTCTACAAGAACCTTAACGGGAAGACCATGAAGGAACTATTTAGGGAACTCAATGACAGCATGACAGAAGAAATTCATAAAAGAGATCCTGATCATGTGTATACCTATTATAC
>LQAF01000321.1_pt1 | contig 9463 bp, 16 predicted proteins | sample 1535781 | NCBI WGS metagenome assembly LQAF01 (sample SAMN04331583, study PRJNA305678) | bioreactor metagenome | isolation source: bioreactor_2 inoculated with Wadden Sea sediment 2nd replicate of a... | place: Germany:Bremen
TTTTTCCGGATCCCCACCCGGCCATGTTGGTGTCCGTGAAAATCCGACACCCCTGTGCAATGGCAGCCATGCCTTTTTCCACTGCATGATTCCCGAACCGGACGGTCTGCAGATAGTCAAAATCCGCCGACGTGTGAATCATCCGCCTGACAACGGGCCAATGGATCTCATCCAGGCCGTGGTTTCCTGCTTCCTTTTCAATAATCTGAAAACTCAACTCCTCGATTTCCTGTGCTTCATCTTTTTTCCGACCCTTTGAATTTGTCCTGATGATAAAGAATTACAATATCATTTTTTTTTCCAGGTTTCACCCCAAATTCTTTGATATACGCCATAAAACCCTTGCCATCAGCATCGGCCCGGGTATAAAAATGGATCAGGCAAACTGATTCGCCATCAGCAGGCTGTCAACCCCATATTTTGAACAGGAGTCTCATCATGTATCATCATATATTCGGACCGGTTCCCTCAAGGCGCCTGGGCATTTCTCTGGGCGTGGATTTGGTTCCCCGGAAAGTCTGCTCTCTGGACTGTGTCTACTGTGAAGTGGGTCACACCACCCGGCTGACCCTGGACCGCGGGGAATACGCACCCCTGGACCGCATCAAAGAAGAACTGGACCATTATTTCTCCCATAACCCGGACCCGGATTACATCACCTTTTCCGGGTCTGGCGAACCGACCTTGAACACCTGCATCGGGGAGGTGCTCACCTTTATCAAACAGAAACGGCCCCGGATTCCGGTGGCTGTGCTCACCAACGGCACCCTGCTGCATGATCCGGACGTCAGGGATGCATTGATGGGAGCCGACGTGGTGCTTCCCTCCTTGGATGCGGCAACGGAACCGGTGTTTCAAAAAATCAACCGCCCCCACGCCGGCTTGACCCTGGAAACTCATCTGGCCGGATTGATGGCGTTCAGAAAAGCGTTCAAAGGCCGGTTTCGCCTGGAAGTGTTCATTCTGCCGGGATACAATGATCACGAAGATGAATTGAAGGCCCTGAAAAAGGTGATCGGTGAACTCAAGCCGGAATGTATCCAGCTCAACACCCTGGACCGACCGGGAACGGTCACGGACCTGAAAAGCGCATCGTTCAAAACCTGGAGCGCATCGCTCATTACCTGGACTCAGGGGCTGCGGAAATCATCGCCGCTGCCCCAAGCGCAGCCAGTTGGCCGCTTATCGGCAGGATATGGAGACCGCCATCATGGAAACCATTGCCCGCCGGCCCTGCACCCTGGATGACCTGTCCGCCATTCTGGGTCTGCATGTCAGCGAAATCAACAAATACCTGGATGTTATGACCGCGGACAACAAAATCACTGCCGTGCCTCAGGACAGGGGCATTTTTTATCAGAGTGCCGGGTGATATTAAACCGGCAATTAAATAGCTGATTACCTCGTGGCAATATCTCCTATGATTTAAAGGTCTTTCCTTATTAAAATAGGCCATGTAGATAATTGCCAGATTAATACCGCGCCTGTTTCTCCAAAATCACAATGCCCCTATATAAAGGCAGCGGCTTGTTTCTGCCACTGCCTTTTTGATTCAAACCAGTCTGTCCGGTTTTGTCTATCCAAATATTATCTATCCGGCTACATCAATCCCGAGATCGCATCCAAGGTGTCTGTCAGGATTCTCACAATCAAAATTTTTCTGCCGGGTATCCACATGCCCTTCTTCACTTTCCCAATCACTTTCAATGTAGTTGTCATATCTGGAATCTGTCATGGTGTCACCTCTTCAGATTGATGGGTTGGTTTTTATTCGGTTCTCTTTAAACCGTAAAAATAAGTTAGTCATGCGAAACAAATTGTCAAGCCACCTCGTTCTGTTTTTTGTTTGGCGCCGGCTTTTATTTGGGTTGACAAAACCGGCCTGGATTTATAGATGCTGGTACGACACTCTTTCATACTTCATGAGGACAGATATATGATAGCACGCATCTTGATAATCTGGCTGGCCTTGATGATTCCGGCTGCAGCAGACCCGGTACCGGAAGGGTTTGTGGAAATCCGTGACATCATCCCTGATCCGGTTATGGACATCCGGTATGTCACAGACCATAATTTTCTGGGTACCCCGGTGGATGGGTATAGAGCGTCCAGATGCTACCTCACCAAAGAGGCGGCCACTGCCCTGGCCGGGGTCCAGACGGACTTCAAACCCTTTGGTTTTAGCATCAAGCTTTATGACTGCTACCGGCCCCAGCGGGTGGTGGGCCATTTTGTCCGGTGGGCCAAAAATATTGATGACACTGCCACCCGGACCTGGAGCAGAACCAGCGGATCAACCGGCTGCTGCTCAAAACGCTCATGGAAAGACATGGCTTTCAATACTATGATAAGGAATGGTGGCATTTTACTTTGAAAAATGAACCGTTTCCAGACACCTATTTTAACTTTGAGGTAAAATAAAGGAAGACTGACAATGGCGCTTACTGATAAAGAAAAGGCTACGACCTCCCCCATTATCTGTTTCATCTTGATCTGTGGGCTTGTCCTGCTCCCGGATTCTTCTGCGTTTGCCAAAACCCCGCATACCAGGGTCAAAGAACTGGCCAACTCTCAGAAAAGCTGGGACGGGACCCGGCTGCCAACCTATCCCGAGGGTCAGCCGGAAATCCGCATCCTAAGCATCACCGTGCTACCGGGTGAAAAACTGGCGGTTCACCGGCACCCGGTGATCAACGCGGGGTGCTTTTGTCCGGCCATCTCCGGGTCCATACCATGACCGGCCAGATCCTGGATCTTCATGCTGGAGAGGCGATCGTGGAAGTGGTCAACACCTGGCACTGGGGTGAAAGTGTCGGACCGGACCCGGCCCATATCATTGTGTTTTATGCCGGACAGGCAGGCACCCCTGTCACGGAGGCCCAGACCGAATAGCTATCGCGGCAGGATCTGATCAAAGGTCAAGGCATGGGAGAAAATGTGCTGTTCCAGGGCCGCCATGCCGATCAGGGGTACTTTTGAATAGGGAATCGCCTGAACGGGAATCCCGGGAAACAGGGAAGTTCCCAAAGATGCCCCTGTTTCCGATCCGGTCCTGTCATTACAGATCAGTCCCCGGAGCCTGATGGCCTGCCGGTCCAGATGTTCGATTACCCGCCGGGTTTCCGCCATGGACAGGGCATCCTGGTTGAACACCACATAAAAACTGGTCTTGTCAGAGTTTTCAAACGAAGCCTTCAGGGCCTGATACTCTGATTTGATCTTCAAAATCCGCTGCATGATCTTGTCCCGTTCAAAGGTCTTCCCCGCCATCGTGATCCGGGAAATGATCTCTTTTTTCTCGTTGATCTGCCTGCGCAGCTTTTCCAGCTGACCCGTCCAAGTCAAAGACAGGGAAGGCAGGTTGAAAAAACGCAAAGACAGGGCTGTGGGCGGCATATCGATCACCAGATAATCATGGTGTTTGTACCGGGCCAAAAGATCGGTGAATGCGGAAACCAGGGCATATTCCTCCATACCCGGCGAAAATTTGAGGATATCGAAATAGTGATCCAGATTGAACGCCGCGAGATAGGCAAAGCTGGCTTTCACCTGGGCCGCAGTTTTTGACAGGTACCGTTTGATCTCCCGGTCCCGGTCGATCTGGAGCACTTCCAGGCAGGGTCCCATGGTGCAGGCCCTGTCCGACATGGTGGTATCGAAAATATCGGCCTGGTTGTGGGCATCGTCAAAGGAAGCCAGCAGCACTTTTTTCCCCGTTTCCCTGAGCGCCAGGGAAACCAAGGCCGATGCCGTGGACTTGCCGGTCCCCCCCTTGCCCAGAAAAAAAAGCGTGTGCAGCCCCGTCATGGGATCACGATATATCGAACACGGAAAAAAGCCGGGACAGCGGCTCGTTTGATGTGTTCATCCTTTCCAGCAGAACCATCAGGTCTTTTTCCATCAGCGGAAGCAGATCCAGGCTCAGCTGGGCCGGCGGGGACGGCATGCCGACAAACGATCCCTGGACCAGCAGCGCAAAAATATATTCCAGTTCTTCGCATTCCGCTTCAATAGAAGTGACCGCCTTGCTTCGGGCCACCTCATCCGCAGCCGCCCACCAGTTCCGGGCCTGTTTTTTCAGCCGGCCCCAGATCCTGGAAACCGGTTTGCCGCCGCCGCTCATGTCACCCTAAAAATTTTTTTGTCAAAATCAATGCGCTGTTGCGATGGATAATAATAATACATCGCATACAGTCCCATCAGAACGATGGCGGCCGCATAAAACCGGGGAAACTCGCACAGAACCGCTGCAAAGGCCAGATACACGGTGATCAGAGATATCCAGAGAATCCGGCGCTGAAACGCCAGAAACCTGCCGACGTCCACCTGACGCTGATTTCTCACGGAATGGGCGAACAGGGTGCGCAAAAAAAGCGGACCGGCAATGGCGGTGACCGCCGCCGCCACAAACAGGGCCACATAAACCCCGGAGGGCAGCTCAAGGCAGCCATGCGGCATCAAATCCAGAACGGCTGCCAGGCCCAGGATCACAAAAAGCCCCAGGCCCGGCAGAACGAGCATCATGTAATGTTTTTGAAGGGTCTTGTGCATTTGATCCGATGGACAGACCTATCTGTTTTCAGGCGCGATCTGGCCGCCGGGGGTCATGGTCACAAACCGCAGAAAACCTTCCACGGTGATCCAGACCGCCAGGATCAAAATAATGGCATTGACCACCTGAAGCAGCGCATTCTGGGCGGTGCCGAAACTGCCCTGGTTCAGGATCAACGCCCAGACGGTCATCACCATCATGAACAGGGCCGGGATCCCGGATATCAGCCATTTCACCCCGCCTTTGTCCTTGAGATACACGGTAATGATGATCAGGGCCAGGCCGGCCAAGGTCTGGTTCACGGCCCCGAACAGGGGCCACAGCCTCAACGCCCCGTTTCCGCTGGGACCGGTGGCAAAGGCCAGCAGCAGGGCCGTTCCCACCGCCAGAAAAGTGGTGATGTATTTGCCGGTCAATGCGGTGATTCTCACGCTGTCAAACAGCTCGGACAGAATATACCGCTGGATCCGGGTCGCGGTATCCAGGGTGGTGCCGGCAAAGGACGCCACAAAAACCCCCATGATCACCACGGCGATGCTGGCCGGAATACCGAATGCCGTCAGCATGTTGGCGGACCCGTCCACAAACGCGGCCACCTTGGAACCAAGACCGGCTGCCGCAGCCCAGGAGGAATAATGGGTGGTCCAGGCAGCCACCCCCACCAGGGTCTCACCGGATTTGGTTACATACCCCATGCCGATCCCTGCAGCCACGGCAATGATCACCAGGGTGGCCAGGGCCCCTTCCATGAGCATGGACCCGTATCCTACAAACAGGGAATCGGTTTCATACCGCACCTGTTTGGCGGATGTGCCGGAAGATACCAGCGAGTGAAACCCGGAAATAGCGCCACAGGCGATGGTGATGAACAGGAACGGCCACATGGGCGGGGCTTGGGCCGGGCTCATCTGAACCGCCGGTGCCACAATGGACAGATTCGCAAAAAAGCGGAAAAAAACACGCCGATCATCAGCAGCACCATCACAATCATGAGCTGATGGGAGTTGATGAAATCCCGGGGCTGCAGCAGGGTGGTCACCGGCAGGGTGGAAGCGATAAACGCATAGATCAGCAAAATGATCGTCCAAACCCCGGTGGCCGGGATGCCGGCAATTGTCGGCATTTCAATGGGCAGGACCGCACCGATGAACACCGTGACATACATGAGCACCACCGCAATGATGGACCAGGTGACAATGCTTTTGCCCTGTTTGTAAATGGCATACCCTAGGTAAAGGGCAATGGCCACTTCGCACCAGACCGGAAAAACAGACGTGGGATACATGGCAAACACCACCGCGATAACCAGGCCGAACACGGCAATCACGATCCACAACTCCAGAAAAACAATCAGAAAAAAGAAAACCGGGTCCGGCTGTTCACATATTTCGATGTGTAGTCGGCAATGGATTTTCCCTGATTTCTCATGGAGATGATCAAAGCCCCGAAATCATGCACCGCGCCCATGAAGATACTGCCCACAAACACCCAGATCAGAGCCGGCACCCATCCCCAGATAATTGCGATTGCCGGCCCCACAATGGGTCCGGTCCCGGCAATGGACGTGAAATGATGGCCAAAAATCACCTCCTTTTTGGTGGGTACATAGTCCACCCCGTCTTCCATGGCCACGGAGGGCACCTCTGCACCCTCGGCCAGCTGAAATATCTTTTTTCCGATGAACCGGCCGTAGACCTGATACATCAGAATATACCCGATAAACGAAACCACCATGATCAATAACGCATCCATTATTATTCTCCTTGTGGCTGTGAGATGAAGCCGTTAATATAAATCACGGCAAAAGCGGTCGAAGCCGGCCGCTTTTGTCTGGCAAAACCCTAAGTCCTTTTTTCATTCACCGTAAATATTTCCATAACATTCCGGTTCGATTTGTGGCATAATCATAAAAAATGCTGCAAAATAAATGCCATTGTCTGAACCCGAGAAACCATCCTGATTTTCTTTCATATACTCGGATGCCCACCCCAAAAAAACCTGAAATTTGCGCCGTTTTATTGCAAAAATGCGACTCATTGCCCCGATCGTTGACGTCGACTGTCAAATGAATTATAGGATGCCAGGACGCACTTTTTCAAAAACTACTATATCAGGACACAAATTACCACCATGATATTACAAGGGATTGCCGGTCTGGGCGTTTTTGTGGGAGTGGCATGGATCATCAGTGAAAACCGAACTCAGGTAAAAATCAAGACCATTGTCATCGGTCTGGGCATGCAGTGGGCCATGGCCCTTTTGTTTCTCAAGGCCCCGCTGCTCAATCAGGGCTTTGCGATGCTCAATCAGGTGGTCCTGGCCCTTGAATCATCCACCCGGGCCGGGACATCCATGGTTTTCGGGTATCTTGGAGGCGGATCACTGCCTTTTGAAAAAACATCCGCCGGGGCCTCGTTTATTCTGGCGTTCCAGGCCCTGCCCCTGGTCCTGCTCATGAGCGCATTGTCATCCCTGTTGTTTTACTGGCGAGTCCTGCCCTGGGTGGTCAAAACATTTTCCCGGATCCTGGAGCGGCTGTTCGGCCTGGGCGGGGCCGAGGGCCTGGGCGTGTCTGCCAACATTTTTGTGGGCATGGTGGAATCTCCACTGTTTATCCGGCCCTATGTCAACTCCCTGACCCGCAGCGAGCTGTTCACTCTGATGACCGCAGGAATGGCTACAATCGCCGGCACCATGATGGTGCTGTATGCCAATATCCTGGGTGATGTCATCCCCAATGTGCTGGGCCACATCCTGGCAGCCTCCATCATCAGTGCCCCGGCCGCCATCACCGTGGCCAAAATCATGATCCCGGAAACCTGCCCGGTCACCTCTGGAGATCTGACGGAACCCGACCCGGCCACCGGTTCCATGGATGCCGTGACCCGGGGTACCCTTCTGGGGGTGGAACTGCTCATCAACATCATTGCCATGCTCATTGTACTGGTGGCCCTGGTGCACCTGGCCGATATCCTGCTCAAGATTCTGCCGGCCGTGAACGGCACCCCCCTGACCCTCCAGCGGATCCTGGGGTGGATCATGTCCCCCGTGGTATGGCTCATGGGGGTCCCCTGGGCTGAAGCCGGTATCGCCGGCGGGCTGATGGGAACCAAAACCATTGTCAATGAATTTGTGGCTTACCTGAACCTGGCCGGGCTCCCGCCAGACAGCCTGGGGCCGGAAAACAGGCTGATCATGCTTTACGCCTTGTGCGGATTTGCCAACCCCGGCAGCCTGGGCATCATGATCGGCGGTTTGGGCACAATGGCCCCGGACCGCCGGGGAGAGATCGTGTCGTTAGGCCTGAGATCCATTGTCGCCGGCACCATCGCCACTTGCATGACCGGTGCCATTGTGGGGTTGATCGGCTGACAGACGCTTCTGAATGGCTGAATAGACCGACCGGGTGACCGGGGTGGAAATGCCCAGTTCAGCCCCCTGCCTGAGAATCGTGCCGCCATATAGATCCCCTTCATTCAGCCGTTTTTTGGATGTCACATCCCGGTGATAGGATGTTTTTGTATCATAGGGAAACCGGGCCGCCATGGTCAGCTGTTTTGTGACGATCTGTTCCGGCAGACCAATTCCTCTGGCTGAGGCAATGGCCTGGATTTCTTCCATGATTTCACGGGCGGTCTGTGTTGCCTTTGGGTCCGCAGCCACCTCACCGATGGTTTTGTTGAAAAACACCGTCACCAGGCAAAGGCCGCAATAAACAGGTATTTGCTCCAGATATCCGGATAAGGATCGGTGCGCCATTGATAATTGATCTGCATGGCATCGAAAAAATCGGTGACTTGTTTCGGATCAAACCGGGCATATTTCGGATCAGCCCCGAATAAAATCCTGCCGTCTCCTCCGCTCTGGTAAATCACGCCGGGCGCCTGGATATGGGTGCCGACATACACACAGGCAGGCAGGACGATGCCGGCGGCCATATTTTTTCTGATCCTTTCATAAATATCAGCCCCGTTCAGCAGCGGCAGTATAACGGTATTTTCATGTACTTTTGGAAGGATCGCCTGGATGGCTCCATCCAGGTCATAGCTTTTGACGCAGACCAAAATCAGGTCCGGATCAGGCAGGTCCTCCACCTTGTCCGTGGCTGCCGCCGGGACCCCGGTAATGGTTTTCTGGTCAGAAATCAGCATGATCCCCTTTTGCCTGATTGCCTGAAGATGATCTCCCCTGGCCACAAAAAAACAGTCACAGGCCAATGACGGGTCATGATTGCATGTGTGGGCGATATTTGCGCCGAAAAATCCGCCGATACCGCCGGTGCCATAGATGCAGATACTTTGGATCTTATTTGTTTTATTCATGGCCGGTTTCCCTGTTCAGCAACGCCGTAATTCCCCATTTTTTTTCCACCTGTAAAAAGTTGATTGCTGGCTGTTTTGCCGGGATAAAGGACATGGCCCTCTCAGCCAGCGATGTGATGGACAAGGCCGGGTTCACCCCGAGGTTGGCCGGAATCATGGACCCGTCCGCCACCAGCATGTTTTTATACCCTTTGACCCGGTTTCTGTCGTCTATCACCCCTTTTTTCGGATCTTTGTGCGCGCTGCATCCCCCCATGATATGGGCTGTTATCGGCGCGTTCATGTATACTTCGGAAAAAATGCTGACCGGAATGCCGTCCACCCGCCGGGCCAGCCGCCGCACAAAATCATGGGCAATGGGGATGTAAACCGGATTTTTTTCTCACTGGCCTGGCTGGATGACAGGGTTTTGACAAACGGCCAGATCTTCCGGTGTTTGCGGGATACATTCAGGTAATTGTCATGGGTCTGCATCACCAGGACAATCAGGTTTCTGCGGGCAAATCCAAACGGGTTCAGCAACCGCAAAAACGATACCGGATGCTGAATTACATTGGCGGCATACCGGCATATCCGGGGAACCCGCCCT
>LQAF01000322.1_pt1 | contig 9462 bp, 8 predicted proteins | sample 1535781 | NCBI WGS metagenome assembly LQAF01 (sample SAMN04331583, study PRJNA305678) | bioreactor metagenome | isolation source: bioreactor_2 inoculated with Wadden Sea sediment 2nd replicate of a... | place: Germany:Bremen
CTGCGACGGTACAGGAGTCGAGGGCGATATCGAGAAGCTGGTAGAACTCGGGACACAGATCAGGCAGACAGCCCTGTGCGGACTCGGTCAGACAGCTCCCAACCCTGTGCTTTCGACCATCAGACACTTCAGAGATGAGTACGTCGCCCATATCAGAGATAAGCACTGTGAAGCAGGGGTCTGTGCAGGGCTGGTGAGAGCCCCCTGTCAGAGTGCCTGCCCGGCACATGTGGATGTCCCGGGATTCGTCGCACTGGTAGCAGAAGCACGGTATGCAGAAGCACTCAAGCTCCACAGGGAGCGAAATCCCTTTGCATCGATCTGTGCACGGGTCTGTTTTCATACCTGTGAGGACAAATGCCGCAGATCGGGCATCGATGAGGCGGTAGCCATCAGGAGTATCAAACGATTCATGGCGGATCAGGAGGTCACCTATCAGCTGCCGGAGATCCGTGCCGATGAACAGAACGCAGCCAGGAAGATCGTCATCGTCGGAGCAGGCCCTGCCGGCCTCACCTGTGCCTACTTCCTGGCACGGATGGGGTACCGTCCCACCGTCCTGGAAGCAGCTTCACGCCCGGGAGGAATGCTCGTCCAGACGATCCCCGCCTATCGACTGCCCCGGGAGACCATCGCACAGGAGATACGCATGATCGAACGCATGGGTGTCGATATCATCACCGAACACAGGATGGGAAGAGACTTCACCCTCAGAAGTCTGATCGATGATGGCGCAGATGCTGTGTTCATCGCAATCGGAGCACCTGATTCACTGTCCATGGGCCTTCCGGGCGAGGAAGCCCACGGGGTGATCCAGGCGGTCCCCTTCCTGCAGCGATACAACATTCGAGGATCCGCAGAGGTCGGGAAGCACGTCCTGGTCATCGGAGGTGGCAATGCTGCCATCGATGCAGCACGCACAGCCCTGCGACTCGGAGCCCGGAGTGTCCAGATCATCTATCGCAGGAGTCAGGAGGAGATGCCTGCCTATGCTGAAGAGGTGGCACAGGCTGTTCAGGAGGGCATCACCCTCTCGTGCCTGACCCAGCCGATCGAGATACTCACCGATCAGGACGGACAGGTCAAAGCTGTAGCATGCCTGCAGATGAGACTGGAGGGATTCGATGCCTCCGGTAGAAGAAGACCCGCAGCCAGCGATGAAGCCTCGCTCATCATCCCGGCAGATCAGGTCATCATGGCGATCGGTCAGAGACTCGATTGCACAGGCCTCTTCGGAGAGATGGAGATCGATCTGGATGCCAGACATTTCATCAGCAGTGACCCGGTCACCACGGCGATCTCAGCACAGAAGGTATTCGCCGGAGGCGACTGCTGTGACGGTCCCTCCTCGGTGGTGGAAGCGATCGCATCGGGTGAGAGAGCTGCTGTCGGTATCGATCTGCTGCTTACCGGTGAGGAGCATGCCTTCTGGAGGAATGATCAGGAGGTGAAGACCTCCTTCGATCCCGAGGCAGATCCCGTCACCTCACCGAGAGCAGAGATCACGCAGATCCCTGCTGCACGCAGACGACTGAACTTCGAAGAGGTAGAGCGTCCCTGGTGCGAGTCGGAGGCAATCATACAGGCCCAGCGATGCCTGCGATGTGATTACGGCAAACCCCTGAGATCAGCCCATAAGGAGGATGCACATGCATAGGATCACCATCAATGGGATCAGCACCGAAGCTGATCAGAACACGACCATTCTCGCTGCTGCTACACAGATGGGAATCCATATTCCCACCCTCTGTCACCTCGAAGGACTTAGCCCGACAGGAGCCTGTCGCGTATGTGTGGTGGAGATAGAAGGAGCCGGACATCTCGCGGCAGCCTGCTCGACCCCGGTACGTGATGGGATGGTGATCAGGACGCACTCAAAACGGGTTCGGGAAGCCAGAACCACAGTCGTGGAACTCCTGTTGAGTGAACATGAGGGTGACTGCCAGACCTGCCAGAGAAGCAGCGACTGCGAACTGCGCGAGCTTGCAAGAGAACTGAGGGTCCTGGAGAACCGGTATACTGGAGAGAAGCCGATGACGATGATCGATGCCTCTACCCCTGCCCTCTACAGAGACTCAGGCAAATGCATCAAGTGCCGCAGGTGTGTGGAGGTCTGCACCGGTATGCAGCACGTAGGAGCACTGTTCCCGCAATACCGGGGCTTCGACACCACGATCGGACCGGCGTTCTCCTCATCGCTCGATCTGGCAGTCTGTGTCCAGTGCGGGCAGTGTGCCGCAGTCTGTCCGGTAGGGGCGATCATCGAACAGAGCCATATCGAACAGGTGCTCAGCGCTCTCGAAGACCCGAACAAACAGGTGATCGTGCAGACAGCTCCTGCGATCAGGGCTGCTCTGGGGGAGTGTTTCGATCTGCCGCCGGGGACTCTGGTGACCGGCCGGATGGTGTCGGCACTCAGAAGGCTCGGATTCGATGCCGTGTTCGATACGAACTTCACCGCTGATCTCACGATCATGGAAGAAGGTACGGAACTGCTGATGCGACTGAGAGACAAGCTGCTGCTCAAGCTGCCGCAGGTCCCCCTGCCCATGTTCACCAGCTGCTCTCCGGGATGGATACAGTTCGCAGAGTATTACTATCCTGAACTGCTTGCGAACATCTCCACCTGCAAATCCCCGCAGCAGATGTTCGGTGCCGTTGCCAAGACCTACTATGCACAGAAGCTTCAGATCGACCCCAAGGATCTGGTCGTCGTATCGATCATGCCGTGTACCGCGAAGAAGTATGAGGAGCCAGAGAGGAGATGCACTCAAGCGGCTACCGTGATGTCGACTATGTCCTGACTACCAGAGAGCTCGGAGATCTCATCCACCTCTCAGGTATCGATTTCATCGATCTGCCTGACGATACGATGGATGATCCTCTGGGTATCTCCACCGGGGCTGCAGATATCTTCGCCAATTCCGGCGGGGTCATGGAAGCTGCGCTTCGTACCGTCTACTTCATCACGACAGGGAGATCCCTCCCTGCCCGGGACCTCCATATCGAACCGCTTGCAGGGATGGAGGGAGTCAAGACGGCCACCGTACTCCTGCAGAATACGGTGGATGCATGGAAGTTCCTCGAAGGTGTCCAAGCCAGTGTCGCCGTAGCTCATGGCCTCGGGAATGCCGCACAGCTCATGGACCGGATCTCAGCCGATCCTGATGAGTTCCTCTTCGTAGAGATCATGAGCTGCCCGGGAGGATGTATCGGAGGGGGCGGCCAGCGAGATTCACCACTGATGCGATCCGTACGGCCAGGATGGCCGCGATCTTCGCAGCTGATGAGGGGAAGACCCTCAGAGAGTCACATACCAACCCTGCAGTGATGCAGCTGTATGATGAGTTCCTCGGGAGCCCGCTCAGCAGCAAGTCACATCACCTGCTGCATACGCAGTACCGGAAGAAACAACAGAGCTAGACGGAATCAGGGGGCACAGAAGAGCAGCGACTGTTCTCTGTGCCCCCTCTCGATCGGCAGAGCCCCTCGGGGATCTCTTCTCTGCTATGAGTACCGGGCGATGAGAGCATCCTGCAGGGCATGGGAACCCTGCTCATGCACTTGCTGATCCGGGTGTTCATCAAACCACCTGATCGCAGCGCGTACCCCTCAGAGAACGTGATCCCTGCCTGGAAGGAGGGAACGAAACGTCTGATCTTCGAGGTATCGAAGATACCGTCCCAGTGTTTGTCGCCATAGAGCGGACCGGTCCATTCAGGATGGTCGCGACAGATGAGATCAGTGCTCACATGCACGATCGATGCGCTCCTGCCCAGGGCATCAGCTGTCTGTTCGATGATCTGATCCCAGGTCAGCCGCTCTTCGGAGGTGATGTGAAAGGCCTCACCGAGGGCTGCGGCATTACCTGCAAGACCACAGAGGCCAAGAGCGAAATCATCGGCATGGGTAAGGGTCCAGAGTGACGTCCCATCCCCATGGACCACGACAGGAAGCCCCCGGCGCAAACGATCGAGCAGCATGACATCTCTGCCGTGCGTGAGTGCATAGGGGATGATCTGTGCATAGGTATGAGATGGACGGACGATGGTCACCGGGAACCCCTGATCCCGATAGCAGCCCATGAGGAACTCCTCAGCTGCGATCTTGTCACGGGAATACTGCCAGTAGGGGTTTTCCAGGGGAGTCTCTTCGGTGATCACCTGCATGACCGGCGGCTTCTGGTAACAGGAGGCAGAAATGATGAAGAAGTACTGATCGGTCCTGCCGGCGAAGAGCCGGTGAGCACGTTGGACATCAGCAGCCGTGAAGGCGATCCAGTCGATCACACAATCCCACCGATACCCCTCGAGGACTCGCCTGCAGACCTGTTCATCATGTATATCGCAGAGGATATGATGAACATGGGGGATCTCGGATGCAGCGGCGTTTCGGTGCAGGAGATAGACTTCATGACCGGCTGCTGCCAGCAGCCGGGTGACCGATGTACTGATGTTACCGGTCCCTCCGATATTCAGGATCTTCATCTTCCCCTCCCAGTATGTGTGCATATGACCGGCCCGGCGGTGAGGTTCACCACGAAGCCGGTCCTCTGTGCGTTATTTGACTCGAACCGAAGATCTCTTGGGATCCATCATGATCAGACCGGCTGCCAGGATGATCAGGGTGATCACCACGAAGGGTATGATCATCTCCTTCTGTATGGCACCCCAGATGATGTACAAAGAACCCAGACCGGCGAGAGACGGTGCGATGTACTGAACGAAGATCCCCTGATCGGTGAAGGTCCTCATGAACCAGAGATAGAGAGAGAGGTAGATCACATAGAGGAATGCGATCGGCAGCTCTGAGATATCCATGAAACCACCCCACCAGCCGGCGAAGTTGCCATACCAGATGAACATCCAGAGACAGGAGATCACGTATCCGAGCAGTGCGGAATTGAGGGTACTGTCGGTCTTGCCGTTGACGGTCTTGAACACCTCGGCTCCCGGGCCCATGCCTCGGGCTGCCACGGAGTACATGCCCCGGGAAGAGCCCATCACCAGACCATTGAGGGTCCCGAGACAGGAGATCACCACAAAGACGGTGAGCAGGGTCCCGCCGAGACGCCCGAAGATCAGGGACATGACCTGAACTGGAGCTGCATCACCAGCTGCGATCACCTGTTCGTTCGTCAGGACACCTGAGATACCCAGATAGTAGAGCATATAGATCAGGACCACGGCAAAGGCTCCGACGACCAGAGCTTTGGGGAGGGTCTTTCGGGCATCCTTCAGTTCCGCGTTGATGGAGGTGGCGATGATCCAGCCTTCATAGGCGAAGACCGTAGAGAGGGTCGCTACCGCGAGGCCCCCGCTCTTGGTCACGTTCTGTGCGGAGACGGCGAAGCTCTGTATGGTCTGTCCGCTTACCAGCCCGTAGACGATCCCCACGACAGCCACGAGCGCAAGAGGGATCAGTTTGATGATCGTGGTTGATACCTGCCATCTGCCTGCCCATATGGGAGAGAGGATGTTCAGTGCGAAGAAGACCGTCAGATAGCCCATGGCGATCAGCCAGAGACCGTAACTCAGACCGAACAGGCCCATGGTATAGTTGGCAGAGACCCATGCAAGAACCGCACAGAGGGTCGGATAGTAGACGAAGGTCATGAACCAGGCTACCAGATACCCTGCCCTGGAACCGTAGGCCTCTTCAAAATAGTCGACTACCCCGTTGACCTTCTCGATACGGGTGGCGATCTTGGAGAAGACGTAGGAGGTAACGATCATGATCATCCCTCCGATCATCCAGGCGAGAAGCGCGGTCGGGAGACTCCCCCCTGAGGCATTGAGCACATCATCAGCTTTGAAGAAGACCCCTGACCCGATGACGATACCTATGACCATCGCCACAGCAGTCCAGAAGCCGTATTTCTTGTGCAATTGTTCCATGATCGTGATACTCCGAATAGTTGAATTACAGCCCCGCTGCAGGAGCAGCGGGGTACAGCTAGTTACCGTATCATGAAAGGGCTGAGTTGTATAGTTTTTCTGAGGAATACCACATGACCGGGCAGAAAAAAAACTGCCCGGTCATACTAAACGGGCAGTGCTATACGCTTTGGATGCAAGAGTGACTAATTGGTCACAGCGTCGGTCTGTGGGACTCCGTCTGCAGGGATCTCTTCCTCTGTCAGCGGATCTTGAGTCTCCACTTCGAAGGTAACAGGAAGTTCTTCGACATTCTTCAGCCTGAGGTCCACTTCGAATCCTCGTTCATCAAGCATCTTCAGGATGTCTTCGACCGAAAGATCTTCCAGTATGTTCGCTACAGCCACAGAATCGGTAGCACTCACATTGAGCATCTCTCCCCGGGCAGCAGGTGCTGCAGGCTCCTGTACCTCGCTGGTGATCACCGGGATCGGTGCATCAGCGATATCCTGCTGCATACCTGACGTGCTGAGAATGAACACGTTCAGCGCAAGGACACAGACAAAAGCTGCGGCGATACCGACGATCGCAGGTGTTCGTATATAGAACCTTCGTTTGAAGAATCGTGAAGGTTCCTCGGAGATCACAGAGTTCTTCAGATAGTTCCATACCCGGTCCTTCTGATCTGCGAACTCATTATCCTGGATCCTTGCCGCCTGTATGCTGTTCCCCAGTGCCTTCAGTTGGGCATATCGTGCGCTGCAGTCATTGCAATGCACAAGGTGTTCTTCCACTTGCGTCTTCCACGGTTCACCCAGCTCGCCATCGATATATGCTGATAATGTCTTGTCATCTAGACACATGGATTTCCTCCTGATTCAGCAGCTGTTCCAACTGCTGTCTAGCTCGATGTACCCGAACTTTCACATTGCTTTCAGAAATATTCAGTATAGTAGCTATCTCCTTATAGTTCAAGTCACTATACTCTTTCAATACGAGCACTGCCCGTAATTTCTCCGGAAGCATCTGTATGGCTTCTCTCACACGAAGGCAAGCCTCCTGCTCAAGAACTGTATCTTCTCCGGTCTCATGAACCGGCTTCGGCTGCTTCTTGATCCGTTCGACAGCTACCTGTTCACGACCCTTTCTCTTCACATAGTTGATTGACAGGTTCTTCGTCACCCTGATCAACCAGTACTTTGCCTCATCAATAGATGGAAATGAAAGATTCCGATTATAGAATCTGATGAACGCCTCTTGGCAGACATCCTCTGATGCATCCATGTTATAGGTCACATGATAAGCCACTCGCATCAGAACCGGGAACACTTCCTTATACACCTGTTGAAAAGATTCATAACCGTTGCTTTGTATTTCCATAAATTTAACAACACACCATAGATTAAGTTACAGGATTTTTTTCCATTTCGTGCCTGAGGGAGTATCTTTTATCTCAATACCCAGTGTCTTGAGTATATCACGCAACTCATCAGCTCTGGAATAATTCTTTGCTCGTCGTGCTTCTTCACGCTCTCTGATCAACGATGCACACTCTTCATCGAGCTCTTCATCGGTAAGACTAGGTATCTTATCTATCCGCAAACCCAGCACTTTGTCAATATCATACAACAAAGTTATCTTCTCAGAAGGCGATAACACGGTATCTTTGAGGATCGCCCACAGGGTCGAGAGGGCTCTGGGCATGTTCAGATCATGCCCGATCTGCTCGATGAAATCTGCCCTCAACTCCACAGCCCGATCCGATAGCGCAGCGACTTCAACCGGTTCAGCCCCTGCTGCAAGCAGTTCCTGGACCCGGGAGCTCATGTTCAGACGGGCAGTCCGTGCTGCATCAAGAGAGCGGTAGGAGAACTGCAGCTGTGAACGGTAGTGCCCACCGAGGCAGAAATACCTGAAATCCATCGGGTCATAGCCCTTCTTCTTCAGCAGCGAGAGCGTGAGGAACTCACCTTTGGACTTGGACATCTTCCCGCTCTCATCGAGCAGGAACTCCGCATGCATCCAGTACTTCACCCAGGGACTCTTTCCCGTAGCCGCTTCGGACTGGGCGATCTCATTGGTATGATGTACCGGGATGTGATCGGTCCCCCCGCAGTGGATATCGAACTGTTCTCCCAGATACCGCATGCTCATGGCACTGCACTCCAGATGCCAGCCGGGATACCCCACTCCCCAGGGAGAGTCCCAGGTCATACTCTGGTTGCCGAACTTGGACCTGGTGAACCAGAGGACGAAATCCTTCGGATTCCGTTTGTTGGAATCGACTTCGATCCGCGCACCGCTGCGAAGCTCTTCGAGATCCAGCCGTGCCAGTCTGCCGTAGGCCGGGAAGGTGTCGATACTGAAGTAGACATTGCCGCCTGCGGTATAGGTATGTCCACGCTCTTCGAGTCGTTTGACCAGAGCGATCATGTCATCGATATGTTCGGTCGCTCGACAGGCGACCGTCGGGGTGAGGATATTCAGATCTGCCGTATCGGCAAAGAACGCATCCGCATAGAAATCGGCTATCTCATATACCGACTTCCCGGTCTCCTTCGAGGTCTTCTCCATCTTGTCTTCGCCGTCATCCCCATCCCCTACCAGATGTCCGACATCGGTCACATTCATGACATGCCGGACTGAGTACCCGTAGTACTCGAGGGTACGTCGCAGGATATCCTCGAACACATAGGTGCGAAGATTCCCTACATGTGCATAGTTATAGACTGTAGGACCGCAGCAGTAGAGCCTGACCTGACGATCTTCGATGGGAATGAACTCCTCGAGCTTTCGCTCCATCGTATTATACAACGTGACTGGCATAGCTCCTCCTGTGTGGTTTTCCAAGTTCGCGAACGGTCTCATACAGAAAAACGATCTGCAGCACCAAGTACCATCATTATATTTGCCCAAACGCAATAATTCAATTACAATAGAGACACGATACCATCTCAATGTAAGAGAAACGGATAAAAAAATCAACATGGAACAAAAGATACAGCAGAACATAGCATTACGCCCCTACACATCGATCAGAACGGGAGGGCCTGCCCGGTACTTCGCCCAGCCTGCAGACAGTGAAGAGCTCAAAGGACTCCTTGGCTGGGCGAATACGAAGCAGATACCTGTGACCATCCTGGGAGGAGGATCCAACACACTCATCGCCGACCGTGGTATCGACCATCTGGTCATCGACACCAAAGGGATCAGGGGGATCACCGTTCGCGGGAGGTTGCTGTGTGCTGCGTGTGGTGATACCCTGGAAAAGGCAGTCACCGTCTCAGCCGAGTACGGACTGGCGGGTCTGAGATCTTCTCCGGGCTGCCGGGAACGGTGGGAGGAGCAGTATACGGAAATGCCGGATGTTATGGACACGCAGTCTCAGAATATATAGACTGGGTCGAATACCTGAGCTGTGACGGGTCGCTTCACCGCCTCTACCGTGATCAGTACCGCTTCGGCTACCGGGATTCCCCGTTCAAGCATCATAAGTGGATCATCACCGAGGTCGGATTCAACCTGATGCCCTCACAGCCGATCGCGATCGGGCAGAAGGCAAAAGAGTATCGACAGATGCGAAGGG
>LQAF01000323.1_pt1 | contig 9396 bp, 8 predicted proteins | sample 1535781 | NCBI WGS metagenome assembly LQAF01 (sample SAMN04331583, study PRJNA305678) | bioreactor metagenome | isolation source: bioreactor_2 inoculated with Wadden Sea sediment 2nd replicate of a... | place: Germany:Bremen
TCGCGATGACCAGGTCTATCTGCTGTTCCTGTTTCAGCTTCTTCAATCCGCTTTTGATGGTGTAGATCCCCGGTTTTCCGACGATCTCCCCAAGGGCCAGTATTCGTATGCTCATACGTTCAATGTAGTGATGTTTTCGCTTATTTGCAAGATAAGCCTGACTTGTTTCACCCCGATTGGTGCAGGCGTGATAGAATATGAGTAGAAGCCGAGCCGTGGAGGTCCCCATGTTCGATAGACTGCAGCAGAGACTGTTTCAGTATGTCCTCACTCATGCTCTGGGTATGTATAAGGATCAGCCCGATGTGCATGATCATGATACACAGCAGGAGCAGAGAGTCGCCCCGAAGGAACGTGCTGCCCATCTGGTCGCGCAGATGACGCTGGAGGAGAAGATCTCCTATATCAGCGGATACGATGATCTGGCGGTTCGGGGTATCGATCGCCTGAAGATCCCGACGGTCTATGCCTCAGATGCCACCTCAGGTGTCCGCTGTTTTGATGCAGCCACCGCATATCCTGCCCCGGTAGCCATGGCGGCCTCCTGGGATCGGGAGCTGATCAGAGAAGTGGGGGACGCCATCGGTGAGGAGGCACGGGCACAGGGTGTCTCCATACTCCTGGGACCGGGGGTCAACATCGCACGGGTGCCAACTTGCGGGAGGAACTTCGAGTATCTTGGAGAGGATCCCTATCTGGCAGGTGAGATGTCTTCTTCCTATATTCAGGGGGTGCAGGGCAGGGGTGTGATCACCACGGTGAAGCATTTTGCCTGCAACAACTCGGATTATGACCGTCATAAGAGCGATTCCGTGGTGGATGAGCGAACACTCCATGAGATCTATCTGCCGGCTTTCAAAAAGGCCGTCTTACAGGGTGGTTCTCTCGGGGTGATGAGTGCCTACAATCAGATCAATGGGACCTATGCCAGTGAGCATGCCTATCTGCTGCAGGAGGTCCTTCGGGGGTCCTGGGGCTTTGACGGGTTTGTCATGTCTGATTGGAATTCGCTCTACAGTACTGATGGACCGGTGAAAAACGGTCTTGATCTGGAGATGCCGGGACCGAAATGGCTTTCGAGCAAGCGGATACATCAGGCTCTGCAGCAGAAGAGGATCGCTGAGGCTGATCTGGACCGGATGGTCTTCGATCTGCTGTACGCGTTCATCAGGACGGGGATCTTCGACAGGCCGGCGATCGATGCACAGGCTCAGACCCGGTCGAAGAGGCATCAGCATACAGTGAGCAGATGTGCTGATGAGGCTGTGGTGGTACTGAAGAATGATAACCGGCTCCTTCCGTTGAATCGGTACGCCCTGGAACGTGTCGCGGTGATCGGTCCTCACGGACTCCTGCCGAACACCGGAGGCGGCGGGTCCAGTTATATGCTTCAGCGAAGGCGTATACACGGAATCTATGATGCGCTGCGGCTCAATGCAGTAGAGACGGAGGTAGTCTATATAGAGAGTATCTCGGGTCTGATCGATGACCAGGATATACCCTATCTGGCGCAGGCTGATGCGGTAGTCATCGCAGCAGGGTTCGATCGGGTGACTGAGAGTGAGGGGTATGACCGAAGCTATCGGCTCCCTCATGCTCAGGAGCGGCTCATCGAACAGGCTGCAGCGGTGAACAGTCGGTGTATCGTAGTCCTGCATGGCGGCGGTGACATGGAGTGTTCCTCCTGGGTCGATACCGTCGGGGCTCTGCTGCATGTGATGTATCTCGGGGAGCAGGCAGGGGATGCAGTGGCACGAGTGATCTACGGAGATGTCTGCCCGTCCGGGAGACTGCCGTTCTCCATGGTCAGGAAGTACTCGGACATCGAAGCTGCCAGATGGTATGTCAGGCATCCTGAACACATGAACATCATGAGAGTCATAGGGCCGCAGGGGAATCCGAAGATACGAAAAGTGACCCCCATGCCGTACAATGAGCAACTGATGGTCGGGTACCGTCATCTTGATACCCAAGGTATCGAGCCTCTGTACCCCTTCGGGTTCGGTCTTTCCTATACCACGTTCGTCATATCTGATGGGGCGGTGACAGGAGCGGGCAGGCATGCGGAGATAACGTTCAAGGTGCGGAATACCGGTGGTACTGCAGGGGCAGAGGTCATACAGCTCTATGTCCATGATCAGGAAACCTCAGTCCTCAGGCCTGAACAGGAGTTGAAGGGGTTTGTCAAAGTCCATCTGGAACCGGGGGAGGAGATTGGTTCGAAGATCACCATCGATGAAGATGCTTTCTCGTATTACGATACAGTGTCCCACAGCTGGGTCGTAGAGCCCGGTATCTTCGAGCTGCGGCTCGGGACCTCTTCAAGAGATATCATCTATACCGGGACGTTCGCCATAGAGTGAAAACAGGCAACAAAACACACCAGCATATTGACACGATGAAGACTCCTGGTATACTATTCCTCTCACAAGCCCGAATGGCGGAATTGGTAGACGCGCTAGTTTCAGGGACTAGTGTCCGCAAGGACGTGGAAGTTCGAGTCTTCTTTCGGGCAATATTTTAATTCTTACTATGTAAGAATTTGTCGGATTGTAATGTCGACCTATAAAAGGAGACGTTTCAATAGAATCCCTAAAAGTCACACAAAAGTCACACGATTTTTGTCGATGAGGGAAATACTATGGAACGAGCTCCTTTTTCTTTGTTCACGAAGCAACTCAAAGCTGGGAAATTCTGGTATGTCAGGTACTATAATCCTGATACCGGAAAGTACGATGTCTATCGGTCGACCAAGATCAAGTGTACCGGTAAGCAGGGAAACAAGTTCAAGGCCTATGACTGGGCGAAGGAACATACTCCTGAGGTAAGAATCAACAAACAGAAACTTATCCCGTTCATCAAAGCCTTCTGGGCTGATGATAGCCCCTATCTGAAGAAGAAGCGGCTGGTCGATCAGAAGCCGCTTTCTCCAGACTATGTCCTGGCTCACCAGATTATGATCAAGACCCACCTTGAAACCTATAAACCGTTCAAAGACCTCTATATCGAGGATATCAAGCCTGGGCTCATCGATGACTGGAAACTCTATAAGCTGGAACATGGGCTTGGGGTACGTCGGGTCAATGCCGGGATGCAGACGATGCGGGTCCCCCTTCGATATGCCTATGAACGGGGTGATCTTGAAGTCTATCCCTTCAGGCGTGTGAAGAACATCCCCTACAAACCAAAGGAGAAGGGGATCCTTACCCTGGAGGAGATCAAGAAGATCCAGGAGACCCATGAACCAGATCCGAGGATTTACTTGTCTCTGCAGTTGGCGATCTTTGCCGGTCTAAGGAGGGGAGAGGTCCGTGGTCTGAAGTGGGAAGATATCGATGAGCAACATCAGTGTATAGAGGTCAGGCATAACTTCATCAATTCTGAGGGAGTGAAAGAATGTAAGTGGGGATCCAGCCGAAAAGCTCCACTCTCACCTCAGATCATTGCAGCGTTGAAGGATGTGAAACGGGTAGCTCCATATAGGAGTAAGACCGACTTCATCATGTTCAACTTAGAAGATCGCACAGTCCCCTGCAGCAATGCACTTATCAGATCTGGATTCAATCGTATGATGACTTCTATAGGAATCAAGGAAGAAGAACGGAAAAAGCGAAATCTGACGTATCACGGTCTGAGACACACCTTTGTTACGATGGCAAGGATGTCAGGGCTCCCGGATATCGTTGTACAGGCTCTGGCAGGACATAAATCGTCCCAAATGATGGATCACTACTCCCATGGTAATAAAATCATTGATTTTTCCGAAGTAATTGATAGAATCTCATTAAGAATGAAAGCTAAGGATTTATAAATGGGACGTCAGAACCTGATAGATTTTTTATTTGATATAAACCGAAGAGAAGTTTCATTGAATAATTATTTATCACTAGTTACTCAAGGGAAAGAATATTTATTCTCGCCACCAAGTTGTTATTCTGTGTCATTAAAGAAAACTCTAAATAATGTGTTAATGAAGATTGCAGAAATTCAGATTGGATGGGGGGGGGATTTATAAGCAATTGCAGAATAACGATAACCTTATTAGTATATTCAGAGATATTAAAGACTTAAGGACTGAAACAGAAATCAAATGGGCATCTAAAGTATTGAATGATTTAATTGATGAGTCTGAATATCATGATCTTCTATTAAAGTTAGATAAGGACCCGGAGTATTATGAATTGGATGAGTGCTTTAGATTTCTCGGGAGGGTTTTCTTTGATATTGCAGAGAAAACCATTTTTATACTTAATCAGCTATCAGAAACGAAGAAGTACTTGCTCTATGGTTTAGACAATTCAGAAAGTTTGATTTTCTATGTATGGGATATGATTCTCGAAGAAGATGATCAATTATTGGACGATTCTAAATTTAGTAATCTCAATACGAATGAGATAAATAAAATCCCAAAGACATCTATCGAAAAGAGATTTGATCAGCTGGAATCAGGTCAAGAGTTGATGCTAGATTACTTAATGCAAATCACGAAACTAATCGATGAACAAAAAAAGGAACTCGACTATCCTGATAGTTTACTAGTCGATGAACAGCATATTAAACCATATCAAGGAAAATTTATTGTCTTAACCTCACTAGCAAGAGTTTTAGATTTCTCGCTGAAAAACGGTTTTGAGGTTTCTATAGAAAAGATTCGATCTTATTACCTTAGTAAGAAGAAGCTCCCCTTTAGTGAGTCCACAATGAGTCAAGAGCTTGCACGAGCTAGAAGTCGGTTCAGGGATAATCAAGACCTATAAAAAACCTCCTATCTTTTATCTCTTTAAATAAATCTGATATAAACCTTAAACACATTTGAAATTTTCATATTCTCTATCTCTCTCTACCATTGATACCAGATGATAAGTGATCGTTGACACTGATCATCAGTAAAGATCATGAGCTTACAAATCAAGATCTATCAAACAAATCGGAGGTATCAATAAGTGGATACAAAGAGGTTTCTCACTCCAAATGAGATCATGGATATCCTAGGCATCTCATACCCATCCCTATTACGGCTAGTAAAAGCAAATAAAATTCCTGTAGTAAGAATCGGTAAATCATTACGGTTTCCGAAGTCCTATCTAGAAATGCTGGAGCAAGATTCAATTTCAGAACTTGAAGAAGCAGGGGGGCAAGATGAATAAGACAGGGACGATGTCAAAATTACGACAAGTTGAAAAGATTCTCTCAGTTGCATTAGAGAATTCGGTTCGTAACGTTCCTGACTTTGGCTCACTCTCCATAAAAGTGGTTATTCATGATGGAGAGGTTCAGAGAACAGAAACAACGGTCTCTAGATCAGAGAAAGTAGTGAGGTGAACATGAATATAGATTTAACTCATGGAGAGTTAGAGCATCTTTTAGATGTAAAGACAAAAGATTGTGATCCAGAAACGAGGTGTCATTGTCCTCTCACCGATTGTTCCCTTTATGATTATTGTGTCCATAGGGTTGTCAACAAGAAGATGATACGGAAGTTCTGCTACATAGATTGTATGAACAGGCAGCGAACCGAGGTGCGCCTATGTCCGAGTGTAGATTGTCCCTTCTACCCCTATAGGATGGGTAGAAGTACCAATTCTGATCAAAGTCTAGGAACTACCGAAAAAATGGCCGATTCACGCTATTTGGAGGGGGTCTGATGAGAATATGTGAACTATCAGAAATGATCAGGGAGGTTATCTCATGAGACTAAGGAACGAGACCCCCCAATGGGTACTGGACCATCGAAGAGAGAATGTGACCATGCAAGACTGGATGAACATCATAGCAGATTATTACGCACCTGACTTTGAACAGTCTGGCACAGGAAGACCTAGAAGGCTTACAAGAAGTATTGCAATGAAACTGTTTGAGGAGTTTGTTAACTCAGGAAGTATGCCAATAGCCCTAGAGAAGGTTGGCATTCATCGATCAACAGTGTGGCGATGGAGACAGAAGTATCTTTCCATATATTATATGGATCTTGTGGTCAGAGCATTCAATAAGCACCAAAAAGAGCATTATTCATCCTTCTGGGACAGGAGAAGAAAACAGCATCTACGAGTTTTGCAACGGAAAAGAGGGGTATTTACTTCACTGAAAGATTATCAATATGGAAGACCCACTACATATGATCCTGATAAACACCTGGAAGTTGAAGATACCTTAGAGGAGACAGCAGAGAAATTTGGTGTGAGTAAACGAACCGTTATCAACTGGATGCGTCTGCATTATGAATTCAGGCAGCGAATAATGCTAAGGAGAATCGAAAAAAGGATACCAGGTTTTGAACGGGAAGCACATAAGCTTTTTCAGGAAGGAGAGTCCTTAGGGATCGTTATCGACACGTCATACTCGGAGGCTTCAAGTGATGAACAATCAAGCTAATAAAATATTTGACGTGATTGCCAGACCGTTTACACCGAACTACGCACTTCCAGCTCCACCCTTGCATGAGTTGGAGACTGAAGTGCAAAAAGCTATGCAGGCACAGGGTTTTACGTTCCTCCCAGATATCATATTTGATGGAGAGATTCATCGCTTTGCTACAAATGGAAAACCAAATGATAATGCCGGTTGGTATGTCTTCTTTTATGAGGGGATCCCTGCAGGGGCCTTCGGTGACTGGAGAGAGGGCGGAGAAAAATATACCTGGCATAAAAGTATGGGTAGGGATCTCACACGAGTAGAGCTACAGCAAATCGAAGAAAGACAAAAAGAGGCGCAGCGTATTCGGCAAGAAGCTCTTCTAAAGCAATATCGGGGTGCAGCTGCTAATGCAAAGAAGATATGGGATTCTTCGAAACCAGCGCCCTCAGATCACCCATATCTCAAAAAAAGCGTATCAAGCAGCATATCGCCAGGATATCATCTTGTGGCGAATTACTCCTTCCTCTTAATGACCAGTTCGGGGATATATCCAGTATCCAGTTTATCAGCAAGGATGGAGAGAAACGGTTTCTAAAGGATGCAAAGGTATCAGGAGGATTTTGTACGCTAGGCAACATTGAAGATAGTAATACGACCTTCTTTGTCGAAGGATTCGCTACCGGAGCTAGTGTATTCGAATCCTTACAGCAACCTGTTGTTATCTGCTATTCAGCACATAATCTCGCTCCTGTAGCTCAGATCTTCAAGAAAAAGCATCCAGATGCACAGATAATCTTTATCGCAGACAACGATACAAGCGGTGTGGGAGAGAAAGCGGCAAGGGATGCTGCAGATCTGGTCTATGGTGAGGTACTAGTACCTCCCATGGTTGGAGATGCCAATGATTATGTCAATGCTGGGTATGATCTAAAGGAGTTGCTGCTTGGAAAGAAGCCTATTGAACCAATGGATCCATTTGGAACGGTGGTTCCTCGACCAATAGATCTGAATCTGCTGCCGGATATCTTACGAGAGTATGTAGCTGACCAGGCTGAATTGATGGGAGTAGATCCTGGAGCTTTTGCTATGTTCGCCCTGGCTGCTGCGGGTGCCGTTCTTGATCATCGATTGCAGATACAACCGAAAAGATACGACCCGACATGGACTGAAGCTCCAAGACTATGGATAGCGGTGATCGGGGACCCTTCAACCATGAAATCACCGGCCCTTGCCAAAGCTTTTGCTCCTGTAAGAACTCTGGAGCATGAGGCTGATCAACAGTATCAGCAAGAATTTTCAGCTTGGAAAGAAGAGGTTCAGAAATTAAAGAAAGAAGATCCGAAGCCTCAGCCTCCAGTTCATAAGAGGATCACAGTTGCCGATACAACGATTGAAAAGCTCGCAGAAATTCTTGGCAAGCAGGATCCCAGAGGAATTATTGCTGTACATGACGAACTATCTGGATGGCTCTCAAGCATGGATGCGTATAAGGGCGGTGGGATTCATAAAGATCGAGCTGCCTGGTTATCAGCATATAACGGTGGAGCTCTGAGAGTCGATCGGATAAGTAGGGGGACCCTGTTTGTGGACAACTGGAGTATCGCAGTCGTCGGTGGAATCCAACCTTCAGTACTGCAGAACTATATGAAGGTCTCTGATCACGATGGCCTCTTACCGAGGTTTCTTGTATATAATGCAATCTCTAGAGATCAAGGTTGTGATCGATACCCGGATATGGAGGCTGAAAAAGCATATAACGATTTGATGAGACATCTTTACGAGATTAGACCTGGGACTACCGTGAAGTTGAGCGATGCTGCCCATAAAAGAAGAGAACAGTTTTATCAGAAGGTTCAAGTCTTTATGAGATGTTGCGAAAATCAATTTCTTAAGGCAGCATTGGGGAAGTGGGAAGGCACCTGGGCCCGTCTATGCCTCGTATACCACTGTATAGATGCAGCTGGTCAACGAATACACCCCAGTGATATTGAAGTATCAGGTGAGATAGCAGAACAAGTATCTGAACTGATGAGAGCTCTGCTTTATCACGCAGTTCACTTCTATGCGGGTATCGATCTTGTGGGTGATAGAGCCCAAGGGTTAGCAGGGCTCATCCTTGCTCACAACTGGAACAGATTTACTATAAAAAGGGATCTCGGACAGAAGTGGAAAATCTCAAGAAGCATGAAGCCCTGGGAGATCGAAGCTGTCCTGGACCGACTCGAGAGTTATGGCTGGATTCTGCCTGAAGAGATGAGCAGGTTTAATGACCGGGGTAAGCCCGTAGCGTATTCTGTGAACTGCCGGGTTCATCAGATGTATTCAAAACAGGCTGAGAAAGAGAAAAAGCGGCGGCAAGAGGTTCACGAGTTCATGCAAAAAATGAGATCTTAAATTGTTGACTTTGTTGTACGAAAGACAGCCGAGCTACAACAATGAAGTAACCTGATAAAATCAGAGGGCTCTTCTTCCTTCTTACGTACAACATCGTCAACGTTCTATATTCTCAGAGGAGAGATGCCCTATTTGGATTGGGGAATTGTTGACTTTGTTGTACGTAACAGCACGAAATAATATTATGAATTGTTCTGATTACATTTCTGGTGCTTGATAATTAGCAAAAAGATGAATTAGAGATAAGAGCCCAGTTGACCTGATGACTTGCGTTAGGCCCTTCTGCTTTTTCAAAAGAAATAACTTAAACCACTGACTGATCAGGTCATCAACCTCACCTTTATATCTTTATTATTGACGAGAATGTCTCCAGATGTCCCACTTTTTTTATCAGGTCTAAATTGTCAAAAAAGCAGTAATCATTTGTTTCTTTACAAAGACCTGAACAAACAGTACACTTGCTGATAATGAGTAATGGGTAATGACAAATTTATAGTCGGAGCCCGAGTGATGAATAAAAGAAATTTACCTCTCTATTTATCCTTTCAAGACCTGGCATTGATGGGATTACTATATTCTTATGATGACAATCTTTTTTACAGTCAGACAGATTTTATTCCCCCCACTCGTCACAATGCGACATCGTAT
>LQAF01000326.1_pt1 | contig 9264 bp, 8 predicted proteins | sample 1535781 | NCBI WGS metagenome assembly LQAF01 (sample SAMN04331583, study PRJNA305678) | bioreactor metagenome | isolation source: bioreactor_2 inoculated with Wadden Sea sediment 2nd replicate of a... | place: Germany:Bremen
AGTAGGTAATCGCCAGGCTTTTTTTATTTTTGTTCTCAACCCCATCAGCACACGAGCATCCTCCTGCAGGATGGCTCGTGTGCGTCCCGGGAGCATCTTCGGCAGATCTGCTCCTGAGGAGGGACCTCACGGGTTTCTGAGAAATAAGTTGCAATACCGGTGAGAATGCGTGAAGATAGGTATACCTCAGGTAGCACAGATCATAATGAGACGGAGCAGGGCCATGGATGAACAGTACAGGATGATATTGGTTGACGATGAAGATGAAGTACGGGGACGGATCAATTCGAAGATCACCCCGGAAAGCGGCTTCGTCGTCGTCGGCAGTGCCGGTAACGGATATGATGCGGTAGAACTTATTGAGAAGACCGCTCCTCATATCGTGCTGACGGACATCAAGATGCCCTATATAGACGGTATCGAGCTCACACGGATCATCAAGCGGGACTATCCCACAGTGAAAGTGGCCTTCATCACCGGATATGATGAGTTCGAATATGCACGTGAGGCAGTGGATCTGCATATCGTCAGCTATCTGACCAAGCCGGTCTCTCAGGAAGATATCACCAGTTTCCTCATACGTCTCAAACAGGAACTCGATACCGAATATGAACAGAAGTACGATATCGAGAAGCTCAGATCACGGTATGAGCAGCATATACCGATGATCATTGAGAACTTCTTCAGCTCCTACCTCATCACCGGAAGAAGGTACTACGATGAGGGGCGTGACAACCTGCGTTCCTATGGTGTCACGCTTGATGACACCCGCTATCTGCTGTCCTATGTGAAGATCGAACAGGAGCAGCACACCGATGATGTCAAACAGCGGGAGGAGCGGAAGGTGTCAGTCCGTACCACTATGCAGTCGACCCTTGAGCGCTACGGCTATGGGCACTACAGTTTTCTCTTCCTTGACGGTATCGTCTTCATCATCAAAGAGAGCGGTGAGGAGTTCATGAAGAAGATCGATCAGGTCCTCTATGAGATGGTGAAGATCCTGCAGCGGTTCCTGTCGGTCTCGATCAGCATCGGCGTGAGCCGGCTGCATCGTGAGTTCTCCTCTCTGCAGGATGCCTATCATGAGGCGGAGACCGCATTGGGGTACAGTGCCTTCCTCAATACCGGAAGGATCGTCTATATCAATCAGCTGCAGAAGAACACCACCACCGTTCTCAGCCTTGCTGAACATGATATCCAGAGACTCGAGTACGCTGCAAAGTTCGGTACCGATGATGATGTGAGAACTCACATAGATTCCCTGCGCCGCAGTACCCATAGTGATCAGCAGATCATCACGAACTACCGGCTCTATACGATCAATCTGGTCAATGTCGTGGTCTCCTTCGCTGAATCGATGAAAGTCGACCTGCAGGAGGTGCTCAATGGTGATATTCTGGAGATCATCAGCAGATTCCGTCATGTGGATCAGCTCTATGACTGGGTACTTTCCACGATCCTGCTGCTGCGTGAGCAGAACGAGGCTGCACGAAAGGACAATTCACAACGCTATATCGATGCTGCCGCCGCCTATATGCAGGAGAACTACCAGGACTTCACGATCTCGATGGAGCAGGTCTGTGATGATCTGGGGATCAGCATCTCCTATCTCAGTCTGCTGTTCAGGAAGCATTTGAAGACGACGTTCGTCAAGTACCTCACGCGCATCAGGATGGAGAAGGCTCATGAACTCCTGAGGTTCACCGGTGACCGGATCATAGAGATCGCGCAGTCCTGCGGCTATCGTGACGTCTACTATTTCAGCCACAGCTTCAAAAAGTACTACGGGGTATCACCAAGGAACTATCGTGAAACGATTGATACATGATCTTACGATACGACAGAGCATACTTGCCGCATTCCTCGGGATCGTCTTATCGATCCTCTCTCTGACCGGACTGATCTTCTATACCTCCTTCTCTCAGCAGACTGACCTCATGATCGAGGATCACTCCCGTGAGATCAACAAACAGATCGTCTACAACTATGAGAACTATATCAACAGTGTCATAGAGACGGCGAACTACATCCAATACATCACCTCCGGCTTCGATGTGCGGGACTCCTATGACTACCTGCAGGATAAGTACCTGATCAATACCGAGATCAAGAAGGATGTCGTCTCGGTCTACCTGTTCGACACGGAAGGACGCAGGGTCCTGGGCAACGAGGTCTCGGAGAACTCAGCGCACACGATCACCGCGCAGCATGGTTCACCGCCGCACTGCAGGAACGCCTTATCTTCCACTTCTCTGCCGAGGACAGGCAGAGCCTGCTGCCGAAGAACGAGGAACACGTGATCTCTGTCTCACGATACGCCGAATACATCGAAGGCGGGCAGCAGAAGAGGGGAGTCCTGCTCATCGAACTGAACTCCAATACCATCAACGAACTGGCAGAGAAGACCAACCTCGGTCCAACCGGACATATCATCATCATCGATGATGATGACAGCCTGATCAACACCCTGGGCTCTTACGAACTGGACCAGCTCGATATGAGCATGGCGATCGCCGTAGAGTCCTACTACGGGGGGTTCATGACCGAGATCGATCACAAGACGATGTATATGAACATCACTCCGCTGTCCAATACCCGCTGGAGGATCGTCAATGTCATCGATGTGGATCATACGGCACAGGTCAAACGCCAGATGCTGCTGACTCTGCTGATGATCTTCGTCGGGTCGATCTTCGTGGCAGCTGTGGTCTCTGTAGCCATGTCCCGCAGGATATCGAACCCGCTCAATACCCTCAAAGAGAGCATGAGGAGTATCGAACAGGGCAGCTTTCACTCCAAGGTCGTGGTGACCGGGCAGCGGGAGGTCGTACATCTCTCCGAGACGTTCAACAGTATGATCGATACCATCCAGTCGTTGATGGAGCGGATCCTCAACGAACAGCGGGAGAAGCGAAAGACCGAACTTCGTGCCCTGCAGAACCAGATCAATCCGCACTTTCTCTATAACACCCTCGATTCGATCATCTGGCTGGCTGAGAATGACCGTTCAGAGGATGTCATCACCACCGTGAGTGCCCTTGCCCGCTTCTTCCGTATCAGCATCTCAGGCGGAGAGAACTTCATCACCGTCGAGGATGAGATCCAGCATGTCAGGAATTACCTGACGATCCAGAAGGTCAGGTACCAGAAGAAGTTCGAGTACCGATTCGAGGTGGATCGGGAGGTGGTGGGACTGAAGGTCATGAAACTGATCCTGCAGCCGCTCGTGGAGAATGCGATCAACTACGGCATCGGGGATGAGCAGGAGACCATCACCCTCCGATGCTTCAGGCGCGAGGACTCTCTCATCCTCGAAGTCGAGAATACCGGATACGGGATCACCGATGAACGGATCAGGGAGATCTACAGGATCATCAACGGTACGGACAAGACGACCAGTGTAGGCTTGAGGAACGTCTATCTTCGGTTGAAACTCTACTACGGCGCTGCAGCTGACCTGATCATCAGCAGCAGTCTCGATGTCAGTACGACCATGCAGGTAGTCATCCCCGTACGGGAGCCAGTCCAGGCCATAGAGAATCAGGAGGAGGTCACCTGATGTTAGAACAACACCCGAAGGATCCTGCCGAAAGATATCTGATCATCATCCTGACGTTCATCCTGCTCCTCTTCAGTCTCAGCTCCTGCAGCGACACGCAGACCCGCGTCGGCCTGGTGCTCTACAACGAGAGTGATCCATTCGTCTATAACTATGCTCGTTCTATCGAAGAACATGCGCAGGGGGTCTTCTCTCTGAGCAGAGCCGATTCGGGGAACTCCCAGATCCTGCAGAACGAGCAGATCGCACAGATGCTCGATCAGAAGCTGGATCTGCTGATCATCAATCCGGTCGACCGGTTGAGTGTCTATTCCATCATCAAGCGTCAGCGTGAGATGGACATCCCTGTGATCTTCTTCAACCGTGAACCGCTGCTCAAGGACCTTGATCTCTGGGAGGATGCCTACTATGTGGGAGCGAAAGCAGAACAGTCGGGACGGCTGCAGGCTGAACTGATCATGGAGCTCTTCGGTAATGATCCCAGGCAGCTCAATCGGTTCGATAAGAACGGCGACAACGTGATCCAGGCTATCATCCTCAAAGGAGAGCAGGGACATCAGGATGCTGAGATACGCACCAGTGAGGTGCTGAGGATCTTTCACGATCAGGCTATGCCATGGAGGCTGTGATCGAAGTGGCCAACTGGGAGAGTACCCAGGCCTATGAGAAGATGGAACAGATCGCGAAGACCTTCGGGACGGACTTCGAGGTGATTATCTCCAACAATGATGCTATGGCTATTGGGGCTATAAAACGCATGAAAGAGGCTGGGTTCTTCACCGATACGAACGGCAACGGCAGGATCGACCCGCTCGATGAGCTGTGGGTCCCGATCGTCGGAATTGACGGGATCAGTGAAGCTGTGGAGCTTATCGAGTACGGGTATCTCTATGGCACGGTCCTGAACGATTCGAACTCTCAGGCACAGGCTGTGGTCGAACTCAGTGAGTACCTGCTCGGTCTGCGAAAGGAGCAGGAGATGACCTATAGGATCCTGGATGATACCTATGTCTGGATCGATTATAAAGTGTTCACTCTTGATTAGCCATGATAGAGGTCTCAGGCTCATTGTGTAGGATCTTATAACAATTGTAGAGGATATTACATTGTGTGATCTCCAATCGGTGGTACCCTTCTTGTAACGCAGCGATGCGAAAAAACAAAAGAGGTAGAGAATGAAAAAGATTTTACTCACAGCATTGGCTCTTATGATGATACTCCCCCTTACCGGTGTGTTCGCCGGAGGACAGACTGAAGACGGTGCTATAACCGTAGGTGCCAACATCTACAGCTTCCAGGATAACTTCATGAACGGTGTCATCAAACCCGAGCTGGACAGATATGCCGAAGAACTCGGTCTGGAACTTGATGTGGTCGACTCAGAAGGCCAGCAGGCCAAGCTGAACGATCAGGTAGACATCTTCATCACCAAAGGTGTTGACGTGCTTGCCATCAACCTGGTAGATCCTGCTTCTGCCTCCTCGATCATCGAGAAAGCAAAGAAAGCCGGGATCCCTCTGATCCTGTTCAACAAGGAAGCTACTGAAGCTGGAGTCATGAACACCTACGACAAAGTATGGTATGTGGGAACCAACTCAGCTGAATCAGGGATCATTCAGGGAGAGATGATGGTTGCTGACTGGAAAGCCAATGCAGACTGGGACAGGAACGGAGACGGTGCTGTACAGTACGTACTGCTCAAAGGCGAACCCGGACATCCTGATGCAGAAGCACGAACCAAATACTCAGTGAAGGCCTTCACCGATGCCGGCATCCCCGCAGATCAGCTTGCTCTTGAAGCAGACCCCAACTGGTCAACGACCCATGGTAATGACAAGATGGCAGCATGGCTGACCTCAGGTTTCGGGAATGATATCGAACTGGTCATCTGTAACAACGACGGTATGGCTTTCGGAGCTATCAACGCATTGAAGGCAGCTAATGTACAGCTTCCTCTCTATGGAGTAGATGCTCTTTCACAGGCACTCCAGCACATCGCTGACGGCGAGATGAACGGAACTGTCCTGAATGACGGAGTCAACCAGGCCCGAGCTACCCTCGATCTTGCAAAGAACGCAGCAATGGGAAAGACCGTGACCGAAGGGACCAACTGGACACTGGATACTGACGGGACCAAAGCAGTCCGAGTACCCTACGTGGCTGTGACACCTGAGAATTACAAGTCATTCCAGTAGTAGAGAACGAATATCGTATCTGATGAAAGATACACAACAGTAAGATATCAGGGCATCCGGGTCTGCCCGGAGCCCTGATATCACATCATGACCTGGATCTGGATCGATCGACCACCGGGAGCTCTCAGTATCGTGCCGGGCAGCCCCGAACAGTCAGGATCCGGAACTCTGTTACGAGAAACATGAAGAGGTGTGAAAGTGCAGAATGAATTTATGCTTCAGATCAAAGACGTCTGCAAGTCCTTCTCAGGCGTGCAGGTACTCAATGACGTCAGTCTCAATGTCCGTCCGGGGACCGTCCATACCCTGATGGGGGAGAATGGAGCAGGAAAATCAACACTGATGAAGTGCCTGTTCGGGATCTATCTCCAGGACTCAGGCGAGTTCTTTCTCGAAGGACGACCCTACAACTTCACCGATCCGAAACATGCCCTTGAGAATGGGGTCTCCATGGTACATCAGGAGCTCAATCAGGTGACCAAGAGGACCATCATCGATAACATATGGCTGGGAAGATACCCGAAGAAACGAGGTTTTGTCGATGAGAAGAAGATGCTTGTCGACACGATAGATCTCTTTTCACGGCTCAACATACATCTGGATCCGAAGACGCGCCTCGATAAACTGTCAGTCTCACAGAGGCAGATGGTAGAGATCGCAAAAGCCGTCTCCTATAATGCGAAGATCATTGTACTTGATGAACCTACCTCCTCCCTGACTGAGAACGAAGTCAATCTCCTGTTCGACATCATCCGGGTACTCAAGACTAACGGCGTGGGGATCGTCTACATCTCACACAAGATGGATGAGATCTTCGCCATATCCGATGAGGTCACGGTCCTCAGGGACGGGACCTACATCGGTACTGAGAGCATCAAGACCCTGACGATGGAGCGGATCATCAACATGATGGTCGGAAGAGATCTCGAGGAGCGATTTCCTCCCAAGGAGAACATCCCCGGTGATGTCCATATGTCGGTCAGGAACCTGAGTACCCGCTATGCCCCGAAGGTCTATGATGTGAACTTCGATCTGCGAAAAGGTGAGATCCTCGGAGTCGCGGGACTCGTCGGTGCAGGAAGGACGGAGATGCTCGAGGCATTGTTCGGCAACCGTACAAAACTCTCAGGGGAGATCATGATCGACGGCTCAGTGATCGCGAACACCTCTCCTCAGAAAGCCATACGGAACCGATTCGCTCTGCTGACCGAAGAGCGGCGTGAGACCGGTATCTACCCTGTAGCAGATATCACCTTCAACTCGACGATCGCGAACATCTCGGCGTATAGGAACAAGTCGGGATCCTCGTCGACAGGAAGATGAGGACCGATACCGACCTGCAGATCAGGAACATGAGGATCAAGACTCCCCATCGCAGAGAGAAGATACGTGCATTGAGCGGAGGGAATCAGCAGAAGGTGATCATCGGCAGGTGGCTGCTGACCAACCCCGATATCCTGCTGCTTGATGAACCGACACGCGGTATCGATGTCGGAGCCAAGTTCGAGATCTACCAGTTGATCATCAATCTGGCGAAGAGCGGGAAATCAGTGATCATGGTCTCCTCGGAGATGCCTGAACTGCTGGGAGTGACCAACAGGATCCTTGTCATGAGCAATGGACACCTGTCCGGGATCGTTGAATCAGAGAAGACCACTCAGGCAGAGATATTTACTCTGGCTACGAAATATCTAAAGAACAACAAAGAGGTAGAAGTATGATTAAGGCATTGACTAGTAAGTACTTGAATAAAACTCAAGAAGAGTGGAAAGACCTGCTGATCAACAATGCGATCTATATCGTCATTTTCTCGATCATCATCTTCATCATCGCCTATGAGCCGAAGTTCGTCTCTGCAGCGGTATTCAAGAATATTCTCACCCAGTCATCAGTCAGATTGATCCTTGCCTACGGGGTCGCAGGGATCATCATCCTCCAGGGGACAGACCTGTCTCTCGGTCGATCGGTCGGGTTCGCGGCGGTGATCTCTGCCTCTCTGCTGCAGCGTCCTGATTATGCTGCGCGATTCTATACGGATATGGGTCAGCTGCCGCTCTTCCTTCCGATGGTAGCCGCTATCCTGGTCTGTGCCTTCTTCAGTGCGATCAACGGCTATGTGGTAGCAAAATTCCTCATCCATCCATTCCTGGCCACCATGGGGATGATGATCACCCTCTACGGCGTCCTCTCGATCTATTTCGCCTCCGGAGACCCCGGTCCGCAGCCGATCGGCGGATTCGACACACGGTACACCGAACTGGTGATCGGATCGACCATGGGTATCCCGAATCTTGTCATATTCGCAGCGGTGACCAGCGTCCTGGTATGGATCCTCTGGAACAAGACGGTGTTCGGTAAGAACATGTATGCCGTTGGCGGTAATCCTGAGGCTGCGACTGTCTCGGGAGTGAACGTGCTCAAGACTACCGTCCTGGTCTATATCCTCGCGGGAGTCCTCTACGGAGTAGGCGGCTATCTGGAAGCAGCACGAATCGGAAGTGCCAACAACGGTACGGGCTTCGGGTATGAGCTTGATGCTATTGCAGCCTGTGTCGTCGGAGGTATCTCCTTCAGCGGAGGTGTGGGTAAAGTATCAGGAGCTATCGCAGGAGTCCTGATGTTCACCATCATCAGCTATGGTATGACCTTCATCGGTATGGATATGAACTATCAGTACATCCTCAAGGGTGTCATCATCGTGGCTGCAGTCGCTCTTGATACCAAGAAGTATCTGAAGAAGTCCTGACAGCAGGGTTCAACGGAACACACAGGGCCCGATGGACGGTACATGGATTTCTTCATGTACCGGCCATCCGGCCCTTGTTCGTACTGCGGGTAAGCGGTCAGATCTTCGAAGGACAGAGGCGGGCCCATGGTCCTTATCCCGCCGAGTACGGACAGACAGCGGGCAGTTGATGATCACCCCCTGCAGGATCAATGCAGCAGGGTTCGTCACGGAACTGCGGCTGCATACATCCCCTTCCTGACCGTTTGCTGCGCATCCTGTTCGAGTACAGGGTACCGACCCTGGGAGGTCCCCATACGGAAGCGGTGCGTTTCAGCCTCTAAGGCACGCTTGCCCGATGCACATCACTTGATGTGTTTGTGCGTCACTCCAGTCGGTGTTTCAGGAGATAGACAGCCTCCCGGGTGGCCGAGTGTCTTCGCCACACACAGCGGAAACGGTATATTCGGACTTCCCGAACCCTTGAGGAAGATCACCATGAGGGGGATGGGATTCCAGAATAGCAAGGAGGATCTGCCGGAAGAGATCAGGAATTTATCGCTATGATCGAACGGTATCTGAACATAGGGGTTGATTTATTCGAAAGAATGGAACAATTATATACAGATAAGAAGCACAAAACATTAGCGATAAGGAGTCCTGCCGATGAGATGTTCCGTTCCGTTCCGTACCGATTCAGTAGCGATAGAACTTCCCGATGAGACCACGGTGCTCGAACCCCGTGATGTACCCGCACTCGATGAGCAGCAGGTGCTCAAAGATGC